>SL_4KL_010_BRINEDRAFT_10002009_pt1 | contig 11476 bp, 10 predicted proteins | sample SodLak_010_BRINE_2_FD_10664 | JGI IMG/M metagenome (IMG submission 10664) | reverse complement strand
CATGCAAGAGCAGCTTAAGTTCTGGAAAGTGGCAGGATTGGAGCAAGTTTGGGGATGCACCATTTGCCTGCCAAAAGGTGCAAATTGGTGTCAGAATGGCCCAAGGCGCACACGCTGCGCCCCCACCTCGCATTTCCTCATACAGCCACACTGTTTGCTACATACGTACACTTTGTGCATGGTTGGGTCTGGAATGGGGCGAGAAGGGGGCAGGAAAGCTAATTGGCCATGTTTGGGGGGGGTCCAGTGGTGGGGACGACCTGCACTTGTGATCCCCGATATCGATATTCCTGAGCTTTTCCCCTAAACTTAAGCTCAATAAGCGGAGTTTGGCAATGCTAACCAGGAATTACAGTGTAATAGCAATTACAGCTTTCTAACCGTTGGAACCGATAGTGTGCCCAGCGTCATGGCACGCACAGTCAAACCTGCCTTAAAGTGCACTCAAAGCTCCAGACAGACACTTCACCTGGTTGAAGTCAATTATCATGATGACACACGACCAGAGCAAGAATCTGCATAAGCAAGCAACCAGTGATCGTAGGCAAAAACACACTTTTGCACAGCAATGCCACAAACTGGCTCAGCTATCACAGGAAGGCTTACATGCTATCCTGATTGGAGTAATGGCGTCAGGCTGAGTCTGCTGCATGCAGAACAGCCTGTACTAGTAGGCATCGTGATAACCACAACATTATTACATCATAAACCCCATGGAGCAGTCCATCTCAAGCCTTTGAGGAAAATTATTGAATGGTTGATTTCAGACTCAACGAGGCATTACTGCTAATTCGTCTACAGGTTCTACCTCTGTAATGCATAAAGACATGGGGACGCCACGTCCCAAAGCACGGTGCTATGCATTAGCTTTATCGTCAATTGCTCAAGTGCTTCGCCAACTAACTCTTACCCTTTTATATTTGATATTTGATATTTTCCCAGAGGGGGCCAACTGAAAGCCCAATATGGGTATGGTTTTGGCATGATCCCAGCCTGGGAAAGGAGTTCCCAGCCTGGGAAAGGAGCAGGGTACGCATTAAGATGCATCCTGAGGGTGTTGTCTCTGCGACGGGCAGTTTTCAAGCTTAGTGTTAGATGGTTGCCCTGATTTCAAGCTGTACACAGCACCTGATCTTATAAGCTGCCTTAAACTCCTCCTTAATTCACGCCGACAGGGGGTATTCCTGTAGTCACGCTGAGAGACTGCTGCATCCCAACTGACTCAACCAACATCCAGGTCACAATGCAGCATGAATATTACATTGCACTAATCTGGTATGACACTGTTGGCGTAGTCTCTTCTGTTCTCAATCTTCACAAGGTTATATAGATAGCATCTCATCTAGAACAAGATCAAAGTTCACCTTTGCATTAGGCTTTGATGACAAGCCTTGAAGCAATTATGTCTTTCAATCGCTGTAAGTTGAATTGAAGCATTCTGACAGTCAGAAAGCATATCGAAGCCAATGCTTGGATACATATAAGTCAGGGCGCAAAGGTACAGACTCCTGGTGTGGGTGCTGGTGCTTCTCACACTTTGATGTCTGCTTTTAACAACCATCCATGGCTTATCAGTAAGCTCTGCTTGCTGTGTCCTTAGGTGATGTTGACACCAGAACGGTAGCCTGTGTGCTGGGATTGGCTGCAAAGTCAGCTACTTTTCTGCTCTCTTGCTAGCTGGTGTGCTAGCTTGTTGGCCTCATTAGCTATGTTGTTGGCCTTGTTAGATAAGGTGTACTTCTCAGGCAGTGCATTGCACACTTCGCACTGCCTAGTAGGATAGGCTATTCTGGTAACTAGATCTGCTTTTTCTGACAGTGGGAACTTGCCCTCAGCTTGCTTTGGACGCATGTGGGAGGGTTTGTTTGTTTTTTTGCCCCTCCCTTGTTGAAGCCTGAGGTGGACATTTCAAGACATGCTTCTCTTCTTTCTCTGATAGGCAGAGGAGACTCACGGTGCCCCGGCTCAAAGTGTCCTCTAAATTGATTTAGGGAGTGCTGTACTGCCAAGGAATTTTTTCTTATTTCTTTCTTTTTGGCACAAGATTGTCTGGCTGAAGTATTGGCGTCAAGATTGCGAACAGCAGTGGGAAATAAAAAAAAATGTACACAAACACAAAGCAATGTCCAAAGTACATTTCAAAAGTACAATGAGACAAAAAATGGAAGGATTAAGTATGATACATTCAAAGCACTGAAGCTTACCAAGTCGCCAATACAGTACATGTCACTGTTTTGAAATTATACATTGTGGTTGAAACCCCTATCTCGACATTGCTAACTTGCAGTGCAGCAAAGGTCTGTAGAAACTGCACGGATGTACCTTGGTTGGTGCATGCCCCAGGTCAACGGTTCCCCATCGATAAAGCTGAAACATCAAAGACCTACTTTTTGTTGCCTCCTTTCGTGCCCTGCACGCAATTCAGCAGCGAAGGAACCTGTGATGACTTGAACAAAGTAGCGGCTGTCAAGCAGTTGGAGTACACTCCATGATGTGCACGCACTATCAACTTGATTTGAAATCAGACAATTCAAGAGTCTTTTGCTCAAGTGGAATATCCATCATTCCGATTCAAATGCTTGCACACCTCAACCCACCTCAACCCTCAAGCTGGCCCGAGCCATTTTTTTGCAAACATTTTGCGCACGCTGGTTATTGTTTGGTTTGCACAAAGTAGGCCAATGCCAACCCACCTCTGCCTTCTTGACTTGCCCTGGTGCAGCATGCGCATGCGCAGTAGGACCAGAATGCGGCTGATCCGCCTTTGTCTGTGAGGCCTGAAGCGCGATGGAGAAAAAGGTGAACAAGAATTTGAGGCTGCCAATGTTGTAAGTGGACTGGAAGTGCTCGATTTCACAGGCAAGGGGGTCCAAGCTTGCAAAGCCAAGCATGTCCGTTGGGCATGCCATCGGCTCAAGCAGCTCCAGCATTTAAGCAAATATTAAGCAGGATCTGCTACCTGATTACTGATTCTTTGACACAAAGGGCAGGCTGGAAAAGACGTACCTTGCCCTTAACGGCACCCCGGTCTTCCTTGACTGCAGGTCGGCCATTGAAAAGCAGCAGGAGAGAGATTGTCATTAGCTTTCAAAAGCTCCATCCAGAGATAATTCTGGTGGATATATGTGATGCAATTTACATAGATGATTGGCACGAATACAATGCAGCATCACCTTATATCGACACCTGACATCGCTTATCGACACTCACTGGGCATTGTCGTCTGGTTGCGGTAGGAGAGGCTCGGTACGCTGAGGGGCCTTAAGTCAGATGGACTGCTTGATAAACGTGCTTTTAAATTTGTGCCACCTTTGATTTTATAAGGCTCAGTCAACCGAATTGTGGAAGCTGTTGGAAGGAGGTAACCTTTTGGAAAGGGCGCTCAAGCACGCACGTTTCTAGAATTTGGTTCGAGCAGGATTTATATGCAACTAAATTTCTAGCATAAAATAACGACGCAGAGTTGTCTCCTGGTGGCCAATATCGTTGCCGGGCGGACAAGCACAGATCGCCTGAGTATGTGCCCACGTGGACACGATGCAGGCCACCAATGAAGAAGAATAAAGTGCAGATAATCAACGATTCTGTCTCAAGGTAACACCTCGGAAATTTCCGGGCATTTAAAGGGCCCTGCAAGTACAGCTTTAACCTTTACACCCTCGAGTGGGAGCTCCCAATCCAGTTGGTGCTGCAACCGCAGACATAAACCTACATGCTGGCTTACAGAAGCTTTATAAAGCTTAGGCACACACGAACATACAGGCAAGCCTGGAAAAATAGCTGCAGACGCAGCAGCTTGCACTGTTCCTCTCTGCAGCTGACGTCGTGATCAAAGGAAAGCTGATGAGCAAGAAAGGCTGCACAGACGTTTGATTTTGCTGCGAAGTGAATGGGCAGATGAAATGCCAAAAGGGTGCCAATGCAACCGCAGAGCATGAGTGGTTGCGCATTGCATGCATAGGCAAATAGGGTTTACCTGTCATGCCGAGAGACTGCTGCACACCAAACAGACTTGTGGCATGACCATTACTAAGATGGTGTGTGGACTGCTTGCGGACAGCGACAGTGTTCACCATGCAGACAACAGGTTGCCCTCCCCAACACTTTCTCTCTCTGTTCGAACAGCCTGCGGATCGGCAAGGTCAGCGCCGCATGCAACTGCTGTCGGACTTACTCACACTGGACTGGGTGGATGGACTAGACTGGGCGCTGCCACGCCTGTTGTTCCCCAAGGGCTAGAGGGGTCTACTCCCTGGCTTACATCTTACAGGTTCGCTAGGAGCAAACAAGGTATTACTGCGAGTTCGTCTTTGACATGCTCAAATACAGCTATATCTGAACTGACAACAGGATCAAATACTCAACCAAGTGACTCAACCAACCTCCGGGCCACAATGCAGCATAAATCTAGCACTGCACTTATCTGGCATGACATATCTCAGCTGGGTTGTAAGTCTGATGGGTTTGTGGGATGGTGCAGCCAGGGCACATCTCCCTTAGGTCCCAGATACTATATCACCCAGGATGCATTTTTTATGTCTAAGATGCTATTCACTCAGATCATTACCACGAGTTCCAAAAACAATTGTGTCATTCAAAGCATAATCACGAGGTCCATGATACTGGATCAAATCCAGGAACATATGTTATGAGACAAGATGATGCTTATCAGCTCATACAATAAGCTTCATAATGTTTGTGCGATGGCAAACAGGCAGAAGTGTCCCGTGGGGCGTGTTTGAGGCCATGAAGGGTTATACATGTTCCCAGGTTGTGATGTTCAAGAGGTACTGTCTTAGCTGCCATTCGAAGTGGGCCCCTCCCCTGTACCAGTGGCTTGCTTGCCCTTCAACTCGCTAATCTCTCCTAGATTTCCAACAACAAAAGGGACTGATTTTAAAGCTTATAAGCTTACTAAAAATCTACTGGTCAAAGTTGATGAGTTTGGGACCACAAGCCTACTTAGCAATGACTCAAAACCATATTTCATACACTCATTTGGTAAAGGACAAAAATGCATGATTTCGGGTGATGGTGTTCTTATAAATTTGAATATTGCAAGAGAGTCACAAGGGTCAAAGGCTGACTCTGCAAAAACTGATCTATTAAGTTTCATGGCACTAAAGCCAGAGGGGCTACCTGAGCAATTACGATGGACTCTTGTCCTTATGCAAATCATACTATCGTCATGTAATCCGGAACGAGGAGTGGGACAATACTGTGGCCTGGACTTCTTGTTTGGTCATCATTTCTTTACAAATTGTGATTGACTAAATTACAATTACCATGAGCCAACATGGCTGATCTGATTGCATTCCCACCACCTTAACACCACCACTTTGCCAACTATTTTTAAAGGAACAACTTGAGTTGCAAGGGTCCCAGTTGGAAGGGTCTATCTACAAACTATTGGAACCTGTTTAAAAAAGTTGGAAATGGTGGATGGGTATCCTAACGAACGCACGGCTGCTTCACTGCATTTCTTGCGCAGTGATCCACTATCCAAAGACCGTACATCCAAAAGAATACATGGTGAGCTGGTCTGGGTGATCCAAAGTGGGTCAGTGCTTTTGGGATCTGGGGCACACGCCCTGGCAAATAAAGCATGTGTCCGGCTTAAAGAAGCATATTTTAAAAGCTGCTGAGAACAGGATTTTTGTGGGAGGCCTTGCTGCTCAGGAGCCTGTAATAAGAATACCCGTCTCGGGACCCAGGTGCTCTCTCCTGGAACAGTTCTTGATCTGATGAGATGTAAGTCATGGTGTTAAAAGCTTGGCTTTATTGTGCCTCCTCTTCTCCTTTCCAGCAATTCCAGCACCACAACAGCATTCCATAGTGGCTCCCTGTGTTGAAGATGATTCAGGACGGGCATGTCATCAGATTTGAGGATCCTGCTTGGAATTTTGCTGCAATTGGAGCATTGAGCGCTGTGCTCTCAGTAAGAATAAGTTGCGCTCTCCATGCATTGAAGTGTTGACAAACATCTGAGCCTTCACTTCTCACCAAACGTGAGACAAGGCTTGTTTCAAACTTTGAGTTCAGAGGCTTCACTTGCTGCACCTCAAAGCCAGACTCTTTGGAAGTGCAATGTTGCTCGGCGCTAGCATTAGACTTATGACGCCAAATTTCCTACATTGCGCGGAGAACAGGATAAAGCTTCAAGTTTAGAGTTGTTTTGAGCTTCACGTTTAGAGAGCCCCAGTGTAGAGGAAACATTGCCATGGGAACTCAACAGCATGGGAAAAGTCACTCCTACCAACTTCACTCCTCTTTGCAGACTAGCGGCCAGTACAGCCTTCCACGGTAGCCCTGCCACTTTTCATAACAACTCCCAATGATGATGGTAGTCAGCTAAGGTACCATACCCATGGTTCTGAGATTTCTGTGAGTGCTGTGAGCGCCTCTCCAGACATATACGCCTTTCATGGCACCGCTGCACACTGCTTTTTGCGTGTTCCTGGTGGCAAATTGGTTTTTTGCGAGCCCTTTGGCTGCTGCATCACAGCATTACAGCAGTGAAAGGCAGGGAGTCCCAGCCACAGGGAAATTCCTATGCCTAATCATAAACTGATTTATATCTGATATCAGGCATCTTAATGATCTTTTTATGATCTTTATGATCAATTACGAATTGATTAATAGCAGTTGCTAACTGTAACAGACCGCGATAATCACAAATATTTTTTGTCACATAATCTATCAATTTCTTACCACAATGCAGCTCGCGCGCGCTCTGTGCGCATCCCTCGCGGACCTGCTGCCAGGTAAGAGCAGTTCATTCCACCGATGCATCCAAGGGATGAGAAAGTTCATATTTTTATGAGCGCATGCATTACGCTTCGTGCGCTCGTTTGTTCCGACCTTTTCGTTCGGGCCCCTTCCCTCCAGCCTTCGTGCCGCGGCATCCCGCCGGCCCTCGTGCCTCAGCATTCCACTGCACGTTTTCCACTCACACGGCAAAGGATGCCCAGAAGGCCAAGGAGGATAAGGAAGCCAGTGACAAGGAGAAGCACAGTGACAAGAATCACAGTAAACACAAGCAACCACTGCCTTCGTACACATACGCTTCACCAGGTCAGGTCAAGCAGCATGCATCTCTAACGAGATTGAGTGGCCTTGTGCTTTCCATAGGGTGTTGTACTTCATGGATCTTAGACAAGGATGAGAGGGGAGGGTGGGACACATGCTGTGAGTCAAGCCGCAGCTGCAGCTTCCCATGTTTTCGTTTCTGGAGGCTTGGAGCTTTGCGCTCTGTAGGCAGATTTACCGGGATTGACCCTGAAAGAAACTTTTTGCTTCTGGCTTGCGGCACTGTCTTAGCTTGATCGTCTTAAATTGTTGTGCTTTCCTGTGCAGAGCATGCGGCATGCAGTGAAAGCATGCCAGTCTCATAAAAGAGCATTTTTTAACCCTCGTACAGAGAGCACTTTTGCGCTTGCTGACGCAACCTACTTTTCTGCAGCATGTGGCCTGCAGATCAGGTAGACAAACAGTCCTACCAGTCCTACGTCCTACCCATGGAATGTATTGGCGTAATCTACACGCAACACACCATTGTGCAGGCTCAAGCCTCAAAGAGGCTGGCTATGGCATCTCCGTGAGCGACCCTGTGTATGTTGTTGACCCGGCACCAAAGCCCAAATCACCAGCAAAGGGTGGTGTGAAGATCAAGCCGGAGGAGATCGGAGAGGACTTCCAACAGGTGTGTTCTTTTTATGTCACACATTGTGCCTTACTAAGGCTTCTTAGTAAGAAGTCATGGGTGTCTCTCAAGCTAGAGCATTCATGGCTGGCTACATGTATTTCTTGCAATGTTACACAGTTCCTCACAAAGGAATAGCACGCAGTGCAACTGTTGTCGTCCCTGGGGCCCAGGCTCCTCCCTTGGAGGTACTGATACTCCATTACTCACCAATGGATGGGAGGGAAATGCAGTTACCGTATTTGCTGTGACAGCTACTAGATGGACTAAAGAGGCAATGAAATTATTACATTTACTCCCCTCCATTTGGTGGAGCCCCTTTGGGCCAATGTGTAGCCAATGTGTAGCCAATGTGTTTCCTTTTCCTTTATTGATGTAGGGTGTGGTTTCACAGCCTGGGTAGTTTTCTCTTCTTTCGCCTCTCCATCTCCTCCTCTGTCCTCAAGTGCTTTTCTGCCTCAGGTCAGGCTGACATGAAATATGTGTGGCCCATACATGTTTTAATTGCTAAATATGTATGGCCACCGTGACCACTAAGCCTCAAGCAATTTCTCCTTTCCTCTCTGTTTTGTGCACTGTAGCCTGGCTCTGATGGCGTGCCTCCCTTGCCCAAGAATAGTTAGAGGGTGTAAACGTTTGATTCGACATTGATTTTAAGGTAGAAATAAAGTTCCGCATACGATCTGTGTGCCTTTCAAAGGCTGAAGTTCAGCAGACACAAATAGTTCTGCGTTGGTACTATTTTTCCAAGCTTGGAACAGATTCCGCTTTATTAAGCAAAGTGAGTCATATATTTCATTTGTGCAAATTGGCCTCCTTGTGTCAGGAGAGGCCCCTTAAAAAATGAGCAAGTAAAGTGAGCAAGTAAATTGTAAGTGAAATGGCGAATTACTAGTACAGTATCAACTAGGACTAGGTGTCATTGAATCCAGGCCTCAGCAAGCAAGTAAAAAGGCCTGCCAAGCAGCAGAAAGCAATCTTCCAGAGGCCAATCGGTAAGTTGCAACCAAACTAGCGACCAAACACAAGGCAAAAGGGACAAACACAAGCTGATCGAATTCTTGGTCGTGTTAAACAAAAAGATATCCTCTGAGCCCTGGGAGTAGGTCAAATGCTCTCATAATTGTGACAGTATGCCATCCTATTGCATGGAAGTGAAGGGAGGCATGACTCATTCTGCCCTTGGACTCTTACTTGAACATTTTCATGGACTAACACAAGACGGAAACGCTTTGAAGCCATACCACGCAATCCATGTTACCAATAAAAGGCAGAGGCCCTGTACATAATCATCCTGCAACACAATTGCCTACCTAAAACAAGAAGTACACAAGACCCATCGCAGGAGCTCAAAAAACACCTTGCTTCTTTTCAAGGTCTTGCACAAGGCGCAGACTGCCAATATTCAAGACTAGTGGGTGGAGAATCGAGAGGGTGATGCAATCCCCACGTTCTGGCCTCGGCACTCGGGATCACCACACTTGCACTCCTGTCCTGGGGGCCTGCATAAGCATCCACATGTCAGAGTTACATCCTTGCTCCCATCCTTGCTGGCCATGCCATTGAGCACATGAGTGTCATAAACAGAGGCAATTAGCGCTTCGGTGCCTCACGCAAGACCCCATGAGGCCTAGCAATTTTTAATGCAAGGCAGCGGCAAACAGACCAAATAGGCCCATACATCCACTGCCTCTCAAGGCACCCCGCGGCCCTTCAAAATGGCATGCACAGCGCGGTGCACGTGGCGCGGCTGATTTGAAAACGAGGTCTGTGCATGTTTGATGCCGTATGAGTGCATTGTGCTCGTGTGTGGCTCCTCTGCAGCAGTTGTGACAAAAGCCTACATTAGCATGATCACTTTCTTTGGCTGGATAGCTGCCGTGGGTGTAACACAATCCAGCAGAAAGTAGATGCTCCACAGACACACCCAGCAGGACATTACGCATTTGTGCCCTTTCACACGCCAAACACACATACACATGCCACGCACCAGCGGTAGTCTTTGCCATAGTCGTACGTGAGCCTGCAAGGAAATCAAATCAAGGCCAGGGTACTAGGTTCATCGAGCTCAAATTTTATAGGTGGGAGCCTCATCTAAGATGACAACACACGTATAGCAAGCAATTCTCCGAGACAGTTGTGTTGGTGTTTCGCACGAGTTTGAAGGCAAAGAGATAATTGTTCAGATGAAAGCAATTGAGAGGCCCTCAGCACTCACTCTGTTCCTTTCGGAATGTGCTTCTGCGCAAAGAGCGCAATGTAGTGCAGGGCTTGGTTTTTGCAGTCCCGAGCAAAGACAGTCTGTGTGCATACAGAGCGGCAGCAACAGCAAGCACAGGCCTTGCACAAGTAAGCACTTAAGTGGGCTTTAGGTACTTGTATGGGTCTTACTCGCTCCTGTAAGCAAGGTCACGGGGAGGGCTGATGGCATTCACAGCAAGTTTGAATAGTGTGAGGGATGGTGTGTTGGTTATTGGTGCTCATTTGCGCGGATGTGGATGTATGTTTGTGTGTACGCATGTGAAAATCTTATGGAGTGACACAAGGTCGTGTTGCTAGCAGGTACAATGCAGCTGTACAGTCATGCAGCGCATTTTACCGCAGACAAGGTCTTCAAAGTTTTTCCTGGAACAGCAGCCATTTGTCAAATACTTCAAGACGATACGGAGGTGATCTTGATGTGAGACAGAGGTGATCATGATGTGGTACACAGCAATCAGCCTCTGCTTTGTCGAGCGCAGGGCCTTGCTATGGAGGCATGGCATACATTATCCCTGTGCAGACTTGTATGACACAAACGTTGGAGTATTTTCGTAACCCAGGCTCCTCGACACACTCTTAAAAGGGTGTGCACGCAACACACATGCTGAAATGCAGACATATGTGCACACATGCAGACATACATGCTCTCACGCAGACATACATGGGCACATGCAGGCATTAATGCTGACACGGACATACGTGCGCACATACAGACACACCTGCTCACACACAGACATATGGGCGCACATGCAGACATAAATGCTCACACGCAGACATACGTGCGCACACGCATACTTAGGTGGGCACATGCACATGCACGCACCCTACCTGCGTCAGGAGGTTTGCGGCGTTCCCGCATGCATGGTTCACAAAGCGCGCCACGTTGCCCACCTCCCGCGCATCAATCGTGAGGAGGTTGTCCCACTCCTGCAGAAGCGGACAGTAGCCCAGCAGGAATTGGAGGCCAGCTCAGTGCTTGTGTGTTGCGCCACGCCACAGAATGTGCGGGCAGCACTTGCCAGCAGGTGTTCAGCTGGGTAGTGCTGAGGAGGGGCATGCGGCCGGGCAGTGCTGAGGGGGCACACAGCTGGGCACTGCAAAGGCATGCAGGCGTGCAGCTGGACAGTGCTGAGGAGGCACAGGGCTAGGCAGTGCTGAGGAGGAGGAGGAGGGTTACAGCTGGGCGCTGCTGTGGAGTCGCACTGCTGGGAAGTGCTGAAGAGGCACCCACAAACATGCGGGCGGGCAATGCTGCAGAGGCACTGTGGCTGGGGAGCGTCGAGGAGGCACCCGCAGGGGCATGTGTACCTGAGGCCCACAGCGCGTGTGCGCCCGGTGTGGTGCCCGACATTGCCCGGGCACCAAGGGGCATTAGGCGCCTGGAGGCCACCGACCCAGCCCGCGCCTGCGCCCCACGCTTTTGCTGCCAGTCCATGGGCCGGGATCCACACGCAGGCCAGCGGCCACACTCTGCCTTGCCCCTCCCCTTGCTACCCTCCAGCACAGGCGCGC
>SL_4KL_010_BRINEDRAFT_10002008_pt1 | contig 11476 bp, 11 predicted proteins | sample SodLak_010_BRINE_2_FD_10664 | JGI IMG/M metagenome (IMG submission 10664) | reverse complement strand
GAGTACGACGGAACCGATGACGGCCGCCAGGATGACCGTGATGCCGATCAAAAGCGTCGTGCCGACGACTGGCGACACCGCCCGTTCGTCCGATGCGACTTGGGTTGGGTTCATGGAATTTCCGATCCTATCCTTTGCTGTGGTTACTCTTCGAACTCCGCGAGGATCGACTCGCTATCGCTGTTGGGGTCCTCCCAGACGACGGTTACCGTCTCACCGTCGTAGTTTTCGAGTCCGTCTTCATCTTCGAGACCATCTCCATCGGTTACGTTGACACTTCCACCGGCGGTGAGATCACCGTCGAGGAGGAAGTCATCATCACCCGCCTGAATGACGATCTCGTCTTCCGAAAGTGCTTCTCCGCCGTTGTGTTCTATTTCAGACGTATTGGTGTCTGAATCGAGCTGCGCGTTCAGTTGCGCCTGCGGTACCTCTGCGCCGCCCGTACCGAGCCCGAGGACGACGCCGCCGATAACGGCCGCCAAGATTACTGTAATAGCGATCAAAAGCGCCACGCCCACGACGGGCGAGACGGCACGGTCTTCCGCGAACAGTTTGGTCAGTTCGTTCGGTTTCATAGTTGGTTGTTCCTTCACACCCCCCCGGGTTCCTCCATACCTGCCAGCGAATCTCCACCGTCGAAACCGCCCCGAGTGGTGCTGTTCGATCACTGAACCCAGGGGGGGTTTGTAATCGAGAGTATACGACGCTACAGGGACCCGTTTCCCGCGAGCAAAGGACGTTTACCGAGCCGACCTGCTCTACAGTCTCTTCATTACTACTCCCTTTGACGCCGTTTTTCCGCGCATCGATGATGCTCTCGTATCGACGTTTCAGAGTGTGTCGTGTCAATTCGATCCCGACGCGTAGCGGTCCCGGCCCAGGCTGGTTCGATCGGCTGAAGGGGGTGTTTTTCCGATGACCCGGACGCTCTCGACCGGGATCGAGGTGCTCGATCGGGAACTCGACGGTGGCCTTCCTCAGGGCAGTGTTCTCGTGCTTTCGGCGTCACCGGTCAGCCAATCCGAGCTGTTTCTCTACGAAATGGCTGCCGTCCGACCGACGGTNTATCTCACGACCGAGCGGACGGAGGTGGACGTCATCAACGGTCTCGAGGGGACGGGAACGTCGACCGANGNNATGGATATCTATCGAATCACGTCCGACGATCCCCTCGACGAGGCCAGAACGGCGATCGAGACGCTTCCGGAGACNGGGACGCTGATCGTCGATCCGATCCGACTGTTNGAGGAGACGGAGGTGGAGGCCTACCGCTCCTTTTTGAACGACCTGAAGACGCGGACGGTCGANACCGGAAGTCTCACACTGCTTCACTGTCTGGAGGGTCGTCGCGTTCCCGACCAGCGCGATCGGACCGAATATCTCGCTGACATTATTTTCGATCTCTCGACGGAGCTCCGGGGCGGAACGGTGGAGAATAGCCTCTCTATTCCGAAGTTCCGCGGTGGCCAGGCCCTTACGGAAGCGATCGATCTAGATCTGACCGCCGACGTTACAGTCGATGTTACCCGAAAGATCGCCTGACGTGAACCGCCACGGGGGCAACTGATTCGAAACTCCCTAGATCTCGTTGGTATCGGACGGCTTCGCCGGCCCGGACGATCCCGAGTTTTCTGTGATCGATCGGAGAAACCGACGACAAGGGTTTCGAATGACGAAACAGGTCACCGGAACGTCGTGGTGACCCGATCGACAGTAACGGAGAGCCGACCGGTTTCGATCTCGACCGCAACAGTGTTCTCATCGAAATCGGCGGTAACGTTCGTGACGGGCCCGTCGCCTTCGAGTTGTTCGAAGTACCGTTCCCAGGCATCGACATGTCGGGTCTCGAGGACGATCGTGACGTTGTCGTCCACCGGCTTGCTTTCGGCGAGAACTTCGGTCCCGTTATGTACCGTCCGGACGTCGACGTCCGACGTCCCGCCGACCTCTTTTGTACCTTCGGACGACAGGTGAACCAACGGAAGGATCACTTCCTCGTCCGTTATGACGAATTCGGGCTCTCGAACCAGCACCGAACTCCCGCCGTCTTCGCGGATCACCGCGCCGTTTCGGTAGGTGATCGTCGTATCCGTGCCCGAATCGTAGACGATCGATCCTGTTTCTCCGTTCTCTCCGAAATCCAGCGCTTCCCCGTCGAGTTCGATACTGATACTCGAACGCTCCTTTTCGATCGATAGTGAAGCGTCAGCCATCCCGATCTCGGTCGCGCGGCTGGGTGCCCCCGTCCGTGTCACGTCGTCGATATTGCTTGCCAGTACGGTGAATGATCCCTCTGCACTGGTGGTTCGCTGGTAATCCTGCGCGTTGTTGTAGCCGACGAACCCGGTCGCACTCACGAGCGCGATGGTGAGTGTCACGACCACGAAGATCAACAGAAAGCCGAGGAGTTCGCTCTGGCCGCGACTGTCGTTACACATCCTCTATCACCAGTTTCGTTTCGTCCCCGTCCGAGGCAAGCTTGATCTTCAGGGTTCCGCCCTCGAGAACTGTCGGTTCGGTCTCGAGAGGTCGGTCCGATCGGACTCGAACCGTGGCGGTCGTTTCCGGCTCGGTGCTACGGAGTTTGATATCGTAGTGATAGCCGGCGTGTCCGCGGTCGCCTGTCCTGTTGTGAAACTCGATCCCGTAGGTGCTTCCGCCCACACGATCCGGAAGTCGAACCCGGCGTTCGACAGTCCTGTCGTCGCCGGCTTCCGTCGCGAGTCTATCCGCGCTGTCGATATCCCCGGCGATGTCGTTACCGAGCACCTCCAGCGTGCCGTGGACCGTCTCGTGCTGTTGGGTAGTGACGAGCGGTGCGAACCCGACGACGAGCGCCGATGTCAACAGCGCAACGATCCCCAAAACGAGGACGTAGCTCACGACGGTAGATACACCGCGATCATTCATCGGTCTCACCCGGAGCAACCTCGATTTCGGTTCCGTACGTTAGGCTCGCAGATCGGTACCGAATGCTAACGTCGGCGGCGACGATCCGCGCTTCTATCTTCGGTGCCCCCTCCACACCGTATCGTTCGTCTTTGTCGATCGTGTCTTCGACGACTTTCCCATCGACTGTGAGCTCGTACGTTCCGCTGACATTGTCCGCGTTCGTGTATGTCAGCGTGTACGGCTTTTCGAGCTCGTCGTCGAGAAACGTCGTGAACTCCGCTTCGGAACCATCGGGGTCGAAGATCCCATCAGTGACGTTGATTTTCGACGACGTTCCAGCCGGACCGTACGTTTCAGTGCCGCCCGACGCCGCTTCGACGGTGATGGTCACGCCCCCGTCATCGTGTGCGAACAGCGTCCAGGACTCCCCGTCCGCCCCCTCGACTTTCAGACTGAAGCACTCTTCGGCACCGGTACAGTCGCCCGTCTCGACCAGTTCTTCCCCCTGTACGTTCATCTCGAATCCGCGGACGTCAGAAACGTCCTCGGCGATGATCCACGTCGTGTTCCCGGAGTGATCTCTGAACTCACTCGACTCGTTTTGGACGATTCGACTCTCGTACATCACGCCTTCCAGCGAGGCGTTCGTCGTTTTCCCGTCGCGTATCTGTTCGGATCTCGAGAGGCGACTCCAGGCAACGACTCCCTCTTCGAGTTCGTCCTCTAACGTCTCGTAGTCGTGGTACTCCTGATTGATCTGGACGAGCAGACCGCTTACCCCTCGATCGACGCTGTACTGATACTGGATCGCTCCGCGTTCCGCCTCGAGACTCTCATCGGTCTCTGCGGCGTAAATCTCACCGAATACAGCCGTGTTTAGTGTCAACGTCAGTAGCGTGAGCAGGATCGCGAGCCCGATCGCAGCGAGGAGAATCATCTGTCCCCGGTCGTCGGACTGTACTGTCAGGTCCACAGCACCACCTCCACCCGGAGCACGTTGTACAACGGGCTCTCTTCATCTACGTTCGGTGCGTAGAATTCCTCCTCGACGTCCGCAAGCGCTGTCGCTGTTGGCTCCTCGTTCTCGTCGACGAGCGTGGTGTTGTCGTACAGCGTCACCGTCTCTACGACCCGGACGGCGTTGTCGTTCGGCGTTCCGGATTCGATCAGCTGTTGTGTCTGCCGATCGCCCGCCGAATCCCGGTAGTGCAGATCGACATTGTATTTGACCTGCTGGTCTCCGAACGTCCCCTCCAGGGAGTCCCCGAAGGCGGTGCCGTTCGGTGTGGGTGGGAGCTGTGAAACGTAGTGTCCGTCCTCGTCGGCGTTGTAGAACTGTTCGGAGGACTCATTCCAGTACAGCACCGTGGCTCGCAGTGAGTCGTTCGCGACGGCCTCGTCGAGGACGCCCTCGGCCAGACCTGTCTGCTGATTTTTGAGCTCTGTTTCGCCGACACTCGCCGTGTTCGAGGAGATCGCGACGGCCTGCAGCGCGAAGGCGACGGTCGCTACCAGAAGTATCGCCGCCACGAACGCTTCGAGTGTGAACGTCTGGCCACGGTCGGACATGTTACCACACCCTGACTTCGAGTACCGCGTCGATTCCCCCGGTGAAGACACCCATCCTGGCGGTGCTGACTGACCGATCTTCCTGTGGTACCGACGGGCCGGCGGCGAGCTTTGATCCGTCGCTGCAATCGGTTATCGATTCACCGGATTCGTCTTCACAGAGAACCGCCGATTCAGGAGCGTTACTGGGAGCGTCTCTGAGCGTGACGTTCACCGAATATTTCGGATCGACCCCGAGCCGATCGGCCTCCAGTTCGGCTTCGAAAAACGAGAGTGTACGGCTCTCGTTCAGCATCGACGGCATCCCCTCTTCTGCGAGCAGGTTTTTGCCCAGATCGTTCGCGATACGTTCGGCGACGGTCGGCTGTTCCTGCTCCTCGTACGGGAGTGCCAACTGTGGAACGAACGTGACGACGAACGAGATCGTCAGCAGAAAGATTGCGATTCCGACGGCGAAATCCGGAAGCGTCTGTCCACGATCGGTGCCGTTCGGACCGGGAGGTGTCTCTCTCATGCGACCACCATCCACACACCCAGTGCGGCGAACAGGAGCAACACGACGTATTTNACGCCCGATACCAGGTTCGCGTTCCGAATGTACCCACAGACCAGCCCGGAGAGGACCGCCTGGATGGTCACCGCGTGGAAAAACAGAAGCGATAGCAGGTTGAGATCCATCGTCGCACCGAAGCTCTGTCCCGCGGCGCTCGTGGTGCCGCCCGTCTGCTCTGCGACTTCGGCCATGACGTCGACGAACTGCGCTTTCAAAAGCGCCATCACCCCCAGAAGTGTGAGGTACGTCATGATGATTATCGCGACCTGCATCATCGCCTGCTGTTTTCGCTCCCGTTCGATGTCTTCCTGCGTCTCCGTCGCCTTCGCGGCCGTCGACAGCACCGACGATATCTGACTCGATATCTCCTGGGCCTTGCTGATGAGCTTCACCGTCCGTGCCAGCCGCGGGATGTGGTACTTGTTGTTGAACACGACCAGCGACTCCTTGAGATGCATCCCGTACTGACTCTTCGCGTACATGGTATCGAACTCCTCACCGAGCTTTCCCGGCGTCGTGTCGGCAACCACCTTGATCGATTCCAGCAGCGTGAGCCCGGTCGCGTTCGCGCTCGCTAACTTCCGGAGGTTCTCCGAGAGGTCATTGAGGATCGCCCGTCGCCGCCGGAGGTTCCACTCCCAGAAGACGGCCAGTGGGATACAGGCGGCAAACAGCGGAACGTAGACGTACATCACCGTCGACCAGACGGGACGTTCGACGATGCCGCTCCACGATGTCGGGGCCGATCCCGTAACGACGGCGACGACCACGAACGCGAGTGCTGCTGGAACGGTCACAGCCAGCGTATAAAAAGGATTTTTGCGGAGAAAGACGTGCGGGCGTTTGATAACTTCGATCGCCTCGTTCGTTCCCTCGCTCTTTGCGATCCGATCGAAGATGTGGTACGATCCTCTGAACTGATTGATCAGACCCAACCCCAGTGCACCCGACTCCCGCCCGACCTCGAACCGTCGATCGGTTTCCCCGAGATCGAGGTAGCCATCGCCGGGTTCGTCTGTCCTGACCGTCGACACGATGACCAAAAACGCGATTCCGAGCCCCGGAATCAGCACGTATACCGTTGCGTACAGAAGGATCGTCTGTCCTCCGCCGATCATATCCAAAATGACGAGGATCACGATCAAGAGCAACGGGAACAAAGAGAGCGTGATATACATCTCGCTGAACAACTCGAGCGTCTCGAGGGTCTGTTTCTGCTCCTCCTTGGCCGTCCGGAAGTGGACGTCCTTCTTGTCGTCGAGAAACTCGGTCATGCTCCCGCCGCTGTCGATGATCGACAGCATATCGGTGAAGAACTGGCTCAGTTCGGCGCTCGGCGTCTGCGCCGAACGCTTCTGTATGGCCGATCGGTAGTCCGTATCGAAGTAGCGCGTCTCCTGAAGGATGGTTCGGAACTCCTGGGAGACTTCACCGTAGGTGTCCTCGGCTTCCGCCATCGTTTCGATGATCTCGACCTGACTCATTCCACCCAGCGAGAGAGCGTACATGAACGATACGGCGTCGGGAAGCAGCGTGTTGATCTCACGCTTTCGTCTCGACGCTCGGCTGTACGGGAGCGCGACGTAGACTCCGAACACCGAGGCGAACCCGATCGCACCGAGCAAAAGCCCGCTCGAGACGATCAAAAACGGAACCCGTGCCGTCTCGATCAGATTTACGATCGTCTCGTTCGGAACACGTACCCCGGTCAGGGTTCCGACCTCTACGATCCCCGTCCACAACAGCGCCGCGCTACCGACGATCCCGACCAGCCACAGCAACACGCCGCTCGTGATCCCGAACGCGAACGACCGCGAGAGGTACTGCTTGACGGAGTCTCCCATCCGAGCCTCGGCGAGTTTCTTCTCTAGGTCGACGACGAACGAACTCTCCTCGTCGAACAACCGCTCGTAAACGGGATCGAACACGTCGGTAAGGCTATCGACGCGAGATCGGCGTTCTCGGGCGGGGGCGGTAGCGGGCTCCGTGCTCATCTCGTTATCTCTCCGTGGTAGCTCCGTCGTCCGGTTCGGATTCGGATGCTCCGGTAGTTTCATCTGCCGGGGTCCCGACGCCGGCCTCGTCTGATTCCGGTACCTCCCGATCGTCGTGAGTGTCGGTCAGATCTGCTGGGTCGACCCCCTCATCGTCGATATCGTCGGCGACGTCGTCGAGATCGACACCCTCGAGTGCGGCGACGAGCGCTTTCACACGGGACGTCTCGACAGTGTTCCCCGACGCTTCTAACACTGCAGTCAGGTTCTTTTGATTGATCTCCTCGTTCGATTCGTTCAACAGTAACGTAGCGTATGCGTATTCCATGGTTTACTCCTCGTCTCGTTTTTCCGTCTCCGTTCGATTCGATTCGACATCCGTGCGGAATTCGGATGGTTCGGACGTCTCTACGATCTGTACCCCTTCCGAGTCGGTCGGATCACCATTGACGTCGATCGCCGGTTCACCGATCGAATCCTCTATCGACTCGTCGCTAATTGACGGCGGAGCTTCCTCGCCTGATTCCCCTGACACGGTGATATCCTCCTCCGGTCTGGCCTCCGAGAGAGCCTCGACCAGACTTCCCGAAGGCCGCCCCCGGTACTGTTCGAATATGCGGCTTTCGGCCTCCTCGAGAACCTCCTCAGCTTCGAGGCGAACGTCCTCGCCGGGTTCGGGCCGAGGAACCAGCTCCTCTTTCTCGGGATCGACATCGATCAGTACCGATTCCATCTCCCGGAGATCCTCGAGGCTCTCCTCGAGATTCCCGTTAGCGATCAACGTCAGGATCATCTCGGGTTCGTTGATGTAGGCCTGTATCGTCGCCGCGACCTCCGTGTAGGTGTTGAGCCCGTTCGTGATGAGGTACGACAGGACGGTTCGGCGTTCGAACTGTTCGTCCTCGAGCTGTGTTTTCGACCAGCCGCGATCGAAGGCGATCTCTTCGAGTTTCTTCGAGTTTCCGTGCTGCCTGAACTCGTCGCCTTCCGGCTGCCACTGGTAGATGTCCTGAACGCTGATCTCGTCGTTTTCCGAGTCGTAGGCGTTGATCTCGGTGATCGTCTTGTTCCGACGGACCTTCTTGCCCTGGACTTTGGTCTGGGTCTGGACCGAGACGAGATCCAGCGCCGTAAACAGCGTCTTCGAGACGTTGATCGGATCCGTCGTGAACCGCTTGAGTACCTCATCGACCGTATCGGCGTGGAACGTAGTGTACGTCGTATGCCCGGTCGACATGACCTGAAAGAGCGTCCGACCCTCCTCGCCCCGGACCTCGCCCATCACGATGTAATCCGGTCGCTGGCGTAGCGCCGCTTCGAGGAGATCGAACTCGTCGACGTCGCCGGTGTTGTCCTGACTGAACGAGGGGCGCGTCACGCTCGCGACCCAGTTACGCTGGGGAAGCTCGACCTCCCGCGTGTCCTCAATGGAGACGATCTTCGCGTTCGACGGGATGAACAGTGAAACCGCGTTCAGACTGGTCGTCTTCCCCGAGGCGGTGCCGCCGGCGAAAATAAGCGATTTCTTGCTCTCGATACAGAGCCACAGGAAGGCCATCTCGTCCAGGCTAAACGTCTTCCAGTTGATGAGGTCCACCGGCGTGAACGGGACGTCTTTGAACTGCCGGATCGTGTAGTTCGTCCCGTGATCGGAGACCTCCTTTCCGAGCGTCAGCTGTGCGCGTGACCCGTCCGGCAGCGTCGCATCGACCTGTGGTTGCCGTTTCGAGATCCCTTTTCCGGAGCGCTGTGCGAGCTTTATGACGAAGTTATCCAGCCGATCTTTGCCGTGCTGAACGTTCGTGATCAGGTTCTCGTAGTCCGTGTGGTAGACGAAGACCGGCGAGTTGTACCCGTCACAGGAGATGTCTTCGACGTTGATGTCGTGTTTGATCGGGTCGATCCGTTCGTAGCCGATGAAATCACGCCGGATGACATAGAGCAGTTTCTCGATCTGATACTCGGTGAGCGTCCCCGAATCCTCTTCGAGTACTGCGGGCTCCGGCCGGGCCGAGATCCCGTCGATCTCCTCAACCGTCTCTGTGGGTTGCTCGGACTGTTCTTCCGAACTGAGGACTCTGTTTACGCGATCGGGGAACCACGCTCTGTCCAGCCGATCGAGGCTCTCGAGCACGGCCTCCGTATTCAACTCCCTGAGATCTCCGAGTGTTCGTTTCGTCGAGGACGTATCTTCGGTCGATGGTGCCCGGAGATTGTTTCGGTCAATCAACCATCTGGTCTCCGATTCGAGCACGTCTCGACGATCCTCGTCAGTCCCCTGGGCGACGATGTCCTCGTCGGAGTATTTGATACTCGTCCGGAGCTTCCCGGAGAAGAACTCCACGAGATCCGTTTCGATCTCGTTGAGGTACGGCTCGATCACGTAGTATTTCTTTTCGTTTTCTTTCACCGAATGGAAAATAACGACGCACGCGTACGGCTTGTTGATCCAGTACCGCTCTTCCTCGACGAAATGTCGCTTTTTTTCCATCGAAACAGCCTTCTCTAGATCGTACCGGTTTACGATCGTCGTCCGCCCGTTGGCAGTCGAAAAGAACTCGTCTTCGTCCAGCTGTGAATTGACGTTTACAGTCCGCTGATCCTCGAGTTCCAGCAGCTTTTCGGCGTGTTTCCCCCCCGCTTCGAGTATCGACTCGATATCGTCCGGGTCGAACCCGAGAAACGACTCCGGATCGAATTCCTCTACCTCGCCGCTCCGAGTACGTGGCTTTCGGCCGTCTTCGTAGTAATACTCCCACTTGAAATGTTCCCACGTGTATTCGCCTTTCGTAACCGGGGTTTCTCTGATCCAGTTTCTGAACGCTTGATCGAATTCCGTACTCGCTTTCGCGGCTCCGCGAAGGTGGTCCCGGAACACGTCAGGTGGGGTTCCGAGATATGTGGCCGGGTCGAAATCCACTCGTTTCCAGCCGTCTTTCCCGGGAACGCTTCGACGGATACTGCGGTAAAACGGGAGGAACGAATCCCACGTCTGTTCGGGCTCGATGTCCCGGTAGACGGCTTCGACCTGATCGCTGTACCCGTACTCGCGCATGAAGTCCTTCCAGGTGTACTCTCCGGGAACGACTCGATCTTCGGACTGCTCCGTATCGAGAGATGTCGTCCCTTCGACAGATTCCGATTCGACTGTCTTCCCGCTCATGTCTATTGCCCCCCGGCGGGTGTTCTCGATTCGTTCATCGGCGTTTCCCCCCGCACCGTGAACCGGCGTCTGTTCTGTCAACGACTGCCATCACCCCGGATTATCCCCCATTATAGCTTTGTTACGACTCTTTTGTAAATCCGGTAACGGAACCCTGGAGGATAGCAAAATGGCCTTACTACCGAAATTACATACCGGTAGTGTCCATCGCCCGACGTCTGTCCGGGGGTGTGATTATGATCTCTTTGCCGTTCGAACTGCCCCGACCAAAGAGCGCTTAACTATAGGTATGCCAGCCATGTTGTTTTTTCCAGGGGGAATGTAGAAATGCAAAGACAGGCGGGCGGCAATCACAGTCGTGGGGGAAACGTAAGGGAAATGCTAGAGCGTTCCGACTCACTGGAGGAACTAAGCGAGATCGGCGTCGAAGACGATACTGACGAAGCTGATGTACGTCTGTCCGATGACGAAGTGTTCGAAGTTCTGTACAGTAGCCTCCGGAGGAATCTAATAACGTATGTACAGGAACAGGGTGGCGAATCGACAGTGAGCGACATCGCGGAACATCTCGCAGCCAAGGAGAACGACACGACGGTCCAGCAGCTATCGTCCTACGAGCGCAAGCGGGTGTACATCGGGCTCTACCAGAACCACTTGCCGAAGCTGGACGATCTCGGCGTCGTCGAATACGACAAAAACAGGGGCATCGTGCGCCTGTGTAAATGTGCGACTCAGCTCGAACCGTATCTCCAAGACGTCGATAACTCGACCGCATCTCGAGTGAAAGTCGGTGGGGTTGTTCTTCTGGTCGGTGTTATCCTCCTCGGGATCCTCAATATCGGTGCGTTCGCCGTTGCTCCGGACTTGCTGTGGATCGCCCTCGGGATAGCTGGCCTCTTCGGGCTCACTGCGCTTGACGCGTACGACGCTTTGTGAATCGCCGGTGCTGTACCAGTCGATCCGNTGCGTAGNTCGAAGATCACCGNTNTNCGAACCGACATCGGCGGTACAGTAACCATCGCGCGTGATACCANCTCGATCGCACTGCTATCGTGCGGTNGAGTGTGCATNGCCTTCCGATCGCCAGTATAGCTAATTACAGACGGCGCGCGATCGGTCCTTTTTGCGACCGACCGCACTATCTGTCCGCATATGTTAGAAAACGCACTGAACGTGTTCTCTCACACGCCGTGTGGATGAATCAGTCCGGCTACGGAGCGTATTCCTCGTGGAAAACCAGCGACCGCCCCTTATTCGGGGAATTAAGGTAGATGCTCATCTCGATCCGGTCGGCCTCCACGA
>SL_4KL_010_BRINEDRAFT_10002007_pt1 | contig 11478 bp, 15 predicted proteins | sample SodLak_010_BRINE_2_FD_10664 | JGI IMG/M metagenome (IMG submission 10664) | reverse complement strand
AAGCCCGAGTCCAGCCTGGCCTTGCATGACAACCGGCTCCACCCGCAGGGTGCAGACCTATTCATCGGCTACGGCGGTGTTGTGGAGCGCAAGGCTGTGGCTGCCGCGGCGCCCTGGTTTGTGTACAGCCACGACAGTCTGGCAGAGGCGCTCTTCCGGCGCAAGGCAAGCGCGTGTGCGTCCTTAAATGTGCACTTCTCCAAAGTGTGTGCGCAGCCAGAAGCGCAGGCTGAGTGCACATGCACTGCTGCAAAGCATGCGCAAAACTGCATGTGCTGGGTGCATGCACATTTACTGCCCCAAAGCCCTGTGTTGCTGTTGGCCGAATCCCTGTGGACCACAGGCTTCTGTTGTGGGCGCATGACAGGCATGCTTGCTGCCACTACCCTGCTTGGTCTGGGCCGCTGTTGCTTGCTGCGCCTTCCTCTTTGCCCTGTTGCACCCTGCTGAGGGAATGATTTGCCTGTGCTTGAGGTGATGCGCAGGTGGCAATGATCGGGTCAGGCTCCTTTGCATGCGCCATGTTGCACATTGTGGCGGCCAACGTGCTTGTGCACGATGAGTTTGATCCACAAGTGGCCTGCTGGGTGCACGATGCCAAGGCTTTGTTTGAGGTAAGAGACGATGGTGCTGAGGTGCAATCCACACTGCTGGGTGCTTAATGCCAGGACAAATTTTGAAGTGAGCAAGGGTGGTGCTGACAAGAGGGTCACAGAGAGCACATGGCATGACACTTGGGCACATAGCATGACGCTTGGGCATCAAGTTCTGGCAAGAGCAAGATGGCTTCGTTTCCATAAGGAGGGGTAAAGAAGGCTGCTAATTTGAACAGCTGCACCCATTTATGTGTAGCCATGGGGGTCAACAGATTCGTCACTTTTCAAGACCCATAAGGCAGGTCGCAAATGCACGCAACTTATTGCCTGAGCTGCTTACCTCAATCCATCTAGGGGCAGATGGACCAGAGGAGGGCTACGCAGGGCCCTCTGCGGCACCATTTTGTCTACCACCTCCTGACCCCTAAGAAGTTCTGCTTCCTGACCTATCTCTGCGTTCCACAGGGGCGAAGTTTGCTTGACATCATCAACAAGGAGAAGACAAATCCCAAGTATCTACCAGGTAACATCCAGATAGGAGCAAAGCAAGGAGAAGATCAATCCCAAGTATCTGTCCAGTAAGAGCTGGAAACAAGCAAAGTGACCTGGCACATAGCCCTTGAGCTGGCCTTGCTGCTTAGGGGAGTCTCGAAATCAACTGTCTGCTGTCCCACTTGCTAGTTGAGATTATTGCTGTCTCATTGGCATAAGGGTTGGGTTGGCTTGCTTGCCAAGCCAAACACTTGAAGCTGGAGTCTGACAAGGGCCTGCAAACACAGCCAGAAGGCCAGCTCAGGTTAAGGTGCGCATACACAAGTGAGTTGCCCCCTGGCCAAAGTTGCCGGTCAACACAATTCAGAGAGGCAAGGGGGATGCTACAGCAGTGCTTCACCCATCACCTGCACACCACACGCGCTCATGTTGCTCATTCAGCTTGTGTGTGGAGCATTTTGCCTGTGACCCAGGCGTTCATCTTGGGGACAACGTGAATGCAAGCAGCGATCTGAATGAGGTCGTCAAGGATGCGGACGTGCTGATATTTGCGTCCCCCCACCAATACATGCACACCATCTCCCGAAGGCTGATGGGAAAGGTGAGGGGGGGATGGGGCCCTGCCTGGCAGTGCTGCATACGTCCCTGGCAGCGCATGCGGTCGCTTGCAATGGCCCTATGTTTTGTGTCACCCTTCCCCCACAAAAGCTTCTTTGTCAAGGGCACGTGAAGTCAAAGAATTTCAAGCACAGTCAAATGGCTTAGCAAAGTTGCGCAGCTTAATGGCTTGGCCAAGCCAGCGCTCCGGGCAGCACTGTGCCAATGCTTAGCGCACCTCTTGGGCCTTGCAAGCACCCCAAGGGTTTTGCAAGGACCTCAAAAAAGTATGCTGCACCTCATGGGATGTGCAAGCACAACCAGGCAACAACCGGGTCAGGTTGCTTGTACTTGATGCACCTCTTATTGTGTCTGTGAGCTCAGGGTCGTACAAATGCAGCGGTGCACCGCGCAAATACAGCGTTTGTCAGAAAGTGCAGCTCAAAAGGGATAGTGGATCAACATGGGGTGAGATGAGAGTGTTTTGAGGCCCAAGCTGCTCAAATGCCATGACACTGGAAAAGCAGCTGATGCATGCCAGGCAGGTTGGGCAGTAGTGCAAATACCTAGGGTGTGAATATGAAGAGCCAGCAAGCACCCTGGATTTATCAAGTCATATTTGCATTTCTGCTGCAGTTATGCACCAAGCACAATACCAGGTGGACAAGCAGGCCACCTGCAGCCTGCAGGCTGATGCAACGACCTCACAGTGCAGTGTGCAGCCCGCGTAACCTCGCAGGTGCTCCTCACATTGCTTTGCAGGTCAAACCGGATGCGCTTGCCATCAGCCTGGTCAAGGGCATGCATGTCTCCAGGGACGGGCCGCAGCTCATCAGCCAGATGATCCGGAGGTGAGAGGCCATGTATATAGCCATATATATAGCCCTCTCTATATACAGCCATACGTACAGCCATATATACAGCTCATCAGCTTGATGATCCTGAGGTGAAAGACCATGTGCACTGCTCTGCTACTTTCATGTCCAGCATTCACTTATTGGAGCTGGATCCATTTGCAGGCCAGGCAGCACGCGTGTGATTTATTTGTGTGCATTGCATGCTCACGTGTGCAGCACCCGGCATGTTTACCGACAGTGGCTGTGTGTTTGCGCGCAGATAGGTGTTCAAGAAGGGACCTAGGTTTGAGCATGCACGCAAGTGTGTATGTGCACACGCTCTCTAACACGTACATGTGTGCACGCACCTCATGCAGGAACCTGGGCCTGGACTGCAGTGTGCTCATGGGTGGCAACGTGGCGGTGGATGTGGGAAAGCACCAGCTGTCAGAAGCTGTCGTGGGTGAGTGCACTTGACGATTGAAAATGGGGCCTTTACGTCAGTCAGACGTGCAGTTTAAGGCAACTGCTAAGCTCAAAGTGCCAATGCTTGCAAGCAAGCACACACAGAGGCTAAGGTGCCAGCAATTCGGTGAGGGAGGATGGGAAGTTTGGGAGCGGTAGGGGTGGATCCGGATTGTGCTCTGATGCCTTGTACTGATGCCTCATTCTGTCATTGCAGCTGCCCAGAGTGAAGAGATTGGCGTGATCTTCAAGAAGCTCTTCGAGTGCTCCTACTTCAACGTGGACCTCATGCGCGATGTGGTGAGTGCTGTGGCATACACGTGCATACACGTGCTGTGGCATACACGTGCATACACGTGCTGTGGCATACATGGGAATCCAGCACACCATGCCCTGTTTCCCCAGCAGCAACTGGATGAAGGAAGCTCCGGGATGACTGTGACGTGTGTCGCTGTACAGGATGTGTGCTGTAAAGCTACGCGCCAAAGTTGTGTGGGTGCCAATGCAATTCTCCTCATGCACAGCTCATATTGCACATGCATAGCAGCCACCACACGTTGGTTTGCCTGTCTTGCTTTTCAAACATCCGTGTGCATTTTTTTGCCCTGCAGCCTGGCGCAGAGATGTGCGGCACCCTCAAGGTAAGGCCAGTGATGTGCCAAACAGTCATGGCAGGGTAGTAATGGGAGGGATGATCACATGGTAGGGCCTTAAAAACTTGAATTTTGCATGCTTATTGACCTTGAATTCATCTTGCTTTAAATTCTTGCAAGGTCCGCGTTATAACTTACTTTTGATCATTTTCTGCATGTGGGTGTCGTTGACGAAAGTGAGTAGACCGCAGTGACTTTCCCAACACACACGCACAATTCCATATGCTTGTGAACACAGAACATTGTGGCAATTGGAGTGGGCATGGTGGACGGCATGGGGCTGGGTACAAACACAAAATCTGTAATCATGCGTGAAGGCTTGTATGAGATGCGCAAGTGAGTATGCATGGGCCTGGTTGTTTTGGGTTGGCTACAAAGTCTTTGTCCTGAGCATTGGACACCAGAATGTATGAATGTCGTGCATCTTAAGTCCATCAGGGCTGTTTATGATGAAACAAACACCAATAGATTAGATTGCGTTGCACACAACAATCCCAGGGTTGACTCGAGGCAGCAAAAGTTCTGAGGGTTGAGTTACTAGACAGGAAGCCACAAGTTGTACTATATTACTCCTTAGTTGCTCAAGCTCTGGCAACTGTTTCAGAACAATGGGCGGAATGGATTTCATATCCATGATGATCATTTTTATGGTGCTGCAGCAGAGGCTGTATACTTTATGCCTCATTTTTAAAAGAAATTGAGGAGTGCCCCCCCTGCTCAATTAGCTTTTTTTTTTGTGCTGCTTTGGCACAGGTTGTCAAAGGCCCTGTACTCAAATGTCCGGACCGAGACATTCTTCAACAGCTGGTGTGAGCTCCGCTGGGGTCGTGTCTACTTTTTTTGTAGGGTTCGAGCTGCAAGAGGCAGGCTGGCTCACCTCACTGCACAAAAGCATGCTTCAAGACCTTGCAATGCCTGGTTGATGGAGTATCATGACTGACGTCCGCTTGGTCAGCCCACCATATGGCCGTCCCCTTGCACAGCCTTGTTAAGCGTGTCATAAATGCCATCTTCTTGAGTGCTTACCGTGGCCGTCCCCTTACACGGCCATTTGTTTGTGTCACCTGGGCAAGGACAGAGAGTGGCCATGTATTTGTGTCACCAGCACAAGAACAGAGAGTGGCCATGTGGTGTCTTCCTGTTGCGCGCTCCCTCAAAGAAGTCATCCATGGCCAACCCGCAGCTGGCCCTTCTGATCTTGCTGCTGTGCACTTGCCTCAGTGCAGTGGCATGCCCTGACTGCCCGTCAATAGCCTGTGGCTGTCATGGGCGGCTTGTCTGCCTGTCAAAGCAGCAAGAATAGCCTGTTGGGAGATTCCTGGCGGTGTTCTTGCCCTTGCGTCTTTTGCTCCCTGCAGTGCCATGACAATCATCCGACACATCAGTAACCTGCAATGTTTAGGAGGCCATGCTGTGTGCTCCCCTTCTGCCTCCATTCAGTGGCATGGGCGATCTGATTACAACATGCCTGGGTGGGCGCAACCGCCTTGTGTCTGAGGCGTGGACGCGTGCAGCACTGGTACGTGACCAAATTTGATCATAAGAATCATTGCTTTGATGCACATTTCAAGGCCGCCCATTGCTCTGGCAGGTGCAGCTTTACAGCCATTACCTATGTGATACACGCTTGCCCTTTATGCTCATTGTCCAGTTTCAGCTGCCATGATGCATGCTTACTGTCCACTGTCAGGCCCAGGCACCTTGGCGCCGGCATTAAGGTTGTGAAGTGCAAGTACCAGTGGCCTTGAACCTTGATATTGCGGCAAAGGTGACGTTGTGGGAGCAGATCCTGACTGTCCATGGTTAAACATGGTTTTTAATAGATCACATTGCTCTGGGCTATGAGCTTTGCAGTGCTTGCTAAAAGGTGGCAGTCACTCGCAATGCTGTGCAGTCTGAGAAGCCACGCACATGGGATGAGCTCGAGAAGGAGCTGCTTTCAGGGCAAAGCCTGCAGGCAAGTTCTGAGCGTGCATTCACATGCTTGTGCATGTGCTCTCACTATGTGCGTATGGCCATGAACATATGTGGACCTCCAGAGGGCATCTTGCTGAACCAAATTCCAAGCTTTGCTCAGCTTGTTCTTGAGCTGGCATTTCATCCCGGTGTAAATATTGCCTAGCACATTTGCCTGTTTTTATAGGTGTGAGTATACTCTCAACTCATACGCACGCAGGGCGTGAAGACATCGGAGGAGGTGCAGCATGTTCTCAAATTGAAGGACTTGGAGCGCAGCTACCCCCTGTTCACAACCATCAACCGCATCATCAACGGTTTAGTGCCTGTGCAGTCCCTGCTGAACTACAAGGAGGTGCGCGCTTCTGCAGCCAGTCTGCAGAATGTCTTATTTTGATGCATCATGCCTTGACATCCGACAGAAGCTACAATGCACTAGACTTGCCTTTGTGTCTTGCTGAGAGACTGCTTAAAACATTACACAGACTCTTGGAGCCAGTACAAGCATATGCATCCATTATTACTTTACTTTCAGCTATAGCTGCCTTGCAAATGGTTTGGCATTGTCAGCCCACCTATGGCTTTAGTGCAGCAGACCAGACACGGCATAGATCTGGTGTGAAACGCAAGCCCTTGGACTTGTGCTTGTGAGCTGGAATGGTAGACCAAACAATGTTCTAGATAAAAAAACTTGCAGTAGATTGTCTTGAAAAGAAGCATGCATTGGCATTTCAGATTCCTGCTCGCTTCTTGCCTACACCTGTTTGCAAGATAACAAAATTTTGTGCCCGCCTGACTGCACAACTTCATTTGCATTCCAGGTTGCAAATATTCCTCTTGCCGTGCAAGAAGAAGAGGATTTTGTCCCAGCAAGGCGCACAGTTTCAATTGGCCTGCCAAAGTGAAATACGTGCACGCATTTCTCCTACTCATATGAGCGTCTGTTTTCAAGTGATGAGTAGCTGTGGAGTGACCTTGTGTAAAAAGATTAAAAGTGGTGATCTTAGTGACAAGTATTTGGAACTTTTTGCTAGCATGTAGCTTAATTGAAATTGCCTTATTAAACCAGCAATACTTGCATAAGACATTGCACATAATCTGAACAACTGCCCATGTATTGATGGCAAAGAGACAAATTTGCCTGGATTTAGCAAACTGAGCTAGTAAAATTAGATTGACAAGAAATGACAATGAAATTGAGAATATTAGGTTGTGATTGCTTGAAGGTCCTTAGCACTTGTTTTGGTTGTTTTAGGCCATCCAAATCATTGTAGGTATGTTTTTTTGATTTGTCATGCCAAATCACCGTCTTGACGGACTTTGTGTCTCAGGACCATGATACCGTCTTGACGGACTTTGTGTCTCAGGACCATGATATCCACTGAGGCGCTCCTGAGCCTGGGAGGCGGTTACAATAAATAGGGGAGAGTGATCCACTCACAATAAGCAATATCAGCCACTCACCTAACCGCAAATCGGACAGTGACAACAATCTGTCAACCAATTTTCAGCTGAAAGCCCCAAAAACAATAATTAATGTGTAAGTCATTGAAGCAGCCTCTTGACAGGAGGAGGGCATCTTGCCTGATGCCTGATGTACCACTGGCAGGAGAAGACAAATCTGGCCTTTCACCTGAAACAAACTATTGAGTAAGGTCTACATCTTTTGTCGCTGAGAGGGAGCTATTCTCCGTTGCAGAATTGCGCTGGAATCCTTTTATCCTGCACCGACTTATTTCACTTCCTCTTTGAGTGGTGGAGGGCTTGTTTGCCTGGTGCTTGCAATGGGTGCTTACCTCTCCCTTAACTCACTCCTCTCCCTTCAACTGAAAGTTTCAGTTCACACCACCAGCCTCAGGAAATCTCACTCATCCTACGTTGTTATAATTTGACTGCGCCTTTTGATAAGAGCAGTCAAATCATAACAACGTAGGGTTTGAGCCCCTGTTAAGCAGGAAGTGCTCTAGAAGAAGGATTTTTCACATTGACCCACAAGAAGCCCTTCCTGGCCTGGTTCAAGAATGTGCTGCTCAAACACATTTTATGGTGCTATGATGATGTTGCCTATATTGATACACATTTGATCATCAGAAAAGTGCATGATGCACTGGCTGATTCGGACAACCATAAGGATTTATAGCAACTTGCAAGCTGAGAAGTACTCATTTGCTAGCTATTACAATAAGGCCCTGCATCTGCATGCCGACAAGTGCATTAATGCACTTTTGGGGCTTCCCAAAACTCTCCGGCCGGGCTGGTATCCTGCATAGTCTCTCCAGCTTTTGACACAGCGTCTTCCACAGCCCCTGAAATAAGGAGACAGGAGCAAACTGCATGGCTCTTCTTCTTAGCACTCTGAGCATCTTCAGTGCATGATACAAAAGCACACCCGGCTGTAATCAGCATATTGGGAATTCCAGGGACTCAGCAGAACTGGTAGGATGATAGCACAAGGGGTGCGTGGCTTTTGAAGACAGCATTAGCAGGAAGAGCAACCATGCACATTGGTAGCTTGCATTCATAGCGTGCCTTGCTTGCACAAAGTTGAAGAAATGCTTGGTCCTGCTTGCAGGAACACCACAGAGGAGCCTGCTGTGCTTAAGCAAGTCACTATTTGACAGAAATCGATGATGCCTGCTCCTGATAGACCAATTAGAACTTAAATCACGTCTTGATAAATGACTCAATCGGCTGGGAGTCAACCTTCATTGTATCTATCAAGCCTCTTGCACAAAAAGCCTTCAATAATATGGCAACACTCCCATCATTTCTGCATGCATTACCACAATCGTGTGTACTGCCAGGCCAATTAATCTAGCTCATAGCTCCCTGTCTCTTGCACTTGTGCCTAACAGCTCCCAGCGCTTGTGCAATACGAGCTAATTGTCATTGTCTAATGAGCAATAATTTTTGAGCTGATATCTTGTCCATCAAGAAACGTGCGTCCACACAGATCTGCAAACGCACAAGATGATTACAACCTTTAACATGCGCACCTGTGATAGCATCCTTGACCTTCTCCATGCGACTTCTTGGTCTGGGGTGCTTTGGCGCCATGTCCATGGCTTTGGCCCACGACTAGGAAAAGGGAAAATCGTTGCAGAGGCAGTATGTCATTGTGAGCCTTTGCCTTCCCGTACCATTGGTACTGTATCATAAAAGCAGGTAGCCTGGCATGGGCGGCATCCAAATGGCAGAGGGCTGCATTGGTGCAAAAGATGCATGCTTCCTCACAGAGCTAGCTTTCTTTGTTGATGTCTTACCTGGAAGAGGGTATCCTTCTCTTCTGCAGATAGCAGTGGCCGCAGGCGGCCAACTACCTGAGTGCAAAAAGTATCAATGTTGCGCACTGCTTGCTGCACAGAAATTCCGACTGCCATTGATAATAGTCTCCATGTTAGTTCACTAGCTCTGCAGCTATGCAATTTTTGTTAAGCATTTCCTTCACAAGCAGATCAGATCACCTTTGACAATGTTTTTTAACTTCTGCTGGCAGCAAACAGCAAACAGGGAGCTCACTGCACAAAGGGGCGCACAAACAGGGCACACGGGCACAAACCTGCCTCTCCTCATCCCTGAGGAGTCGCTCAAGGTGTGTCATGTAGCTATCCATCTGTTGGTCATACAGCTCAAAGTCTTCGCTTGTCTCTGGGATGTGGGTGTCAAGAAAATCCAGCATGTCCTTACCAACCTGCGCTGACGAGATTTGCATGACTGCAACATTCAAGACCTTACACAACGTCCATGGGCACTTCTGCATGCTAAGTATGACTGCCAAGGGAGGTATGACAGGCTCTGGGGTGTGAATGAGCACACCACCAAGCAGACATTCTGCTAACCTTGTTTTCCATGTAGACCATGTCGTGCAGCATCCGTGCGCTTTTGCGGGGGTCGACCTGTTATCATGGGTGCATAATAGCATCACTTTGTGTAAGAACGGGCTGTTCTTTTGCACACCATGTGCAGGATGTGCTTCAGTGCAACCTTGCTGCTAGCCACCAACGATGAATGTGATCAATGAGAGGAGAAGTAGAAGGGGCTTGCTGGCCCACAAATAGGCATCCACTGCTGATTTGAGGACACCAACAGAGTTTGGCTGCACTCACAACCCCCAAGTTGCTCAATTAGCTGTGAAGGGGCCATCTTCAGCCATACAAGTCACTTCCACGTCCGACCTTGTACTTGATCATAGGATAGATCGTCTTCTCAACAGCTGACATGTGCTGGCTAGCAGCCTCCACAACAAGTCTGTAGGCAGATCAAGGTGGACGTATGATCATAATTATGAGTACAGTGAGCACAGGCTGCCATGGACAGATGTGGCTACCCAACATAAAGGTGCAGTACAACTGCCGCTCGCTATGATGCATCCTCCAATCTGAGCTTTGCTGCCTGATCAAACCCACTGACTTTGAAAGGTAAAGACATCGGCCAAGCTGCTTGGCATCAAAGCCCTCTGGGCCTTCTATTGTTTTGGGGCAAGCCATGTACTGGATGTGCAGGTCTCGCAGTCGTTCGTGATCCTACATTTTGTGCTCTTTGCATCAATAAGATCTAATATGCAGAGATAAAATCTGAGTCAAAAGGCATACAGTATTGATAAACACAGAATAACAGCACGTGCAGCAGGACCGCGAATGCTGCCAGTGCACAGGAAGGCGACCGAAGCAACAGCCCTAAGGTAGATCATCGTCCGTGCTCCAACTGCACCTGTAGGATAGCATCAAGGCCGTCTCTTAATATGGGTGCCTGCTGCTCTTGCTCTTGCTCAAGCGGCTCATCAGTCAGGATAGGCATGGCAGCCATTGTAGCTCCCTGATATTTGTTCTTTTAAATAATTATACAATTTAACCTAGACCTCATGTGTTCCTCAAAGGCACCAATCTGAGAGATCGACCCTTCCATATTTGTTCAATCCATATCCAGTTTAATAATGACGGAGTGCGTCGAATCAATATTACACGACCGGGGTTAACACCACCAGTGCTGGTCTCTTAGTAGTAGTTCCTTCCAACCTAATGCTAAAGATGGCCATGATCCAGCGCAAACCTTTGACTGAGGACCTGACAACACCCATTTCCTTCTAGAGCACTCGTCTCCGAAGGAATTCCTTCCTGCCATCCCCCTTTTGGCATGCTCCGGAGCCGAGGAGCAGGTCCTATTGCAGATTGCAGCAGCCTGACATGCAGCAGGCCTCTCCTTTAGGTTACACCCTGTTATTTTTGAAGAAGCCACAATGCAACACCAACTTTGCAAGCACAAACATAGCTGGTTTCCTGCACAAACTATGCAGACGAACGAATCGACTCAACACTGTACAAGACCATATCAGAACATAGACAGCAGACACGGCCCTCACCAACACAACCCCGAAGACACAACAGCTATTAAAAAGTCAGGAACGCATGCATTGCTTGGTCAACTGCAACAATTAAGAATATTTTGATATTTTCTCTTGCCATCAATCAGAGAATGCACAAGCCTTAAATAAGTAAAAGCAAGGCAGACATTGAAGCAAATGTGTTCGCCAGTCTGTTACCGCACACTCTGATGCTCAGCACACCAGCCAGCCCATATCGCACTGCCCCAGTCCACGCAAGTAAGATTTTGCTTGCCTTGTGCAAGATGCTTGTTTGTGTGACCCTGGCCCGCTCCAGATCAATGCATGCTTGCACAGCACAAGAGAGATGCGTCCTGATCGCGCATGGCGACCCCTGTGCTATAGCGAGAGCAGCCCTTGCATCGCGCACTGGCGACCCCTGGCGTTGCAAGAGCAGCAGCATAGGCGGGCCATGCCCGTGGCCGACGAGAATGGGCCCACAGCCCGTGCTAGAAATAAATCACACACACACTGCTGCTGTCCACTGGTATTTGCCTATCACG
>SL_4KL_010_BRINEDRAFT_10002005_pt1 | contig 11481 bp, 11 predicted proteins | sample SodLak_010_BRINE_2_FD_10664 | JGI IMG/M metagenome (IMG submission 10664) | reverse complement strand
CGGCCCACTCGTGAGAGTTTACATCAAACAGATGCTCACCCATGCCATTGACGACTGCCTCCGTTCGGAAGTATCCCGGCGGGTACTGATCGTCGGCGAGGTCGACATCATAGGAATCTCCTGTTCCGGGCGGGTAGTTGACACTCGGGATTTTGGCAATCTCCTCTTGCGAGTTCAGATAGAAGTGAATGTCGAAGTGCGGGACGCCATACACGTCTGGTGGGCCGTGTCCACCCGGCATCCAATTGAGTCCGAGCCACTCGAATGGAGTGTTACCGGGGAAGTCGATGGCAACGAGCTCTGGTTCATCGAACTCAGTTTCGTCGATGGTAGCGGCTTCGGCAGTCATTTCGACGCCGAGATACTCCCATTTGCCGTTGGGGTGTTTGCTGTGGAATGCTTTTATTTCACCATTGCCGAGCGGTTGGGGTTCAGTGTATTCCGTACGCCCTTGTGGAGGGAATCCTTGGCCTTTTCCTGGTTTTGCACTTGCTGTTCCGATGATACCGGTGACACTTGCTGCGCCAATCCCTCCCAGGACTGCACGCCGTGTTGTCGGTCTATACTGTCTTTTAGTCATGGGTCGATACTCAGAAGACAGGTTGATTTTATATAACTATTCGTATGACAGAAAGCATACGCTCCGTCTAGAAATCGCTGAATTCTGTTTGGTTAGATGACTGTTTCTCATCGATCTCACTTCGTAGCCATCCCATCTGATCGCCAATGCCTTTGATTGTTTTAATTCTGAAGGGATACTCAACACGGTAGGCTCTCAGAGAATCTTCAAGAGGTGTGATATAGTCTTCGCCAGCCAGCATCACGTACACGGTGTTTTCTGGCATCTCGGAGTCGACAGCTTCCAACTCCTGTGCTGTCTCTATGCCCCACTGTTTCTTTTTGTCGTCTCCGATGTAGCTATCTGACCGTTTAGTTAGTGACGCGTCGTAGGTCCCGATCTTCTCGTTCGGTGGTAAAACCCTATGCTCTGCTGAGAGGATGAAAATATCGTCACAGAGTTCTTCGCCGTACTCTCGTTTCAGACCGAAATAGTTCGAATCGTAGAGGTCGATTGCTGGGAGTTTTTCATCTTCGTCGAGGTCGACCTTCGAACTGCCACACCCGATTAGTGCGACGGTGTTGTTGTTTGCCGTATTATCTGGCTTACAGACATCTAACATTTCTTCATCTCCCATCTATCATCGGGATATAAAGATAGAGACACAGTTGACTGTCTCGGAGTCACAATTTAGCGCCGCTTGGGTGGGTGCATATGATCGTCTATTGCGTGCCAGAGGATACCGATGTTGTAACTGGTTTCTTCTAACGATTCCATTCTCGACCCGACGATATCTTCTTCGACGTAGTTCAGTTGTGGGAGGTACTTGGCGATATCTTCCCGATTGCTTCGATTGGATTTCGCGTGTATCTGCATCAAGTAGTGGATTGATTTGTTTTGCAGCTCTACCTTGTTATCGCGTTTGCCTACTGTTTCTACGTGTTTTGTGTATCTCCCCGGCATGATCTCTCGAAGCATAGTTGCGGTGAACAGTGTTACAAGGTTCAACCGTAACGTGTGGAGATTTCGGTCAACCATCGAATCGGGTTTCCCTGTGTCTGTTTGGTGGGTGAGGTTCCATATTGCTCGTATTTTGTTGTCACATGATGCCACCAACTCAGCACCGGATGGACTAGTAAAAATGTTTATTCCACCTTTTGGTTTGTAGCCCGCTTCCTCGACAGCATCAAGTACGTAGCTTGAAAGCCAATTGATTGATCGATCTCCAACCGGCACACACGATTCTTCGTTGTCGATGTCGAACACAATCCGTTGGATGTTATATTTCGTGACCATGTCGACGTAGAGTTGGCTATTGTCGTCGCTGTGGTGTGTTCTTACTCCTACAGGAGGATAGAGTTCATCGCTAGTGGTCAAATCGAAATATTCGATGTTTTCGTATTCTGTGACAGGGTTTTCTAGTAGCAGGTGTGGGGCAGATTCATCGAATACGGTACCGCGTGGGTCTCCGTATGGTTCTTTCCCTGGAATGTTGTTGAAATCAGTAGGTTGGTAAGACCCATCGGGGCGTCTCTGCTTCAGGATTCCGTATTTCCCGTTGCTTTCTAGACTGCTGTAGTCGTTATAATTGCCAGCGACAAAACGGGCACCAAATAGCTCATCAAGACACTCGAGTTGTTGTTGTACTGATTCGAGAACACTGTGGGCGAGTGCGTCTGTCACGTCAAAATTCATTGATTCAATGCGCCCTCTGATGAGTCTGATTTCCAACCAAACTTGGAACCAGTGACTAATCGGATTGTGTCCTAAGATCCTGAATCCACTTTCGTAAAGTGCGTGAATTACCGTTGTTGGCAACTTGTCCGGAGACCCGTTACGATACGTGCAGGTGTTCTCGCTTTCAATATCGAATGTGTATGTTGATGTTCGATTAGTTTGCACCTTTTTGATGAGGACGTAGCTAGATTGTCGGTCTGTTTCGACTACAATATGGTTTTCTGGGAGCGAATCTGTATCGGTGTCGACCCTATTGACGAGTGTGTCGGGAGCATTTTCGATATCGTAGACTGGAGATCCAAAATGCGCTTGGTCGGGTGTTGGTTTTCTTTGACTCATTGAATATTTTCGGTTTTTACGAGGCCGAGTGGTCTGTGGCTGTTGTTTGCTGTCTTATATTTAGTTGGCAATGCGGATGGGCCCTGCCGGAGTTGAACCGGCGACCTCCGAGTTATGAGCTCGGCGCTCTAACCAGACTAAGCTAAGGGCCCAAGTGGGATCTGAGACCACCGGCAAAGAGGTAGCATCGACCCGAAACCTGTTGGGACAGGAAAACACGGATCGCATCTCTGCCTTGCCATCCCCGGTGAGGGATGACTGGAAGCCAGGACCGAGATTCGAACTCGGGTTCTCTTGATTACAAATCAAGTGCATGAACCAGACCCATGCTCTCCGGGCAGACCGCTTTTTGATTGCACACTCCACTGGTAGTCACAGTGGGTGATAAATGTAAGGAAGGCCGTCAGATGACGTTTCGGTAGATCTTGCGTTGGGGGTGCTTCATTTCCCCATTCTGATCGTAGTCTGCATACTCCGGATCGGTGTAATTCTTGGGATCGTGTTCAGAATAACATTCATTGTGTAGGACATAGGTGTCGACCACTGAGTATCTAGTATCGAGTACTAGGAACCCCATAAAGAGTACAGAACCATCATCTTGTTTGACTCGATAGCAGTCGACATCGCCGGGACGTATATTCGATCCAAGCCCTTCTTCGGCGATTGGCTCATCCGAATGGATTGGTGGGTAGTGGTCCTTCTGGAGCTCTTGAGGTAATTCGTCGGGCCACGGGCCGTATTTTTCGTCGCCGTTTGTCGGGGCCGAATCGGTGCTGACACTGGCACTCGAAGCAGTAGTGCTATCGAGGCCGTGCTCGTCTACAAAGTGTGTGAGTGTTTGATTCATGAGAATCTATTCTTCTCTCACCTACTATCGGGATTTAAAAATCAACCAGCATCTCTTTGATGATCGTAGGCCACTTCATCTGATAGAAGTATATAAAACCACCTCATATTCGGGAGTCTTGAACCTTCAAAATTCCATAGCAATATGATGGCTACGGTTTCATTGTACGCTATGGAAGGCACTAACCAGCCGGATGTGATTCGTGAAGTAGATCGAGTTGGAATGGGCTTCTGCACATGTGAAACAGACGAAAAGCCAGCTGAGAGGTTGATCTATTCTTTCCCGACTGATGACGAAGTGATATTTGATATGTGCTTTGTATGTGGTGGCGTTTTGAATTGGGAATTTCCGGATGTGGTCTTGAAAAAGAATGCAGACGGAATATCAACAGAATCGTTTGANAACGTCTATGATCAACTTTCGAATTTTGAGAGTGAGCTTGATCGACGACGTGCGAAAATCGAAGAGCGTGAACGGGAGATTGACGAATACTACCGTCGACTGAAAGTACTACAATCTGAGATCGAATCGTTTCAATCGTTTTCAAAGGAGATAATCGATCCCGATCAGACTGCTGATTCGGGCTCCTGATCTATTGGACTGAGAGGTTTGCACGCTTTCTTTACTGCGTTCTCAATGCTGGTGTGAGCAGATTTGAGCGTTGCCGTATTGTAACTGCTTGTATCTCCCCTACCCGTGAAAACGACACAATACTTGCTTCCGATCACCCATGAGATACAGGACAGTTCGATTGATTCGAGATCGCCCTGGGTCAGCGTCTCGACTTTTGATTTGTGGGCGAGTATAATCTGCCATCGATCACCGACCGCATCGGTGAACCTCTTTCGGTCGTGTATCTCAATGTCATCGCCCATCAGCTCACGGACTTTCTCGGCTAGGTCGTCAGGGTTCGAGAGGGATTGAAGGCTTACATCCTCCTTTTGGCTGTCCGATTTCGGGACTTCTGTGTTGCTTGATGATCCTTTCATTGAGGGATTTGGACGGGCGTGGCGAGATTCGAACTCGCGACCATTTGGTTAGAAGCCAAACGCTCTGTCCTAGCTGAGCTACACGCCCTTAGAGTGGTTTTGGAGGGAATCTACTTGTTGGTGTTGGTGCTACCGGGCTTTCGCCGTCTTGTACAACTCCGCGTTCGGCTCAACTTGATCGATATCGTCGACAGCGTTCCAGGTGTCTCCGCGTGGGTGGTTGGGTTCGAGCATGACTAACGAAGCGTCGTCATCGCTAGTAGTGCCGATTGAAAGGAGGTCCGGCTCGAATGCACTCTGAACCAGTTCGGGGCGGGTCACATCGACAAATGGCAAGCCGAAACCGCTGTAACAGCTGACGACATCGTACCGTTTTCCGTTAATCATGAGCTGGTCCTCATTTTCTGAGAGGCCGCCAATCCACTCTCGGAGGACTTTGTTCTGCTCTTTCGGTGTGGATGCTTCATCGATTCGTTTGAGGATACTACTACCAAATCTCATTTCTCACTCACAGTGGGAATACAAAAATAATTAATTTCGCTACAGGAAATCAGTTGAGATTCCGTGCTTCCATGTAGATCTCCCGGTAAGACGGATTTTCCAGATGAATGCTTTCATCGTTTTCTTTGTTCGTGATGATGACTTCCCACTTGTTCGCAATGTAAACCTCTATTGTTTTGTCAGGGTCGTAGTTGTAGTAGAGGTCATCTGTTGTCGCTGTGACAGTGGGTTCGGTTGGACATTCGCTCGGAAGGCTGTCTGAGTATCTTTTTGAGACGATTTCCTGGGTGCCGTTTCTGCTTCTCAGGATACATCTGACAACATTGCCTATGATGCAGGATGCTATCTTTGATGTTTTCAGTCTCCCTTTCCCGATCAGATAGGTACTTTTCGACCCTCTTGATTGGTAGTCTTCTTCTCGAATTTTAATTCGAAATTTACCCACCTGTTGGTGGTATCCATTAGTATTTTTACTCATATCTCATCTCCCACAACTGGGAGATAAAAATCAGGTGCCGAGGCGGTTTTGAGGTGATTCTCGATCTCTATTATATAAACGTATGGTTCGTTCGGTTGTTCCGGGAAAGTCCTCAATTTGAATGCTAGGGCATTCGTTGGGATGATTGAAGATGGTTAGAGACGAACCACGGCAGATTGATGCTGATAGTAGAGATGTTGGTACTTACCCTCCTATCGATGTGGTCGAATTGGAGTTCTGCAATTGTGATACCAATCCTGCGTTCAGTGAGTTTGTGTACAAATTCCCGTCTGGTGATGAATCGGTGTATCGAATGTGTAGTCGGTGTGGTGGTATTGTCGACTGGGATTTTCCAGATATGTCTGTATCAGATGCAAAGAGGGTGGCGAGCTTGGATTCCATTAGAGAGGTAGCACACGATCTTGCGCTTGTGGAACAAAAGCTCATGAAGAGGGAACGGTTGGCAAACAAACGCCAAGTACGGTTGAACGAGCGCAAAGAGCGGTTGGAAGAAAGGGTCGAGAGGTACGAGAAAGAAATAGAGAAAGCGAAAGAGTGGGAAGAGGCTTCAGAATCGATAAAAGCGAATATCGACCGTTTAATTTACCAGAACGAGAGGCTTGAGCGGTATCTGGACAATAGTCAATGATGAGGTCACGCCGAGATGGATTGGATCCAGTTCTGGTCGCAATGGTTCTTTTCACCGTCGTATGAGATGCCTTTCGCGTGTCTGGTCGCACTGAGGAAGGTTTGGAATTTTTCGCCGCCGAGGTAGTCGACGAGTTGGATTGTGACCCCACCGTCGTCGGTTTCGGTGAGCTTGCAGGCTTCCACTTCGACACCTTGGTCACGGAGATAGTTGCGAACTGCCTCGATGTTCTCGCTGTAGCCGTCACCGGGCCCGTATGCTCCGTAGTATTCTTTGAGGTTGTTCATCCGTATCTCGTAGTGGTCTGCTAGATACTTGCCTTCGTCTTCAAAGTCGACGACCTTCGCGTGATCTCGGGTGGTGTCTGGTCTGAGAGCTCGGCCGATCCGTTGGAGTTTCTCGATCTTCGATTTACCTCCCTCCGCCTGGACGATCGCTGTAATTTCAGGGATATCGACGCCCTCCTTGAGCAGGGTGCTGATGAGGATGTCGATGTCGCCGTCCTGGAAGGCATCGAGAACTTCCTGTCGACGTTCGGTTGAATCTTTTGAGTAGAGGAATTCGACGTTGTAGTCACCCACGCAGTCAAGTTCTGATACAGCGTTCAGCACTTCCTTTTGTCGGTGGGCTTCTTCTTCGCCTCGCTTGACCTCGTTGAGTATCTCTGAGTCCGATATGTCGTCCGAGAGCGCGTATTCGATGAGTCTCCCCTGTCGGATGCGGTTGACACTGACGAACACTCTGTAGTCGTCCTCTGCGAGTTCAGCGGCCTTTCGTGCAGCCGCATGGTTCCGGGTTGGCTCGAGTTCGATGCAACTCCGAACGACGTCAGGGTATTCATCGTTGTAGCCGCCTACTCGTTGTCCATCCAGGCTGACGAACTCGAATTCGGGTCGTGCAAGGTGGCCTTCGTCGATGAGCTGCTCTGCACCAATCTCTGCGGCTGTATCTCCGGTGACTGCCTCAATCTCCATCTCCTCGCCGGGTGTTTGACGCCACGGGGTTGCCGATAGGCCGACGCGCCACTCGGCCTCGATGGAGAGACCGACCGACTGCATAGTCTCCGCTGCGGATGTAACGTGACACTCGTCGAAGATTGCCATGCCGTAGTCTTTCTCAAGTAGGTCTGCACCACGATTATTGAGAGTCTGCATCGTTGCGACCGTTACTGGGCCTTCGGACCAGTTATCGTCACCAATCACCCCCGGCTCGACGCCCAGCACATCTGAGATTCGGTCTGCCCACTGGTATAGCAACTCCTGAGTGTGAACGAATACGATGGCTCGCTGACCGACGTACTGGATGAGGTTCATCGCGACGACTGTTTTGCCGCCGCCTGTTGGGATCGAGATGATGCCACCGCCCTGCTCGATAGTGTTGCTGACCGCTTCGACTTGATAGTCACGCAGAGAGTGTTCGAAGTTCCAGCCAAAGTTGAATCGGTCTCCGGAGACGTCGCTTTCCCGAACTGCGACAGAGTACCCCTCTTCTCCGAGAGCTCTCGTTGCTCTGTCGATTAGGCCGACTGGTGCTGCGTGATCCCCTTTTCGGTAGAGTCGGTGGTATCCGTCCCACGTGGAGCGGTGATGTTGTGTCTTGAATCGGGCTTCCGGGTCTTTCCAAGCGAGCTTGTCGTAGAGGATTTTGTCGATGTGACTCGTGGCGTTGGTTACGTAAAAGTCGGTCTCCCCTTCGGGTATGTCGAATAAGACGACAGGCCCGTTACTGTCTGTATCCTGATGTTCATCGTAATCAGTGCTCTGGTATTCGCCGCTCTGTGTACCTTGCTGCTCATCGCTGTCGGTACTCTGGTTCGTGACGTCGGAGAGTTGTGCCTGTTGGTGCTGTTCTCGCTGTTCTCGCTGTGGAATGTTTCGGTCTTGTAGTTGCGACTGCTGATGCTGTTGCTGACTGTTTCCATTCATTTTTTATAACGCCTCTACCCCCAAAGGGGGTCAAAAATATCCAATCTCTTTCAAATCAGACCATTCGGGATATTTATCTATTGTGACTATGATAGATAGATGTAAGCCATGAAACGTCGCGAACTCGCTACTGTAGCCGTAGGTGTAGTTGCTTCTGCTGCTGGATGTACTTCTTTCAGTCCTAGTGATGCACTACCGGGATCTGATGATGATGATGATGATGGAAGCACTGAGGCAGACACAGAAGAACAGTCGGGTGAGTCGTCTTCATCAGATGACGGTCTGGTAGAGGGTGTCGACGGGATGTACGACCCAGAAGACCCCGTTGAAGTTGTTGGAGCGTTCTACGATGCTCTGTTCCTCCCTGATCACGAAGCTGCTAATGACTTTACTCACGATGATAGTCCAGCGCAGTTGTTTACCGAAGACGGTCTTGAGTCCCACCACGACGAAGATTTCGAACATTCGGACTATGAGGTCGAAGAGAATTATGACGACAATGAAGATGCTGTCTTGGTCACTTTCCAACTGGAAATAACGAATGTCGACAATCCAGATGTGACCCGTGGCGGAAGGATGTCTATTGAGCTTCGAAAGCAGGGCGATCACTGGATGATCTGGCAAGCTGCGCCCTGACCAAATTCCACTTTTTGCGTCTCGAACCGCCGAATCGTTGGCTCAGACCCCAAGAGATAATTACTCACCTATCAAAGTTACACACTAAGAGATGGGTGCAAAAGATGCCAATGGAGAGGCTGATGTCTCGAGGGAGACCACGTCTGAGCCCGTTGTTCAAACTGTTGTGTTGGACCTCGAAACCAGTCAGTTGAAAAATAAGAAGGTTCGAACAGGTGTCGACGAGTTCCAGAAGATTGCGGGGTATTTCAGCGATATCATGCCGTCGATTCCTGTGTATGAGAGAACGCGAAACAATTCAGCGTTCTACAACCTCGTAAAGAAGGAGTTTGGCGATTCTGAGATAAAATCTAGTGTCGCTCGTGACGCAGCGTATCATGCTATCTCTGTTTGGGATTCGTATGTCTCGAATGGGAGACCTGGAAATCGTCCAGTGCTAGGTAATGGCTCGTATATGTATCTCTGCGATCAAGATATCGAGCTTGTCGAGAATGACAGTGGTTACGGTCTCAAAGCGGCCTTCATCCCATACGACTCTGTATGGTTCGGTATCTCGACTACGCCTTTCAGCCAGGAGTATCTTGATCGGATTTTTGAAGACGACGCTGAGACGGCTGGTTGTGACTTCCACATCTCGGATGATGGTACGGTATCAGCACATCTGTCGGTGAAGTGGTCTGTTGATGTCTACAAGGCCGACGACGTCCCAACGAAGGTTGGCGTGAATCTCGGTGAGAAGAACATCTTTGCGGCTGTCGCTGTCACTGATGGCGAAGTAGACGGGGTCGAGATTCAATCTGGGCGTGAGTTTCGCCACTATCGCGAGCGGCTCAAAGATAAGCGATCGAGGATGATGGAGAAAGGAGATCTCCGAGGCCTCAAAAAATGCCGAAATGAACACGATCGATACACCAAGCACACGTTGGATACGGCCTCGAGAGCGGTCGTTGACTTCGCAGTTGAACACTCTCCATCGGTGATCGTTCTCGAGGACCTCACGAACTACCGAGAGCGAACCGAGAATCCAATCCACGATTGGCCGTTTGCTGACCTGCAAGAGAAGATTGCGTACAAGGCTACTGCTGAAGGTATTCCAGTTGAGGTGGTATCGCCTGACTACGTTAGTCAGAAGTGTCGGAAGTGTGGAGCTGTTGATGAGGACTTCCAACACGGGCGGGACTTCAAATGTACTGAGTGTGGTTATGAAGTGAATGTCGACGTCAACGCTGCGATCAATATCACGCGGATGTTTGACTGATCGACAGATCCAGTGCTGTTGTTATCGGATTGACGGCACATAGAGGTTGTGTCGTGCTATGTCGGTTTCCTCTCCGGCCTACTCGCTCACTACGTTCGCTCCTTGAGGCCGGAGGCTCCACCTTGTAACTGCTGAAATTTTAGACGCGTCAGTACAAGGCCAAGTATTTCAACCCCACAAGGGTTCGCTTGAACGACATCTATTGCTGTCATTCTGGTTTAGATTATCCTGTTTCAACCCCACAAGGGTTCGCCTGAAACTCCAGAGTGGGTAACGGACGACCGAAGCGAAACCTGGTTTCAACCCCACAAGGGTTCGTTTGAAACGGCATACTTGACCTTGATAATCAACCTGGAGATGACGTTTCAACCCCACAAGGGTTCGTTTGAAACGACCAGTCTATGTTCATAGAATAAACAGGTTTGGCAGTTCCAACCCCACAAGGGTTCCTTTGAAACCGATCAGTACTCTCTTTTGTCGACGGGCAAAGGTCTCGTTCCAACCCCACAAGGGTTCCTTTGAAACGTCGAGTAGGCATTCGTCGCCAACGAGATCCTAACGTTTCAACCCCACAAGGGTTCCTTTGAAACCAGAGTCAGTACGACGGAGCTTCAGCAGAGTCGAGTTGTTTCAACCCCACAAGGGTTCCTTTGAAACTTCATCTGGGACATGTTGTCGTACACAGTCGGTGACGTTTCAACCCCACAAGGGTTCCTTTGAAACCTAGTCTAAAACACCATTTCTGAACCTAATACTCGGTGTTTGACAGTGCCGTGTTCCGTCGACCATCAATAGTGGCTATGAGCCGGTGGGTCGACGGATGCGGAACGTTATGAATGTAATTTTCTTTTTCCGTTTTTCGGCCAATTGGAGTATCGGCCTGTAATACGGTGGGATTCCTGCTCTTGGCGTGACGGGTTCCTTCCCTCCGGGTTGACCGGTCTCACGGTGTGAAATTTCCGGAGCCTCGTTGAAATCTATAAGATTTCTGTGCCCCAACCGCTGTTGGTATAGTACTACCTCGAGCCGGCTGCTTTTGATGCAGCTCTTTTCGTCTATCTCAACGGGACCACGACATTCGAAAATGTCTGTGCATCCAAGCCAGTGGTGCCCAGATTGAGCTTGTCGACGGGCAGGATCGTTCCGGTAAATTCGACCGAAACGCGGGGTGAAATGCCCCGTGTCGGATGGTGAGATATACCCCCAACCGTTCTATCTCGTACTCTGGCCCAGATGTATAAAAATCTGTTGAGCGAAGGCGGTGTTTGGCTCTCAAGGCGCGTCGAAATAGTCGCTGAGCCAAAAGTAGACAGGGATTCCGACAAAGATCATCACAGCCGATAGGAGATACTGGCCGTCGTATCCGAGAAATAGTGCGAGCAGTGTCCACGCTCCGAGAGCGGTTCTATCTTCTTCAAGGAGAGAATCCCGGCGTTTACGCCGGGCGTGAATCCGACAACCCCTCTACAGTCCACCGTCGATAGCAGGCCGGATATTCAACGCTAATCCGCATCATTAAGTAGGTTTGTCTACATACTCTATGTATGGCGATTCAGGTCACTC
>SL_4KL_010_BRINEDRAFT_10002002_pt1 | contig 11485 bp, 6 predicted proteins | sample SodLak_010_BRINE_2_FD_10664 | JGI IMG/M metagenome (IMG submission 10664) | reverse complement strand
CATAACCCGCTCGTACGTAATTCGTTGGTGTATTGAGACATCTTTTGAGAATTCGAAGCAGGATCTCGACTATGGAGACTGGGAGACACAACTGGAAGATTGTTCCAGTCGCCACTGGTACCTTCTGATGGCAGCCTATAGTCTGCTTCGCCTTGGTTCTCTGTCAAGCGTCTCAGAGCGACTCGTCTCGAAAACCTCGTCGCTCCGGGCACAACTTGAACACGGCCTCAAGGAGGTGATCTACAACATATTCTCGTGGGTACGTGAGCAACCAGGCCGTGATCTCGATGGCCTGATGGAAAAAATAGACCATCTATTCCTCCATTCGGATGGCTCTGATGGCTGCTTATAAACGTGCAGAGCCGAGCTGCGAAAATAACTCGTTCAGTGAAGCGGGAGATTAGGTTGGCACATTCCACAGTCTCCTGTTTTAACGCCGTTATTCTGGCGAACTAACCTGACGCCGTTTAGTGATTAAACACGGCCAGATCAAGCTATGTCTGGCGATCCTACAGAGCACAAAATTCTTAGTTAGATAGCATCAGTTGTGTTCACTTGTGACATCCACTACGATATGGATATTTGTTCCTAAATCACCGCGCAAAAGAGCGAGAACGAACTCAAGACCGACGAGCGAGGACAATGAGAGAGACCAAGAGCGAAACGAGGGTTATACCAACGCCAAATCCAGGAACTTCATCCTCGAAAGCAGGCTCAGAGTCTGACTGATCATCGGCTGAGACAGTATCAGTATCGATCTGATCGCCGACAGTCTCTGATTCAGTGGCATCTGAGGCTTCCTCGACGGTAACCGAGCCGATGGACGTGGGTGTGTCCGAAACCGAGGTAACGTCTACAGAGAGTTCGTACTCACCAGGTTCGGTAAAGCGATGAGTTAGCACGACGTCTCGTACTGACACGGCCGACAGTCGGACCTGATCAGAAACAAGAACCTCGCCAGCTGCACGAACGGAGACGGTCTCTTGAGAGAATTCAGCACCGGTATTTTCGAGCGGGATGGTAATCTGCACGTCCTGGCCAGTCTCGACGGTCGAGGGGGAGACCGAAAGCGACGTAGTGTCAACGGAGACATTCGCCGTCTCAGAATCGGCGAAATCATCGATGCCAGGAAGTTCCTCACTGTCGTCACCAGCCTCAGGATCACTCCCGCCGTCACTTCCACCAGTATCGCCACCGCTGCCGCCGCCGGCACCACTGCCTCCACCGCTGCCACCACCGCCAGCACCACCATTATCATCGTCGTCATCAGCCGAGTCCTCGACAATGACTGTCGTCGGAGCTGATTGTGTCCCATCAAACGTTGCAGTGACCTCGTACGTTCCGGGGGACGTCTGAGAGAACAGCCCATCAGCAGTTGCGTTCTCCCAGCTGAATGCAGTGGTGTTCGATTCGATGGGATCGTCGAACGCAGTGTATGCAGTCGCAGTGAACTGCACCTCTTCACCAACCCCAATCGTCGTCGTCTCGGTCGGTTCGAGTGCGACTCGATCAATGGCTTCGGCGTCGAGTGTTACGGTAGAGGTTTCGACGGTCGCAGCGTCGGCTTCGCTCTCAGCGTTTACCCACGCCGAGATGGTACCCATATCGCCGTCGTCGCCGCCGAGAACGTCAACCGTGATGGTATACGTTGAGTTGCTGGCCGTGATATCCAGAAACTCGACACGGTCGTCCTCGATCGAGACAGCCTCCGAACTCGAAAGCGCGACGTCAGTATCGAACTCGAACTCCACGACAGTGCCCGCAGAGGCAATAGTCTCGACTGTGAGTTCGAACTGACCGTCGGCTGGCACGGTATCCGGATGATCCAGAACAGACACCTCGGCGGTGGTCGATGTCAAGTCAGTAGCAGAACTACCCGAGGCCGGATCGTCGGAGTTGCCACTTGATGCTAGTGCGGGCCCAACCGTGACTGCACCAGCGAGTACAACGCCAACCAGGACACAGAGCACTACAAGAGTGGTGCGAACGGACTGATGAGAGCTCCTCATTCGAATCACTCCTGGGCCCACTGAATGAGATCAACGAGATCTTGGAAGGTTGGATCGACATTGTCGATCTGCTCGTTGCCCTGATATTTCTCAACGGCGTCGGCGAGATCGGCCTCGGTAAGTTCATTCTGGGGTGTGTTCTGGCTGGTCACCGAGTTCCAGACCTCGTGGTCGAGCGTTCCAATATCGACCACATTCGCCGCGATTGGCTCGGAAACGACGGTATCGTCCACGACAAACATTAACTCACCAGTGTAGGTGTCCGTCGGCGTCCCGTTTGGAATCGTCAGCTCGAGGGTGACTGTGTCCGACGAGTTAGACGCTGAGTTGACCGACTGTGGTCCAACAGAGACGTTCTCGACCGGAATTACGGCTGTCGAACCCGTGAGCGCTGACGGACGGACATAGATAGTCGCGTCGTCTGTCGTACCAAGTGAAGATATGTCAGCGTCGTCTGTCTGTGTGAGAGTGATATTTTTGATCACAGTCTGCCCAGTGGTGGTATTGATACTGTCGGTGGCTGCCTGAACATCTAACACGTCCGTCCTGTTTGCAACAGTCCAGGCAGTGGTGTCGGTCCACTGCCGTTGGTCTGTCTCGACAGTTAGTGTCGCAGTGTACTCACCTTCAGCGGTGACATCATACTCGCCCACGGACTTGCCAGCGTTGTCTTCGGTCAACGAGACGGTCTCTGTTTCACCGTCGGGAGTGGTGACAGTCGCCGTCGCCGACGTCGCAGACACACTACCCGAGGAGTTGGTCAACACCGAGGCTAGTGTCACCGTCGAATTGGTTGTGTACCGCTGGCTGTTGGTGTGTACACTGACCGAAGTATCGGTCTGCCAGGTGGTCTGGGCGTCATAGGAGAGTGGCTCGGACTGGTAGTTCACGACCTCGTATGACCAGTTTCCGGTTTCTGGGTCAGTAAGCCGGTAGACATCCGTACTGTGGCTGTCCAAATAGACGACATCAGAGCGAGTCGTTCCAGTGTCGCTGTCAGGATCCGTTTCGACCAGTTCACCGCTGGGATCATAGAGTCGCACAGCAGCATCGTCCTGGGACTGTGCTGTAAGCGCCGAAGTACTCGAGTCAGCACTGTCGTCTCCAGCAGCAGTGACATCAAGTGTAGCCGAACTAACACCATCATCGACCGACAATCCATTCGTGTCCGACGAGTCAGCACTCACAGTGCCGGTTGTGCTTGAGGTTGCAGTCGTCGAGCCGCTTTGGGAATCAGCGATATCCAGGACGATAGATCGGAGTTCGTTCGCGTCTGGATCAGTGTGGAATCGCTGGTCTGGTCCCTGTGAGACGTTGTCGCTTTGGTCGGTGACAGCCGCGAGATCCCGCATGAATGATTCATTCGCCGACTCTCGGTAGGCGATTGAATAGATATTGTACCCGGACTCGTTGTGCGCTTCCGCAACGCCATCTTCACTGAGAATCTCGTCACCAGACGGCCCTTTGTTCGGATATCCATCCGTCAGTACGACTGTTGCATTTGTGTGATTTGCGGGCCCATCATCAAGTTCGGCTTTGCCACGGTCCAGCCCAGCGCCCATGTTTGTTTGGATGCCAACAGCATCGTTATCCGCCGCAAAAATGGCTTCTGTGATCTCAGAGACGTTGCCACCAACCCGAGTCAGTTCCTGTTCAGTGCTAGCGTCGGTTCCGTAAATCACAAACGAGACGTAATCGTTAGGTTCCAAGCTGTTGACGAGGGTACTGTATGCCTCTTTTGCAGTATACCGAGGGCTGCCTTCACCATCGCCCATGCTCCCGGAGACATCAAGCAGGACCGACAACGAGACCGGCTCGTCTTTCGCGGTAGTGGTGGTCGTGCTGTATTCGATTGCATCCTCACGTCTCAGTGTCGGGGAGTCTTCAACGGCAAGCTGAAGATCATATGTCCCAAGTGCATCTTGTTCGGGTGCCGGAACGATGAGTCGGTACTGGCCTGGAGTTGCGGACGCGATGTCGGTGATATTACTTGAATTAGCTACGTTCTCGCCGACAGTCACAGTCGTATTGTCCAAGTCAAGTGGCCGAGTTAATGGCGCTTCATTTTCTTCGATCCGGACGACGAATTCGATAGATTCCGGAGTTTCGTTGTTGCCAGCAATGTGATCAACGAACTCAAGTGATTCAATCGTGACACCTACTGTTGGTTCGTTGATCATAACCGTTGTCTGGGCTGTGTCATCGACACTGCTGATGCTGGCGGTGATCGCTGGTGAATCGCCAGCTTCGGTCTCGGTGGTCAAATTCTGCTCGGCGGCCTCTCCTTCTGAGAGCGTAAGCTCGGTCGTGTTTCTAACAGTGCCGTTGACGGCAAGCGCGATATCTTGGGTACCCTCAGCATCACCAATATTTTCAACGGTGTAGTTGGCAGTGATATTTTCACCTTCAGTAACTTCATCGTCAATCTCGTCGATCGTGACCTCAAAGAACGGCTGATCAGTCCCTATGACAGTAACTGTGTCAGAGACGCTGTCGTCATTACTGGAGACTTCAACGGTAAGTTCCGGGACATCGTTGCCGTCAGTTTCGTAGGTGAATTGACCACTGTCAGACTCGTCAGCCTCGAGTTCGGTTTCAGTGCTGTCTTCGAGAGTCTCGTTAATACGAAACTCAATGTCTTGAGTAGACGCCTCGTCTCCATCGTTGGTGACGGTGTAGTCGACTGTGATCTCCTCGCCCTCATTTACAGTATCATCAATTTCTTCGATACTCACCACAAAATTCGACGTATCGGCCTCCACCACTGCGGCGTGTGCGTCGATGAGTTTGTCGTGGTTCCGATCCTCATCGATTTTAGTTGCGGTATCTCTGAGGATGTCTCGAATCTCCTGTGGAGTAAGCTCATCATTTTCCGAAAGCATGAGCGCAGCGGTTCCAGAAACATGTGGCGTCGCCATACTTGTTCCACTTTTTATTGTATATCCACCACCAGAGTCCGCACTTTCAGTAAAGACACCCGGTGCGACAACATCGGGAACGTCAAACTCATTGGGCCACTCTTCTGGTGGATCATCATAAGCATCACTTGTGACTATTGTTTCACCACTCGAAAAGGAAGCAATTTCTTCACCACTGTCGACAGCACCCACAGAGAGTGATTCATAGATATTTGCAGGAGTGCCAGTATCTTCGTTTGTATTATCATCGCCATCATTGTTCCCACTCGCAGCGACGACAAGTACGCCCGCTTCTTCGGCGTTCTGGACGGGCCCAATAAAGTCATCGAACGTACCAGTTGCTCCAAGACTTAGACTGAGAACATCTGCGTCATTGTCGACTGCCCATTCCATACCTGCAAAAACAGCTGCAAAACGTCCCTCAGATTCACCAAATACCTCACCATGCATCAGTTCGACTTCTGGTGCAACACCGTAATGTGCCCCTGAATCAGTAACATTACCGGCAATTGTTCCACTTACATGTGTCCCATGAGAGCCGGTATCTTCTGGTTCAGAATCGACTCGCTCTCCGTTTTCATCAAATTGTGCCCAGCCACCAGGATACGTTGGATCGTCTGAATCAGTGGTATATAACTCGAGATCAGGATGATTGTCCATATCGACACCCGTATCAAGTACCGCTACGCGCGCACCTTCGCCCTGGTTGTACTCTTGCCAGGTCTCAGGCACATTGATCTGCTCGAGTCCGTATGTGAAATCATCGTCGTGAGCAGCCGGCGCCGGTTCAGATGGTGAGAAAACGGTGTGCAACCGAGAGCTGGTAGTCACGTCTGAGAAGACGGGTTGGGTTGCAGTATCAAGACGTTCGACCTGTCCATTCTCGTGTATTCGTTCAACATCGTCGACAGTTCCGAGCTGTTCGACTGGGAGCTGGGTTGTGTCAATCGTCACGAGAAGTGCATTTGTAATCCAGAACTGACGTTCGATTGTGACGTGTGGATTGCCGTCCGCAAACGCCTCGAAACCTGCTTGAGAACTGGCGGCGTGGGCTTTCATTGAGTCGACCTGATTGTCGGCTGAAGTCGTCTGGACGACAGATTCAGGCCGATCTTCAAGACGGACGATAACGGTCTCATTGCCATCTGCCTCAAGAACAGCAGAATCAATCTCAACGTCAGATGCCGAGTCACCAACAGCCGACGAGGCCGAATCTGCATATCCGATTCCAACTAACCCAACTCCAACAAGGAGTAGGAGACTAGTAATAAAACAAATCCGGTGTACTTTCATTAACTAATTTTAACAATAACATCATATTAAATGTATTGATAACACAAATATGACTTGGGTCGGAATATAAAATCGGAGTTAGAGTCGTACTACTGAATCACCGGAGATGGACTGTGGTACACGTAGTCGAACTGGCGTTCGGGATCCCTGACCGGGTGATAGAATAATTTCGAGATCCTCGCCCTCTTGAGCGACACTGGGCGTTGAGTGTCCAGAATTGTCATGCGATGAGACCTCTTCATCGTCAATTTCGGTATATGCAACATCACGATTCGTTGGAGATCCAAGAAGAATGACAATCTTAGATCGATCTGCTGAGTCGGTCAGTGATTGATCAGCACTGCCGCGAATGTTGTCAACTAAAAAGAAATTGTCAGCATCTTCTGGAATTAGGTTATAAGCCCCTCCATCTTCGACTGGCTCGACGTATGTTAGAATATTGACCTCACCAGCATTCGCAATCTCGATCGTCATATCAGAGAGGTCGATTGGATTAGAGCCGGGGCCTTTCTTCACTGTTAGCTCGATTTTATATATTGCGTCTTCGGGACTATCTACATCCCCGATTTTTTCGCCATCGAAGAAGTCATCAATTTCCGCACCATTGTCAATTTCACTCATAATATCCTCATTGCCGAACACAGTTGTCCCCGAAGCGGAGATGACTCCAACTCGGTCGACAACCTGACTAGCACTTTCTTGGCCAGTAGCCTCTGCCTGACTTTGGAGTAATCCAGCCGTATTGATGAGGACACCGGCCGCCATCGAGGCAACTAACACCATCGCAATAAACACAATGAGCGTGCCAATACCAACCTGACCGCGAGTATTAGTACTAAATTTATGTTTGTGAGTGGGTTTCTTCATGCATAATATACTGTATATCAATGATGTCACAGTAAGTGTATTTAAAATTAATGAGTAGCGGCTGGTCTTGAATACTGACTAAACAGCGGGACTGTTATTGGGTCAGGAAGGAAGCTCGCTAGATAACAATACAGTCACAAGAAAACTATTTATTCCAAGCACGTAGTTCCTCTACCATTCGTTTTTAGCTAACACGTATCCTCCTGTTGTGTAGTGGTAGCAAGCCTCTCTTGGAGGATTAACCGTTCCTGATGAATTTTTTGGATATATTCAGACATCCGGTCTATCAACGGCAGGTGTGAGTAGCCGGGATGGTGGCTGAGTTCGCGGAGAATGAGCAGGGCGTGCGACCGATAGTAGCCCATGGAAGCTCTTGTGTATCTGGAGCTAATCGACGGCAGCATGGTTGGCCGTGAGAAGGAAGTCGTGAAGCATCTCAGCAGGGAAGATTGAGAACGACTTCAAGCTGAGACTGATAACCTCAAGACCTACAAGCGGCTTACCTTTCTCAAACAGCTCTACGGTGATGAAGCGTTGGTTGAGGCATCTGATAAGGTTGGCATCTCAGAATGAACATAAAAATTTAGTTCAATTTAATTAATAATATTGTTGCGCTACAATATATCGAAGTCAGGTCGGATATCGAGCCCTACTCACGCAATCGAGTTATACGGTAAACCGATTACAAAATAGCCATGCTGGCCACCTTATTATTCAAAATTTACGGCCATTTACTATATACCATATAAATTAATTTAAGTATATTTATGGCCAACTCAAAAATCGGCGGTGTATTGAAAATGACATTAATTTAAAATTAATATAGGTGTCAATGCGAGACATATAAAGTCTTAGATCAAAAACTCACAGCTCACATGTAATTCCGTCATTAATTGTTCGTGACTCTCCATCAGTAATTTGTTCACTCTCACACGTTTCAATAAGATCATTCTCATCATTAAAGACTTCAGCAGTTACCACGATTGTCTCTGGACTGCCACCCGTTCCAATTTGAGTTTCGGCTGTCCCCCCAAATGATGCGTCTTCGGTTGCGTCATCTGTATCACCATCCTCATCTTCTACAGTAAATTCAATTTCATTTGCCTCAGAATTTTCTACATTTTCCCACGTGATAACTACGTTATTTAGGTTACCTTGGGGAGTAAATTCGAGCGATTCAAATGTTGAATCGCCATTTTCACGAGTCGTATCAGTACTACTACTAATTCCAGTTATTGGATCTATATCCTTTTGTGGATTATCATCAGGCGCGTCACGAATTCCAACGGAATTCACCGTGACATTGTCGACAGTTAGGTTTTGTCGGTTGACATCGGAGTCAAAATGTCCTAGTGTAGATTCACCAACATTAAAAACGACTTCGCTATCACTGAGTTGGTCGTCCCAATAGGATCTATTCAGCCGTGTCGGCATTTCCACAGTCAGGTCATCACTTTTGTCGAGATCAGAAAGATCGCCAACTGTTTCATCTTCCAGTGTCCGTAATTCAACTGTAACTCGATCAGTACTTGTCTGCTGGAATTCGTTTTGTAGGGCGGTGATTTGCAGTCTACCACTGTCGACGAGGCTTTGATTTTCGATGAATACACGCTCTGCATCGGTTGGGCCTTCCTCTGAGTACAGTACTGAATTTTCGTACCACGTAGACCCAACACCGAGTTCGGAATAGCCGGGTTGATACTCAATAAATCGAGTGTCGACGGTTACAGAGTCGCTTTCATCAGAGATAGTTATTGGATACGACTCAGTTGTTTGAAGCGTGCCTGCAGGCGGTGGGCCATTCAGTGCGAGTATTCGTGTACGATAGTTCGTTCCAAGTTCCACTGTTGGGTACTGAGCACGGTCACTAGTCCCAGCTGTTAAAATGGAACTCCGAAGATCAACGAGATCATCTTGATTTTCTTGAAAATGCTCAAACTCTGTTTCAGCGTTCTGCTGAGGTACTATCTGTGCTTGGTAGCTGGTAAATGCGATTGTGAGGATTCCAAATAGAAGGATGAAGCCAAGAACCTGGGTTACTGCCCGGGAATCGTCATTAAATCTAGACATTATATGATCTAATTTCATCATTGAGGGAATTCCTCGAGATCAGGCTCTCGCCTGTCCTCTTCATTTTCTAGATCTCCATAGTCTGTATCATCATATAAGATTACATCCCCATCGTTATCATCAAAGTCAATATCACCAATATCGACTTCTCCGCCAACATAGATGTGAATATCTCCTTCTACTTCCTCGATTTTTAATTCTTCTTCAACGGTGAAATCACCCTGAGTATAGAATAGCACATCTCCATCTGATTCGTCAACCTCGATCTCGTTGGTAGTGACATCACCATCAGTGAATACGCCGAGATCATCCCCTAACTCATCGAACACCATATCATCAACGTCAACGTCACCTCCAGTTTCAAATAGTACCTCTCCATCTGGCTCGTCAACCTCGATCTCGCTGGCAGTGACATCACCAACTGTGAACACGCGAAGATCATTCCCTAACTCATCAAACTCCATATCATCAACGTCAACGTCACCAGCAGTGAATAGAGAAAGTGATTCGTCTTCTTCGTCATATTCAACCTCACCATCGTCCCCAATAAGATCATCCTCATCCCACATGACATTTGAGTCGAAATTGTTATTGAAGTATTCTCCACTTCCTTCATCAGCTTCTGGCGGAAGTTCCGTAATACCAGTCTCACCGTTCTCATCGGTGGACGTAATTATATTTGCCACTTGATTCTCGTCCGGTGCGGTTTGTATTCCCACCGTATTGACTTGGAGATCCTCTGCGTCGACAATCAATTCAATTGCGTGAATCTCATTCTCCTTGTGCGCACTATCATTAACGCCTTGGTATGTATCGCCAGCATCTTCTAATGTCTGATTCCAGTACTCATCTGCATCCAACCGTGTTGGAACTGTTACATTGAGTTCTCCTTCATCAGGAATATCCGATTCGGTAAAATCGTTTTTAGGGTATATTTCAATTGTTAGCCGGCTAGTCCCCGTTTCTTCGAACGGGTTTTGTAGTGCAGTGATAGTGACTTGGCCGTTGTCGACAAGTTCTTGATCTTGTATAACACTAATTCCGCCCCCGTTCTCACGGTCATCAAGATACAGTAGTGAGTGCTCATACCACGTAGAGCCAATATCAAGTTCATTATACCCTGGTCGATACTCAATAAATCGGGTTTGGGGTTGTGCTTTGAGCTCACCACCATTAGAAATGTTAATTGGATAAGCATCACTTGTCTGAATGAGTCCTGCTGGCGGTGGACTGTTTATTGCTATGGTCCGTGTCTGATAGTTCGTTCCAAGCTTGACTGTTGGATAGCGAGCACGGTTGAATTCACCAACCATTGATATATCATCACTGAGTTCAATGAGTTCATTTTGGGTATCCTCAAAGTGTTCAAATTCTGTTTCAGAATTCTGTTGTGGGACAATTTGTGCTTGATATAAAGATAACCCAATCACAAGAAAGCCGAGTAAAAGAATTGCACCCACCAACGGTGCTACCGCTCGGCTATCGTCGTGCAGTCGAGAATCTAATAAAGTCGGAATCATGATAGCGGCCTCGGAGATGGATCAAGAATCATACGAACATCTGCAGGACTCAAGTGACTGTATGCAGCCCAACTCAGGATGAGAATCCCCTCAACGTAATATGGGACACTGAGTTGAATGTATGACCATAGTCCAGAAGCAATACTGACGATAGCTACAGCGACACCAAATATTAGCGGCGCAGCTGCCATGAGTTGTGTTCCTCGCTCGGACTCCTCATTGGGAACTGAAACGTGTAGCCGAAACATAGGAAAAACAGAGAGCAGTTTTAATGAGACTGGCCCGTACCGTCTCGCTACAGCAACATGTGTCACCTCATGTGCCAATAGCGCAAGAAGAGGACACAGAATGGCAAATGCAGTGAGATACATTACCTCAATACAACACAAATTAATTATCCATGCATATGAATTTACTGAATGAAATTAGGTTGATATATCAATCTGCTCTCGTCGGCGAGGTCCTTCACCTCGGTGTAGAGATCATGGAGCGTACGGAGCGTTAGTCGAATTAGGACCTTTCCCGGTCGTCTGGATCGCATTTTTGGGATGTGTACGTAAGCACCCAATCTTGCCTCTCTTCACGGTAGCCATCAAGACCCAGCAAGATCGTTTGTGCGAGTTCCTCAGGGATGTAGTGCCACTCGTTGTCCCTGAACCGGGGGTATGGCCCTTCGGACGGGGGTTCTCTGGGCCGACATCATTGTCGTCAGTCATACTCGGATCATGTGATCATACACTTGCTCGGTTGTCTGGATGCTGCGGTGCCGGAGGCGGTTCCGAACGTCGTACAACGTGTTACCCTCTTC
>SL_4KL_010_BRINEDRAFT_10002001_pt1 | contig 11485 bp, 6 predicted proteins | sample SodLak_010_BRINE_2_FD_10664 | JGI IMG/M metagenome (IMG submission 10664) | reverse complement strand
GCCGGATTGTACCGATCCGCATCATACCAGCCTCGGAACCGCATATTATGCGCATCAATCCAGTCGGGTTCTCCGTCTCCAGCAGTTCCTGCAAGATCACTGCCACCACCAGGCTCTTCGAGATCGTCCGCAGATTGTATTCTGATATCTCCCTCTCCGGGTGAGCGATCGGAGGCCTCTGTTTCTCCAGAGGCAGGCGCACCGATACACCCTGCAATAGCCGTACCAGTTAGTGTTGCGCCAGTTGCGAGAAACGCACGTCGAGAGTGCCACGATTTGTTCATGATGTACAGAATAGCTAGGTAACGGATAAGTCAGATACCTATACATCATGGTATTGTGGCGGCGGCGGTGCTTGCTAACTCTTTTCGGGAGGCACAGCGGCACGCAAATCTGGCTGTGTCCGAGTCAGTTGTCGATACCGGCGCAAGAATACCCACAACACAAGATATGAAACCAGCCCGCTTGCGATCGCAACCGGTCGGCCAAACACCTCGAAAAGGACGATCAAATTAAACAGTGCGTGCAGTAATACCGCGAGGCAGTAGCCGTAGACAACAAACAGCGGCCAAAAACCGAACTCATCGAGCGTCCCATTATATAAATGATACAGCGTGACACCGATGACTCCAGTTGCGGTGCCGTGCATAATTGTCGTTGAGACGCTGCGTGTGATAACATACTGCGTCAGTTCAATCGTCGCAAGGTCTTGTGCACGGATGAGAAACGAAAAGTTCTCGACGAGGCTGAAACCGAACCCAACAAAAATTGCGGCCAGAATGAACTCATGTCTCGCGAGGTAGCGACGAGCGGCGATCGCAACGGCAAACAGCGGCAGCGCCTTGAGGAACTCTTCAACGATCGGCGCAAACTGAATCTGTAGATCTCGCGTTGAGAGCCGGAACATGAACAGCAGTTCCGTATTAATTTCCGATGCGAGAAAGCCAGCGATCGCACCCCAGACAAAGAATAACAACAGAAAGCGTGTCTGGGGGTTATCGACAAGCAGAATCAGTAACAACAGTGGAACCGTAATTGCAACCGACAGCGCAAGCATCATCGGAGCCATCCCTCCTGTTCATATCGTAGCAATGAAGCTGCAATCAGTGTCGCAGACACATACCAGACTGGATCAAGAAACTCTACTGTAAGCTGTGGTGTAATAATTGCAATTGTCGTATATGTAATGTCTGATATTGCAAAGAGCGCGACACCGATTGCAATCCCCCGAAACCGATGTGACAGCAGCAGGTTTGTTGCAATCGCCAGCGAAGCGCCCGCGAGTGTCACATACCAGAGGCTATAGACAAATCGACCGATCGGGATCGGTTGGCCGATCGTTGCAACGGCAAGCAACACTGGACCCGCAATGATAATCGGCACAAGCGATCGTCGAAGTCTAATCTCGGCATGTCTGTGAAGATACAGCAACGTTGGGAGTATTAACAGATAGAACGCCTGAAATCCGAGTTCTGCAACGGATGGGTACGTGATCGGAACGCTCGCAAGATAGACATACAGCGTCCAGTACACGTGGGCTAGTGTCCAGCCGCTAAGTGCTAATCCAGCAACTAACAGCACTAATCGCTGGTAGTGATAATAACCGACAAATAACAGCGACACTGCGAGCATAAAAAATCCATTCATCAGCAAGTAATGTAGATCCAAGAAGACCTCACTGAACAGTGTTGTCCCACTGAACGTATCGGTAAGCAGTACCCCTCCGACCCCGATCGCTGCAATGATCGCACAGGCGAACACCGCGAGTGACACAGACTGGAGTGGATGTTCGCGAATCATCTATAGGATATACGGACTGTCGCGCGGCTTAACTGATTGGGTTGTTGTGATACCAATTGTCGCAGATATCTGTCTGTTCCTTGCCAGTGAACTCTCATCGTATATGACTGCTGAGTCAATCGTTGTTGATTGGGTGTGTATCAAAAGCGTCTAAGAAAAAACAGCGAGAGGTTCACAGGTCAGGTGACCTGTGGTCGTTTGCAACAGGGCAAGTTACTTATTCCATCAATCATAGCACGAAATAAATTGTGTGGAGAATATGACAAAAGAGAGATATTAAAAATGCAATGATTAGATTGTGCGCAAGGAATATTTACAATATTACATCTGATTCGACTATTTATTATATTATAAATTTTTAATTAACTTACAGCTATTTTCAGATATTAATTTTCGGCTCTTACTAAAAATGTGATTGGTTAGATACATATATAGAAATTTGAATTTTAGCTTGATAATGGTAGAGACAAAGTTATTTTTAAATGTAGCATTACTGATAATTTTTAACAAACGAATAAACTCGATACATTTTTTCAGCGGTTTATTAATTATTTGCACACTATTCCTTCAGGAAAAGATATAAGTCAGAATAATATACAGTTACAGTTGCTAACGCACATGAATTATTCCCCAAAATTTAGTACAGTACTCGCAATCTTTTTTGCAGCCATTATGCTCACCACACCGGTAGCAATGGCTGCACCTGGTGTCGACTCCTCCAATTCAGGAGAAATTCCAGATGCGAGTCTAGATGAAGTACAGACCCAATCTCCAGATGAGGTTGAAGTCTCATCTGAGCTTGAATCTGAGGATTCAAACGGAGAAATAACCGAAGTCTTAGTCAGATTAGATGCTGACTCATCACAGTTCCGCAGTAATGTGGAAGATGAGGTTGACTCCGTCTCAGATGAACAAGAACAACTCAAACAAGACGCAGAAATTACTCAACAAACCCTCGAAAGATATGCAGAGTCGGATGAGGGAATCGAGATCATAAACAGTTTCTGGCTTGTTAACGCCGCACTTGTCGAGATCGACACAGAAGAGACTGATCTCGATGACATTGCATCAGTTGATGGTGTATCCGAGCTTCATCCAAACTACAACGTAGAGTTGGTTGAACCAGATGGTGACGTCGATTCAAATGAATTTGGCGACGCAGACTACACGTATGGGCTGGAACAAATTAATGCTCCAAACGTGTGGGACGATTTTGATACACAAGGTGAAGACACATCTGTTGCAGTTGTTGATACTGGTATCAATGCAGATCATATTGAGTTCGCCGATCGTGACGAAATCGATGATAATTGGGCTGCATTCGACTTCAACGGTCTAGAAATGGACACCGAACCGTTTGATGAGAATGGTCATGGAACACACGTTGCTGGAACTGTTCTCGGTGGGGACGCCTCCGGAACCAGTATCGGTGTCGCACCCGATGCAGAACTGATCCCGATCAACGTGTTCCCTGATCCAGACGGTGGAACGACGCTTGCCGCAATTATTGGTGGGCTTGAGAATGCAGTCGAGCAAGGAGCAGATGTTGCGAACTTCAGCCTCGGTGGTGCTGGGTTTGCCGCAATCTACATTGATCTTGTAAAGAACGCCAAAGAAGCTGGAACGCTCATAGTCTCCTCTTCAGGTAACGACGGGCCAGGCTCTGATGGAACGCCTGCGAATGTGTTTAACAGCTCTGCGATCGGTGCAACCGATGAAAACGCGCAAGTAACTGACTTTTCGACCGGATCGGAGGTTGATACGGAGGCAACATGGGGAACAATCGCCCCAAGCAGTTGGCCTGATGAGTACGTTACTCCTGACTTTTCTGCACCCGGTGCGGATGTTATGAGTTCGTATGTCCCTGGCGATGATGAATACACTGCACTCAGCGGGACGAGTATGGCTGCCCCACACGTTGCCGGGGCTGCAGCACTTCTCATGTCCGAACATGACCTCTCACCATCCGAGGTGAAAGACCTGCTTGAAGAGACCGCAACGAAACCGAACCCATCCGAGATTAGTAGTGCGACGATCGGAGATGCTGAAATGGTCAGTAGTGGACAAGGAGACAATCTCTTTGATGATGATGTTGCTGATGTCCGATACGGCTACGGAATTGCCGACGTGTATGCAGCGTTCATCTACCTTGATGAAAACACTGCCACGATCGAAGGCGAGGTAACCGATGGCGAGGACGCAGTCGGTGAACAGATTGTTGACGTTGACGATCCTGGTATTCGAAGCGTCAAAACGGATGACGATGGAGAGTTTGTCGTTGACGTTGTCGCTGGAGAATACGAATTCTCCGTCGACAGCTTTGGTGAAACGGCCAGCGAAACCGTCTCTGTCGGTGATGGTGAAACTGAAACAGTATCGCTCGAACTGAGTAACGTTGCTGCTGTTGAGCTACTCCAATCGCAGCCACCAGAGGTTGCGTCTGGAGATGGCTTTGACATTGCTGTCAATGCAGCAAACATTGAAGAGATTATTGTCGACTTTGGCGAGGATTCCACAGTTTCAAAAGAGAATGTGACTGTGATGCTCGGTGAAGACGAAATCGAACTCGGAGTGCCAACAGACCTTACTGATGAAGAAGATCTCTTTACTGGTGAAGCAGTAATCAGCGTCACAACAGATGCTGATGCTGGTGAAAGTCTAGAGCTCGTACACACATTCACTGGCTCTGGTTCGGATATTGAAGACGTCTCATCAGGTGTGACTCAAGTACTTGCTGAGGATGCTGAACCAGAAAACGTCGAACTCGTTGAGTTTGACGCGGCTGATGAAGTTATCCCGAGCCAGCCATCGCTTGCTGGAACTGTCACTCTCGAAAACCCAGGTGACTTTACTCAAGACGTTACTGTCGCACACTCAATTATTTCGCCACCACTCGGTCTGTTCCCAGAACAAGTCACTGTTGGGGCAGGAGAGACTGTTGAGGTAGATATCGGACCATATAATTGGTTTGTTATTGGCGATCCTGGCATAAGTATTAATCACAGGGTAGATGTCTTCCAAGACGGCTCTACGGTTGAAAGTGGTGTCGAAACAACGGAGTTTGTTGGCGCAACCGGCTCAGCCGGTACTGTCACTGATGTAGATACTGGTGAACCGATCGTCGGTGCAACTGTAACCGTCACTGACCCTGCCGGTGAAGAGTTCGTCGGCATTAGTGGTGTATCAGGTGAATATGATGTTGGTGGTCCCGAACTACCAGGAACATACACTGTCGAAGTTGCACACGATGGATACGTAACCACAGAAACAGAGGTTGATGTTGAAGATGGACCAGTCCAAGCAGATGTCGAACTTGTAAGCGATCCTGTCTATGAGTTCTCGATGGATGCTGACGAGGTCTACTCGATCGGTATTCCAGGCCCAATTGAGGGTGATACTGTCGGTGACGTAATCGAGGCAGATACTGAAGGAGTCATCTACGCATACGATCCCGAAACTGGTGGTTGGACACAAGCAGCAGTTGATGACAGTGTTAGTGCACTCGATGCACTCGTCGTCATTCCAACTGAAGACGCAAATGCATCGATCGAACTCGCGGGTGATGCTGGCGATAGCAGCACTGCAGCGCCTGTCGATCGGAACATCGAAGAAGGATGGAACTTCATTGCACCATCCTCGTACAATACACCAGATAATGCGTTTGTGACCACTTCAGAGGAACTCCGTATCCTCCAGATAGGATCACACACTGAACCAGCCTCAGGAATGGCGATCGACGGTGAGTTCAGTGATGGATCGCTGTTCGATGATGTTGGGTCCGAGGTTGTAAACCCATTCTCTGGATACTTTGTCTTCGTTGATGATGACGGTGTCCACTCAGGAGAGCTGTACGACGGTCTCTCCCTTGCAGACGCAAATGAACGACTGAACCTTGATACAGAGGCGTTCTCTGTTGATATTGTCGGTGAGAATAGTGATCAGCTTATCACTGATGCATCTGTCACTGTTGAGAACACGTCATTTGCAACTGTGAGCACAGATGCTTCAACTGGGTCTGATGGTATCATTGGTTTGAACCACCTTCCAGAAGATGAAGAACAAGTACTTTCGATTGAAGCAGACGGCTTCGTTGATGACCGTGTAACAGCAGATAATGATAGTTCCGTCACATTGCAAGAAGAGCGGTTCTTCCAAATTGATGACTTTGAAATCAGTGAAACAACACTCGAACCAGGTCAAGAGTTCGAGGTTGAATACACAGTCACCAACGTTGGGGCTGAAACAGCAATGCAGGCTGTTGAGGTTGAATTCGGACAGAATGTCCAACTAGCACGATCGGAGATGGATACATTTGCCATTAGCTCACAGATGATCGAGCTTGAACCGGGTGAATCCGAAACCGTGACTGTCACCGATGTTGTCTCCGAACAGCAACCAGTTGCACCACAAGAGGTTGCGGTCATCACGAACGCAGCAGGAGCTGACCTCCAAGATACCGAAGCGATCGACGTTGAGGTCATTCCAGAAATCGATGAGGTTGAGCTTAGCTTCAACGAACAGGCAGTCGGTGTTGATGAAGAGGGTGACCAAGCAGTCGTTGTTGAAGATGTGACTGCAGAAGCTGGTCAGTACGTTGTTATTACTGAAGACGGCGAAGACGTCACAGAAGTTGGCGCGGTCCAACTTAACGACAGAGTCGTTGGTGAAGATGTTGTTGTTCCAGTCGATGATGCAACACCTGGCACGCATGTCGCACACATTGTAGAAGATCTCTCCGAATTTACGGATGAATCAGCAGACACAAGCGACGAGGAATCGGTCCTTGTTACTGACGATGCTGATGTTCTCGATGCAGTATTGACATTTGAAGATGATAGCTTCGACAGCGAAACTGATGTTGTGACTGTCGAGGAAGCATCTGTCTTTGATGGAGCGGATAATGAACGGAACTTTACCGTTGATCTGCACCCAACAGATGCAGCTGGAGAAGTTATCGCTGATGAGGCAGTCGGTCAGTCCGCAAACCTCACTGGCGAAAACACTGATGTGAGTATCGATCTTGACGAGAATATCACGGCAACTGACGAGTATGTTGCAATGATCCATCTCGGCGACTCTGAAGAACCTCTTTCGACACCTCCACTCACCGCTGCAGCAGGGAGTGGACTTGCACCAGTTGTTGATTCAGCTGCTGTAGAGATCGTCCCTGATGCAGGCTTCATGATCGAGTCGCTCGACGCACCTGAGTCAGTCCTTCTTGGACAGAGCTTCGAGGCAGAAGCGGCGATCGAAAATGTCGGTGACGACACTGCAACACAAACTGTGACCTTCGAGTTTGATGGAGACGAGATTGCAGCGGAAGATGTTGAAATCGAAGGCGGAGAAACAGAGACCATCGTCTTTGGTCCTGTTGATTCCGAAGATATCGGTGCTGGTGAGTTCGAACACAGCGTCTCAACTGACGATGATTCTGAGACCGCACCGATCGAAATCACGTCGACAAACGTTGAGCTGAACGAGCAAGCGCTTGGCACTGACGCTGATGGCGAGGATGCAGTCCTTGTTGATGATGTAAGTGCTGGTGCTGGTCTGTCTGTTGTCGTGACTGATACAGATCTCAACGAGGTTGGATCGGTACAACTCGAGGAGTCGCTTGCAAACGAATCCGTTACAGTCCCAGTCGATTCGACGGCGGGAACACATGTTGCGCACGTTACAAGCGATCCAAATGATCTCGAATCAATGGATACCGACAGCAGCCAGGAGAACCTTCTCGTGAACGATGCTGCATCAATCTTTGCAGCAACACTCGAGTTCGGCGATCAGGATGTTGACGCCGGTGCTGAGGAAGTGAACGTTTCTGTCGCCAATTTGGTTGATGGAATGGATGATGACACGGAATTTGTCGTTGACCTACATCCAACAACCGAGGATGGAGACATTATTGGTGATGAGGCCGTTGGCCAATCAGAAACAATCACTGGTGAAAATGAGGAAGTAACGATCGAACTCGAGGAAGAACTCGAGGAATCCGATGAGTTCGTTGCAATGCTCCACGTAGGGCCAAGTGGCGAGCCGCTCTCAACGCCACCGATCTTGACGCTTGATGGTGATGAGCTCGTACCAGTCGTTGATTCAGGAGAAGTTACAGTTGACGACGATGAGCAAGCGTCGATGACTGCTCCAGCAACGGTTGCTGTTGCAGGACTCTAAAAAAACGCCCATTTTTATTTATACAACTTATCAATGAGAAAAATAATGGAGACTGATAATACATGAGCGGGCAACACAAGCGCTTGTTTACAGTTCTGATAGCGATCGCAATGCTGCTCTCTGTCGTTGCAGTTGGCGGAGTTGGATCAGTGGTTGCACAGGAAGATAGCCCAGAACCAATTCCTGCAAGCTACTACGGGCAAGCGACGATCGGTGGTGAGCCAGTCCCAGAAGGGACCGTAATCACCGCTGAAGTCAATGGCGAAGAACGTGGGTCAATCACCGTTACTGAAGACGGAGCGTTCGGTGGACCTGCAGTAGGTGACGACAAACTGGTTGTTAACGCAAGTGATGATGAAGCAGGCGAAGAAGTGACGTTCCTAGTCGCAGGTGAAGAGGTAGAAACTGATCCAGACTCCGTGACGTGGGAATCTGGCGCAGTTGAAGAGATTACACTCGCTGGCGATGATATAGACATTCCTGTGTTCGACCTAGCGCTCGATGAAGACGATTCGACACTCGCCGTTGAAGAGGGCGAGACAGCAACGGTTGCGGTCTCAGTCACGAATACTGGTGATTCAGGAAGTGACACGCTCTCATTTGAAATCGATGGTGACGAAGTCGATACCGAGACGATCGATATTGACGCAGGCGATACTGAAACCGTAACGTTCACTGAAACGCTTGATACCGTTGGTGAGATCGACGCAGCAGTTGTGTCTGCGGCTGACAGGCTTGATGTGACACTCGAAGCCGAAGAAGCAGATGACGATGATCCAGCACCATCGCCACCAAGCGATCCATCACCACCGCCTGCTGACGATGACGATGACGATGCAGACGAGGCAGATGAAGAGGGCGAGGATGATCCAGCAGACGATCCTGAAGAGGATGTTGTCGACCCCGTTAGCTCATCCACAGCAGCGGTAAGCGTTGATACAGAGACAAACCGATCGACTGCACGGTTTGAGAACGTCTCAGTCTCATCGGTCTCGTTCGACTCTACTGAGATCGTCGGAGACACCACAGTCGAATCCTTTGAGCGTGCACAGGATAGCGACCCTGACGCATCAGATCCACCAGGCTCAACCGGTACTGTGCAGCGCATTACCGTTCCTGACGGTGCTGAAGACACCGCTGCACTGATTAGCTTCTCGGTCGATCTGGATGCGGTTCCAGATGCAGATCCAGAAGACTACACACCTTACCGTCTGGCATCCGGTGAGTGGGAGCAACTCGACGTTGAATCACGCGATATTGGTGACGACACGGTGACGATAGAAGCGGAAACACCTGGTTTCTCAACATTCGCTGTGAGTGCGGTCGAGACACCTGACGCAGTTGCAGCAATCGAGCCAACGGAGATTGCAGCCGGAGACACCGCGACGCTTTCGGCTGCAGAATCAACCGATCGATATGGTGAGATTGTTTCGTACGAGTGGGTGATTGACGGCGACGTTGTTGGTACAGATGAAACAGTCGATGTCAGTCCTGACGCAGGCGAGTACGACGTAGTGCTCACGGTGACGAATGATGCAGGTGAAGAAGCGACAGACACTGCAGTGTTGAGTGTCGATGCCGGTGAGCAACCGGTGACCGTTACCGTCACTGATGAAGACGACTCTGCGATCGCGGATGCAACCGTCACGATCGACGGACAAACCGAAACAACCGACGAAAACGGTGATGCAATCTTCGACCTCGCTGACGGTGACTACACTGCATCGATCGCCGCCGATGGCTTTGTCGATGAAGAGGTTTCGGTCACTGTTGATGGAGAAACCGCTGTGAGTGCAGCGCTTACCGCAGACACAGGCGAAACTGATGATGGTATTCCTGGATTTGGAATCGTCGCAGTGCTTTCTGCATTCGTCTTGGTAACAATCGGGTTACGGAGACAACGGTAAGCAATTCGTCACTCGACAGGTACAGTTTTTAATATATTTTTGACTGACATCCGTTGCTTGTCAGTTCATAACCATATTTGGATACATCGCCGCGATAATAATCTCGATCGACAAGCATTGCTCACCATGAGAATCAGGAGCCCTTCTGAATGAGTCACCTTGTCGTTGTACGAAACGACCCCTAACCGAGAGTTCGAGAGATCACAGACAAACATATGTATCTTGTTTTCTCTTCAACTACATGGCCAAACTCGCTGAACGATTTCGCGGTAATACTCTTCTCGTCTACTGCGTAGCCTTTGGTGTCGTTTTTGGGATGACACTCGGGTTTTCGATCGGATCACTCATCAGCAACTCCCGTATTGGACCGATGGGAGCGGCCATTGGCGTCTTTATCGGGCTTGCAGCATGGGTCATACTGTCTAACGAAACCGATTTTTGAAAACATAACTGCTCCAATGCAGTGTTTTGAGACGATCGACTCACCATTCGACGTTCGTTTCCAAGCGGGTCAGATTCTTGGACGCAAAAAATGTTTCAGCGGTAGTTACTCAGTCTTGCGCTTCGATTTCTTCGACATCATCAACGTCGTCATCAGCAGCACTCTCTGGTTCATCAGTGCTCTCTTCCGATCGAGCAGCGACCAGTGCACCGCTTGCAACGCTGTAGAGTGGCTCAGGTGGTGAGGAGACACCGCTAATTGAGAATGGAATCGTCGCCTTCTCAAGATGCTCTTCGAAGAGCTGTTCGAATCCAGGCGGGCTGGAGGTCCCACCAGTAACGACCACAGGGACATCAAGTCCCTCTTCGACATCCTCTTCATCGACTTCGCGAGCGATGTTTTCAATCACGTAGTCGAGGAGGTTCTCGTAGTAGATCGCAAGCGCACCCTCAACACCGCCAACATCAGTCTTGAAGTTGAGACGGAAGTCATCTTCCTTGATCGAGGTCACTTTGTCTACTGGCGTTCCGGTTGCACGTGCGGTCTGTTCGTCGATCCAGTCTCCACCACGGGCAATTGAGAACTTCATCACAGGCACCGCGTAGTATGACAGACAGACGTTTGTCATCCCTGCACCGAAACTGATTCCGAGCCCAGTGAAATTATTGTGTGCAAGCTCCGAGTAGATGACTGCCATCCCTTCATTAATTGGCTCTGGGTTGTATCCCATATCAGCAAACATCGACTCAAGGGTTTTCTCGTGATAGAGTGTCGAGATTTCCGAGTCGATCGGATCTGCTGGACTTGAATAAAAGAGCCGTTCATTTGGACGTGATGGCTCACCAACAACCTGCTCAGTGATGAGTTTGATCATCGGAATTGCGGATGCTTCGTTGCTTGAGAGAATCCCGTGCTGCATCGGGCGACGTGTCTCTTTGTTGAAAATATTCGCAAAGTTGAGTGCATCGTCTCCCACAACGTACACCTTGTCATCCTTTCGAATATGAAGAACGTTACTTCGCGACAGCATCTGCTCTGCCATGTCGCTGTATTCAATTTCGACGAATGAATTTCGCTGTTGTACAAATACGGTCTCTGCCCCCTCTTGTCGGCTAGAGAGGATGTTCATCGTGCCGACGTCTAACCCCTTTGGCATACATCA
>SL_4KL_010_BRINEDRAFT_10002000_pt1 | contig 11486 bp, 9 predicted proteins | sample SodLak_010_BRINE_2_FD_10664 | JGI IMG/M metagenome (IMG submission 10664) | reverse complement strand
AGACCGAAGTTTTCCTGCAGGCTTCGGCTGCGCCGGGTTGGAAATAATTATTGAGGGTAGGTTAACACCTACCCTTTTTTATTAACCGAGAGGGGTGTTAGATGGTGCAATTGCAGCTGCTTTGGGAATTACAGGAACTGGACCTCTCCATAAAAGACCTGCAGGCAAAGATCGAAGCAGCCCCGGAGCTTAGCGGGGTGGATGAAGCTAAAGAACAACTGGAAAGCTTAGAAAGCGATCACGCCGAGCAGGAGAGCATACTTAAAGCAGATCGCAAAAAACTGAGGCAGATGGAACTGGAAGAGCAGAGTATCACCGAACAGAGAAAAGAGCTAAGCGACAGCATGTATAACGGCAAGGTGACCAGCGTTAAAGAACTGGAACAAATGCAGCGCAAAGTGGATATTCTGGCCGAAAACAAAAATAAGCTGGAAGAAAACATTCTAAATTTGATGGAGTTGATTGAAACCCAGGAAACTCACTTAAAAGAACTGGAACAAACCATCAGCCGGGTCCGGGAAGATCTCAGTGAAAAAGAGGCCCGGCTGGAAAAAGAACTGGAAACTTATCATAGCGAACTGGAGCAGCTGCAGGCGCAAAGAGATCAGCTGGCAGAAAAGATTGATAAAAAATACCTTGAAAAATATACGATGCTGGCTCAAAAACACCACGGCAAAGCCCTGGCCCGGGTCGCCGGTGATATCTGCGGCGGCTGCCGGGTCTTTATATCTTCCGGCCTCAGGGGCCATCTTTACAATCCCGAAGCAATGGTGTATTGTGAAAACTGCGGGCGCTTGTTGGTCAAACTTGATTAGCCCGCCATCAGGAAGCTGATTAAAGAGTATTATCTTAATTCCTGTATCACTGACCCGGAGGTATTTAAGTTGGCAAATAAAGTAAATAGAAGAGAAAGACCAAAAGACTTAAAAAAACAACGCTGGGCGGCAATTGTAGCTGCCATCCTTGCTTTTGGCATGCTTGCCTCTGTAGTGGGCGGCTATCTGGGGCTGACTTATGGCGGAGGGGCCGGTCTGGGCCAGGAGCAGGCGGATCCGCAACCCGAAGATTACCTGGCCTATTATGAAGGCGAAGTAGAGCGGCTGGAAGAGTACCTGGATCAGCATGACCCCAGCCCCCCCGTCCTGGTGGAGTTGGCCGAGAACTATCGTTATTTAAGTTTCATTCAGCAGATGTATTTTAACGATCAGGAAGCGGTGGAAGAATACCAGGGCCGGGTTTTATCGATTTATGAGACCCTGACCGATCTGGAACCGGACAACCCGCGCTTCCGCCTGGAATTAATCAACATCTATCAAGAACAGCAGAAAGATGAAAGCATGATCTCAGAGGAGATAGCCATCACGCAGCAGCTGCTGCGCGATAACCCTGATCCAGTGGCCCACCTNTCNTTAATTGCNNTNCTNGACGCCNANGGNAGGGAGGATTTAAAACAGGAAGAGGTGGACTGGCTTTATGGGCATCTTGGCAGCAGGGTGGCCGGAGGCGAGGCCGACAACGAAGAAAACCTCTATTATGCCTTCCTGCTGGGAGAATACATGGATGAACCGGCAGCGGCCAAACCGCTGCTCGAAGAGATCCTGACAGAGGAAAGTGAAGACAGCTGGCTTTACAGGGAAGCTGAAAACTATTTAAGCTACCTGGAAACTGAAGATGACCTTGAAGAAGATACTTACCTTGATTAAAAACCGGGAGAGGAAGCGTTACATACAAGTCCCATGGAAAGAGAAAGGTTAATTCAGCTTTTTGAAGAGCTGCGCGTCCGCCTGATGATTATAGCGGGGGCAGTTTTTCTTTTTGCCATGATCAGCTTTACCTTTAGCGACGAGATCAGATATCTTTTGTTAATGCCTGCTGATATGGCCTATGCCAGGTTTAATGGGGGGGATCTGGATCTTCAGCTCATATTCCTGACCCCCTCTGAGGCGCTCCTGGCCAATATCCGCCTGGCTTTCGTAACCAGCGGAATTGTGACCCTGCCTATAATTCTATACCAGCTGCTGGCCCTGGCGGTCGTCGCTGCCGGCAAAACCCGCAGATCGGCCGTTTTGTTAACGCTGGTCATGTATATCCTTTTTGCCCTGGGGCTGTCCTTCTCTTATTTTGTGGTCCTGCCCTTTGCTTTGAATTTCTTTGTTGGTTTTTCAGGGCCCGATCTCGTGCCGAGTTTCAGTATTGCCCGGTACCTCTCCTTTACCACTTCTTTTATGCTTTCTTTTGGCCTGGTCTTTCAGATGCCGGTTTTATTTTGGTTCCTGGGCAGTATCGGCCTGCTCACAACTACTTTTTTACGTCAAAATCGCAAATTTGCCCTGTTAATCATTATTATTTTCGCTTCGATCCTGACTCCGCCCGATATATTTTCCCAGGTCTTGATGGCTATTCCCCTGCTGCTTCTCTACGAGCTGGGCATTTTTATGGTTTATCTGTCCTGGCGCAAGAAAAAAGACCGCGATTTGACCGATGCCTCTGCCGGTTAATTAATGGAGCAGCCCGCAAACATGAAGTGAAGGAAGAAGCAGGGCGGCTGTAGAAATATATCCCATACCTTTCTGCGAAAGGCGTAGATCTGCTATGAAGCTGGCCGGAAACGGAGAATACAAAGGAGAAGTATTAAAAAAGAAGCCGCACGGGCGGGGGACTGTTACCTGGCCTGATGGAAGCCGCTACAGCGGCCAATGGAAAAAGGGCCGCTTTCACGGGGAAGGCATTTTTATCTGGTCCAATGGCGATAAATATGAAGGCCAGTGGTATGAAGATCAAATGCACGGCCATGGCACGTACCTGTTCGCCGACTGGCGAAAGTATGTCGGGGAATGGCAAAACGACCAGATGCATGGATGGGGCATTTATTACTGGCCGGGCGGAGAAAAATATGAAGGCGAATTTGTAAACGGTTTGTACGAGGGGCGCGGTACTTTTTCCTGGCCCGACGGAAAGTTTTATGTGGGGGATTGGAAAAATGCTTACCGGAACGGTGAAGGCGAGATGACCTGGCCGAATGGCAAAAGCTACCAGGGGCAGTGGGTTGAAGACCGCCGGGAGGGCAGAGGGGTCCAGGTTTGGCCTGATGGTCGCAAGTATGAAGGACGATGGGAAAATAACAGGATGCACGGCCGGGGCGTATATACCTTTGCCGATGGTTCCAGGTATGAAGGGTTTTTTATTGAAGGCCGTTTTGCCGATAAAGGCCGTTACTATTTTCCGGACGGATCGGTGCACAAGGGCAAGCTAAAAGGGGGATTGCCTAATGGCTGGGGGAAGGCCTATTTGCCCGATGGCACCCGCTTCAAAGGTCCTTATAAAAATGGTCAAAACAGCGGTTCAGGAGAATGCCACTTTCCGGACGGAACAAAATATGTCGGAGAATGTAAAGATAACCGTCCGCATGGTAAAGGAACCCTCTATTTAAGCGGCCGGTCCCGGTATGTCGGAATTTTTAAAGAGGGCCGACCCCTGGATGACGGCACTTTCTTTTTCCCGGACGGATCAATTTACAGTGGAGAGCTGGCCGAAGGGCTGCCCAATGGAAAAGGTTCAGTTAACTATATGGGTGGGGCTAAATACAGGGGAGATTTTAAGGACGGTAAAAAACACGGTTACGGAGTTATGACCTGGCCCGATGGTGCTGAATATAAAGGGAGCTGGCGGGAAGATTTAAAAGACGGCTTCGGCCTCTATAATTATGCCAGTGGCGATCGCTATGAAGGCCGTTTTGAGAAAGGGCATTATCATGGCGAAGGATACCTGGAAAAGGCCGATGGGTCGACCTGGCAGGGCAGCTGGGTAAAAGGCAAAATGCATGGTTACGGGCGCTGGGCCTTGGAAGGCAAGGGCACTTATGAAGGTGAGTTTTCCCGGGGCCTGTTTCATGGCTGGGGAGTCCGGACCTGGCCCGGTGGCAGTATTTACAGGGGAAGATGGTGGAAGGGTTATCGTCATGGTTACGGCACCTACAAGCCGACAGTTGGCGATCGATTTACCGGAAAATGGCTTTTAGATCGCCGCCACGGTTTCGGGCGGCTGGTATCTGAAAACAACAAAGCTCAAAAGGGATTGTGGCTTGTAGGATACGGGCCCTATAAACTTGAACCGGCTGATCTTTAAAAAAAATATGGCAAAAACCCTTTAATTTGACTTACAAAGGGAGCCGTGATAAAGTTTACTTACATCTATGAAGTTAATTCAAATAATTGTTTACTTATTACCCGCCTGGATCCCACCGCTTTTTTAAAAAAGGATCGGGCCGGGGTCTATTTCCCCTTTTTTGATGATACCCGGATTATAAAAATGGCCTGTTCATAAAACTACAAATGCCTTTTAACTTATTAAAAACCTGAAAGGGGACTGGTAAAATGGTTACAGAAAATGAACAAAAGGTATATGAGGCCCTGGAGCAGCTGGGTATTGAGTATACCCGCTATGAACACCCTCCGGTCTATACGGTTGAAGAAGCCCAAAAATACTGGAAAGATATCGAGGGGGCCCATGCTAAAAATTTGTTTTTAAGGAATAATAAAGGCAACAAGCACTTCCTGGTCGTCCTTGAGCAGTCAAAATCCGCCGATCTGAAAGATCTTTCCGCCAAGCTGGCTGCCGGGAAATTAAGCTTTGCTTCCGAGCGCCGTTTAAACGAGCACCTGGGCCTTGAAACCGGAGCTGTTTCTCCTTTCGGTATTATCAACGATCAAAAGAAAGCAGTCACCCTGGTTATTGACCGCACTTTGAATAAAAAGAAATCCGTTAATTTCCATCCCAATGTTAATACGGCGACCATCAACCTTTCCTACCAGGATTTTGAAAAGTTTCTCAAAAACAGTGGAAACCAGGTCATTTATATTTAAGCCCTCTCAGATCATTTAAAGCAGTAAAGGTGGCATCTCTTTTGAAGGAATTAAAGAGAATCCAGGATTTTTTACAACAGGTTACCGGGGCTTTTGCCGGGGTTGTCGATATTGAAATCGGCATTATCAGCAGTAACCTCGAGGTCATAGCCGGCAGCGGTTATTTCAAAAAAGAAGTTGGGGCTGTTTACGGCGAAGGCTGCATGACCCATAAGCTAATATTATCTAAAAGTAATGAGCACATTTTTGTGGAAAACACGGCCCATGCAGTGTGCTGTTCCGACTGTGAATATTCTAATAGGTGTGAAGTGCTGGCTTTTGTGATGCAGCCGATTGTATACGGTGGCCAGAAAATTGGCAGTATTTCCCTCCTGGCCCTGACCGAGCAGCATCGCCGCAAACTGCTCAACCATTATGAAAAAATGCAGGATTTTCTCAGCAAACTATGTAATATCATCCTTATCTCCATCAATGAAAAAAGAATGGAATCCAAGGTAACCAGCCTGATGAATCAGTTCAAAGACGTCATCAATTCGATCTACGAAGGGGTGGTTGCCATCAACAACCAGGGCATCATCACCAATATGAACCTGGCTGCAGAAGAGTTGCTGAATCTCGAGCATGACAGGGAAAATGGGACACACATCAACAACCTTTTTCCTGATTTTATTGTTGAGGATGCTTTTAACAACCAGGGCAGCTCAGGCGGCGATCTCTATTATTTAAATGAAGTAAGTTACACCGGGCCCGAGAATAAGATCTCCTATTTCTTTTATAACCTCACGCCCATGTATGAAGATGGGCGGGTCTCTGGAGCCGTGCTCACTTTTCGCAAAAAAGAGGAAGTAGAAGAAATGGCGACCCGGATTATGACGGAAAATAAGAAATGTACTTTCTCCGGAATTATCGGGACCAGCGCTGAAATCAAAGAAATCAAGGAAAAAATGAAGATGATTGCCGCCACCGATTCTACAGTGCTGATCCGTGGTGAAACCGGGACCGGGAAGAGTATTTTTGCCCGGGCCATCCATGAAGAAAGCCCGCGCCGGAAAAATCCTTTCGTTTCTGTAAGCTGTGCGGCCATCCCTGCCACCCTCCTTGAATCGGAGCTGTTCGGTTACGAGGAAGGCGCCTTTACGGGGGCCCGCAAGGGAGGAAAACCCGGAAAATTTGAAATAGCCCACGGCGGGACCATCTTTCTGGATGAAATCGGCGATATGCCGCTCGACTTCCAGGTTAAACTGCTCCACGTGATTGAGAATAAAAGCATAGCCCGGATCGGGGGAGTTTCGCTGCGTGAAGTTGATGTGCGCATCATAGCCGCTACCAACAGGGATCTGGAGGAATTGATCAAGGAAGGCCAGTTCAGGGAAGATTTATTTTACCGGATCAATGTGATACCTTTTACCCTGCCCGGACTGCGCAATCGTAAAGACGACATCATTCTTCTCATGCACCACTTTCTGGATTACTATTCAGTGCGCCTTAATAAAAGGATCAAAGGATTCGGAGAAGAGGCCCGCGAAGCTTTGCTGATTTATCCCTGGCCCGGCAATGTCCGGGAACTGGAAAATGCCATTGAATACGCCATTAATATTGAGTCGGGAGTGCAGATCAGCAAAAGCAGTTTGCCTGAAAAAATAACCAGCCACTACAGCAGCAGCGAACCGGTCGGGATTGAAGATATTTCTTCCCTTGAAAAAAAGGCTATCAAAGCCGCCTTGCAAAAATACGGCCAAACTACCTGGGGTAAAGAAAAGGCCGCCGATGCCCTGGGCATTAGCAGGGCCACTCTATACCGGAAGCTAAAAGATGTTAAAGTCGATGTTTCTTAATATGATAAAATTTCTCATATTGATAAAGCACTGATTTTCTTGATTAATTCAACGATGATAGCCTTTATAGTTTAACCACAGCAAAATATTTCTAATTATGAGAAAGGACCGTTTATTTAGCAGCGAAAGCGGTCTTTTTTTTACCAGGTATCATGGGCATCGGCGGGTTCAAGGCTTAAATGTCGGGCATGGCATGAATATTGCATTATTATAGAAAAAGCATGTTTTTAAATTGGGTTCATTTTTAGATACTGAAATAAATAGCAGTCAAGGGGGTGATACATGTAACATGAAAACTCACCTTTTATCCCGCACTGATAATCTTATTTTGAAGGAGGTTACTTAAGTGGTTAAAGGACAAACGGAAGAAGAAAGAAGTATGTATGCCAAGCGGACGTTTTGGATAGCTCTTATTATCATGCTTGTTTTCGTGATTTTTGGGGTTGCCGCCCCGGATGCTTTTGGCGAAGCGGCCGGCGCAGTTTTCGACTACATGGTCGTGCAGTGGGGCTGGACCTTCATCCTCGGGGCCAGTGTTTTCCTGATCATGATTGTCTACCTGCTCCTGAGCCCGGTGGGCGAAATTAAGCTGGGTAGGGATGATGAAAAACCGGAGTACGGCAATTTTACCTGGTTTGCAATGCTTTTTAGCTGCGGGATGGGCATCGGGCTCCTCTTCTGGGGGGTATCGGAGCCGATCTGGCACTACATGTGGCCGCCAATGGGCGAAGCGGGCACTGGCGCCGCTGTCCACATGGCGATGCGCTATTCATATTTCCACTGGGGCCTGCATCCCTGGGCCATTTATGCGGTCGTGGCCGGCTCGCTGGCCTATTTCTCATATCGCAGGGGCTTGCCCATGATGCTCAGCTCCTGCCTGGAGCCGATCCTTGGCCCGGAAAACATTAACAAAGGCTGGGGCGTTGTGGTCAATGTGATCGGTGTTTTCGCCACCCTGTTCGGTTTGGCGACCTCGCTGGGCCTGGGGGCGATGCAGATCGGCGCCGGCCTGGAGTTCTTGTTCGGCATTCCCAGCACCAACGCGCTCTGGGTGGTTATCGTTATCGTGGTAACCGCCGCAGCGGTTATTTCCACCTATACCGGTATTGACCGCGGCATTAAGTGGTTAAGCCGGATCAATATCGTTGTGGCCCTTGCTTTACTGGCCCTGGTATTTATCCTCGGACCGACTCTCTTTATTCTTAACATTCTCACCCATTCTACCGGCGATTACCTGCAAAATATCATCTATATGTCATTTGGCCTCGATGCTGCCGGGGAAGGAACTGAAGGCTGGTATAATGCCTGGACCGTCTTCTACTGGGCCTGGTGGATCGCCTGGGCGCCTTTTGTCGGGACCTTTATCGCCCGCGTTTCCCGCGGCCGCACTATCCGCAACTTTATCACCGGCGTGCTGCTGGTCCCGGTGGCGGTCAGCCTGGTCTGGTTCGCTGTCTTTGGCGGAGCCGCCCTCTGGTATGAGCATTTCCAGGAAGTAGGCATTATCCAGGAAGCCGTTGCTGAAGACGAAGCGATGGGCTTCTTTACCCTCCTGGAAATTATGCCGGCCTCTGCTCTGCTGGTGGCGGCAGCCAGCTTCTCGGTGGCGATATTCTTTATCACCTCTTCCGACTCCGGCACCTACGTAAATGGCATGCTCACCTCCGGCGGTAACCCCAACCCGCCGGTATTTCTGCGCATTACCTGGGGGGTTCTTGAGGGAGCGATTGCCGCCATCCTGCTCTTTACCGGCGGTTTGGGAGCGCTGCAAACCGCTTCAGTTGTCGGCGGGTTCCCGTTCATGATCATCATGTTCCTGATGCTTTACTGCCTGATGAAATCGCTTTACCAGGAAAGAGCGGAAGGCTCGCTGCCCCTGGAGAAGGCCCGCATTGATGCCGCCATCCAGGAATTGAAAGAAGAAAAAGGCAAGCTCTAGTCCGGGTTTGTGAACAGCTTAAATTAGAGTTTGCTAACTGCTACGAATGTTATTTTACAAGAGTCATGGCAAAAGCCGCCGGGTGTTCAATCATCCGGCGGCGGTTTGCCGCTCAAAAAAAATATAAACTGTGCCGTTTAAAACTATAAAAATAAAGTTTAAATTAAAGAAAGGAGTGAAAATAATGGCGGATTTTGAAGCATTGGCAGGAGCCATTATCGAGTGTGATGCGGCGAAGGCGGATGAGCTGACCCGCAAGCTTGTTGACGAGGGGGCCAAGCCCCAGGAAGTGATCAACAAGGGTTTGATCAGCGGTATGAACGTGGTAGGAGATCGTTTTAAGAAGGGTGAGATGTATGTGCCCGAGGTGATGATGGCGGCCAAGGCCATGCATGCCGGGATGAATATTGTCAAGCCGTTGTTGGCCGAGGGTGAGAGTTCTTCCACCGGCAAAGTGGTTTTGGGCACGGTAGCCGGCGACCTGCACGACATTGGCAAGAACCTGGTTGGCATGATGATGGAATCGGGCGGCATGGAAGTAGTCGATGTGGGCATTGATGTGCCGCCGGAGAAGTTTGCCGAGGCGGTCAAGGAGCACAAGCCGCAGATAGTGGGCATGAGCGCTCTCTTGACGACGACGATGCTGGCCATGAAAGATACCATTGAAGTATTGAAGGAAGAAGGTTTAAGGGACTCGGTCAAGATTATAGTTGGCGGAGCCCCTGTAACCCAGGACTTTTCCGATGAGATCGGCGCCGACGGCTGGGCCCCGGATGCGGCTTCGGCCAAGGAACTGGCCCTGAACCTGATCAGCTGATGGTGACTGTTATTAAACCAAGTGGAGAAAGGAGAGAGAAGTAGTGGATAAGTATGTTAGAGGACGTTACGCGAGCAATAGAACCCCGGTATTCCGCCTGCTTTCAGAAGAGCAGCAGAAAGAAATATACCAGGCCGCGGTTGAAATCCTGGAGAGGACCGGCGCAATTATTCACGACGAGGAAACATTAGAACTTTTTAAAGAAGCCGGATGCTGGATGGAGGGCGAAAGGGTTCGTTTTCCGGCCGGTCTGACGGAATGGGCGGTAGCAAGCGCTCCATCAAGGATAATGCTTTACGATCGTGAAGGCAACCGCAGTATGGTCTTAGAGGGCCGCAACACCTATTACGGCCCCGGTCCGACCAATACCTATCACCGTGACCCCTACACCGGCGAGAGAAGAAGACCGGTTGTTTCCGATAATGAGAATGCCGGTAAAGTTTGTGACGCTTTAGAAAATATTGATTTTGCCATGGATCTGGGAACGCCCACCGGTGTTACCGATACCCTGGCCGATGTCTATGCTTTCAAGGCGCTGTTGACTAACTGCCGGAAGCCGATAGTGCACTGGGGTTTTGATATTGAGCAGTATGAGTACATGATTGAAATGGCTTCAGAAGTTGTGGGAGGCCTGGAGAACCTGCAGAAAAGGCCTTTCTTCTGCCTCTATTCGGAGCCGACTTCACCGCTTTCCCATTCCCGGGAAGCTATCGCCAAGGCCATATTTGCGGCCAAGAAGCGGGTGCCGATCGTCTATACCCCCTGCGTCATGCTGGGCGGAACCACCCCGGCCACCCAGGCGGCTACGGTAGCGCTTGGCGTAGCGGAAAGCCTGGTCGGGATTATTGCTTCCCAGTTGGTCCGGGAAGGATCCCCCATCATCATGGGCGGAGTCTATGCCATCATGGATATGAAGACTACAGTATACAGCTACGGCAGCCCAGAATTTCACGCCATGCAGGCCGCGATAGCCGAGGTGGCCCACTATATGGGCATTCCCGTCTTTGGTACGGCGGGCTGCACCGATTCCCATACCCTGGACGGCCAGGCAGCCGGAGAAGCAGCGATGAGTATTTTCATCGCGGCCCAGTCGGGTGCAAACCTAGTTCACGATGTGGGATACACCGGTTCCGGTTCCATGGGATCGCTTTATCAGCTGGTTATGTGCGATGAAATAATTGGCATGGTTAAGCGCTTTATGCGCGGCATACCGGTTAACGATTTCACACTGGCTCTGGACGTTATCGATGATGTTGGCCCCGGCGGCCACTTCCTCGGCCAGAAGCACACCATGGATAACTTCAAAAAAGAAACCTGGTTCCCCTCTGTTATGAGCCGGATGCGCCACGATGGCTGGAAGCAGATGGAAGGCGGCACCACCATGGGCGACCGGGTGACGGCGAAGATGCGCGACATCTTAGAAAACCATGAAGTGCCTTCCCTTCCCGAAGAGGTTTTGAAGAAGATCGATCAAATTGTAGAAAAAGCCGAAGCCAGCGAAGCCAAGAAGAAAAAGAAGTAACAATTTTAAAGATCGATAAAAACCAACTTATAAACTGACCTAAAAGGAGGACATAAATAATGGCGGATTTTGAAGCATTGGCAGGAGCCATTATCGAGTGTGATGCGGCGAAAGCTGATGAGCTGACCCGCAAGCTTGTTGACGAGGGGGCCAAGCCCCAGGAAGTGATCAACAAGGGTTTGATCAGCGGTATGAACGTGGTTGGAGATCGTTTTAAGAAGGGTGAGATGTATGTGCCCGAGGTGATGATGGCGGCCAAGGCCATGCATGCCGGGATGAATATTGTCAAGCCTTTGTTGGCCGAGGGTGAGAGTTCTTCAACCGGCAAGGTGGTTTTGGGCACGGTAGCCGGCGACCTGCACGACATTGGCAAGAACCTGGTTGGCATGATGATGGAATCGGGCGGCATGGAAGTAGTCGATGTAGGCATTGATGTGCCGCCGGAGAAGTTTGCCGAGGCGGTCAAGGAGCACAAGCCGCAGATAGTGGGCATGAGCGCTCTCTTGACGAC
>SL_4KL_010_BRINEDRAFT_10001999_pt1 | contig 11489 bp, 14 predicted proteins | sample SodLak_010_BRINE_2_FD_10664 | JGI IMG/M metagenome (IMG submission 10664) | reverse complement strand
CGTTCCCGCAGCTCTTTGACGCCACGCTGTTCCGTCAGAAAAGCCGGAGGAGGGATTTGAACCCTCGACCTATTCCTTACGAAGGAATCGCTCTGCCAGCTGAGCTACTCCGGCACGCAGTCTATCATACCCGAAGGTAAAAAATAAGCGTTCCGAAACGGCGCCGCCGCGGGATATCGATCGACCGCCCGCAGCTTTGGACTCCGGCTTTCGATTTCAGCTGGCGTCTCTCGGGTTTGGCACCGATCTCGATTCGCCCGCGTTTCCGTTCGTATTTGAATCTTCCCAAATAGGTCCCGATCGTAACGGATTCTATCGGATACTCACAGGAATATAAGGGAAAAGCATAAATATGTTCTCGGAATTCAATCTATTTGTGACGACACCGAACGCATGCCACGATGGCGGGGATCGAATCCCCCGACGGTGTGTGCCCGGTCGGAGCCCGTACCGGGCGTCAACAGCCGCCTCGATCGCATCCCCCACGGCGACCCGATGCGGCCGTCACCCCTACCGGCGATCTACCACGACTGTCATGTGATCCACGTCTCCGGCGTACCAAGCGCAGAATCGCCTCTGGTCCCGACTCGCCCCGCAGTCGTGCCTCTTGTCATGTGACGGGCCCGAAGCCGTTCCGCTCCGCTACGCGGGCGGGACGGCGAACGCGCTGTCGATACACTATCTTCGTGTAGTCGCCGCTCTCTTAACGAATCAAGTTCGGGTCACGAGACCGGTGAAGTCGGTCTCAGCCGAGTAGTCGACGGATCCTCCCGCCTGCTGATCGCCGAGAGTCCCCCGCCTGCGGCCCCGACCGCACCTGCTAGCCTGACCTCTGCCGGGGCGACACCGAGTTGCTCGGAGAGGAAACCCGGTCGCGCCGCGGCACCGAGCACGACGACGGTTCGCCCTCGCACCCGAAACTCGGTCGTCAGATCCGTCGCGGTCAGGAACGCGGCCAGACCGGTTGGGCTGCTGTCAGTAGGGAGCGCCCGAACGACGTGGAGCGCGTCTCGCACGCTCTCCGCTTCGACGAACACTCGCTCTCCGGTGCTTCGGACGGCAAGCTCGATGCCGTCGACCGCGAGCGTCAGGTCCTCGGTGGTGATCGAAAGCGGCGTCCTCGCGTCACTCGTGTTCACGGGTGGTGACGCGAACGGTGCCGTCGAGTCTCCAGTTGGCGTGCTCGACGTCGTCGCCGGTCCCGCTCGGCACGTCGACTGTCATCTCTTCAAACTCGTAGATTATCTCTGCGTTGCGGCCGGTTAACCGGTCGTAGAGGCCGATAGCCAGGTCGGGCCACGTCGTCGTCTCGTCGACTCGCTCTTCGGGAGCTTCTGTATCACTCATACTGGTTAACACGTTCTACAGCCTCATAAACTTGTTACCTAACCGAAACGAAATCCCTGAGATCTGCGGCAGCGGAGTCGGTCACACTCGCGTCAGCCGAACGTCCAGACAGACGTTATACTCGTGAGGAGCGTACGATTTGACGACGCGCTCGGTCTCGACGGTGACCGCGTAGTCGGCGCCGGCCGCCTCGCGGATGGCCCGTGTTCCGGGACCGAACGGGTCGTCCTCGTGTTGAATGTCGTAGTAGTGGAGCATGCAGTCGTCGCCTGCGAGCGACACGGCCGTCTCAAGGAACTCGTCTGCGGAATGAGGGAGATTCATCACGAGCCGGTCGGCGGTGTCTGTGTACGATTCGGCCACCTCTCGTACGTCGCCCGCGATCGCAGTCACGCGGTCGATTACCCCGTTGCGTTCGGCGTTTTCACGGAGGTACTCGATCGCCGTCTCGTTGAGGTCGCAGGCGACGACAGCGGCCTCTCGAGTGGCCATGGGGACTGCATACGGACCGACGCCGGCAAACATGTCGACGACGGACTCGCCGGCGGCGACCTGCTCGATCACTCGGTGGCGCTCGGTGGCGAGCCGCGGCGAAAAGTACACCTCGGCGACGTCAAGCGCGAACTCGTGACCGTACTCGCGGTGAATCGTCTCTGTCCCGTTTCCGGCGAGGACGTCCCACCGCCGGATCCGAAGTTCGCCCTCGATCGGCGAGGCACGGTTGAGCACCGTCTCACAGGGAACGTCGGAGGCCATCACCGCGTCGGCGATCTCCCGAGCGCGTTCCTTGTCGTCCTCGTCGACGATGACGATACCACCGAGGCGCTCCAGCGAGGGATCATACCCGAGGATGTCCGCGGGGGTCTGCGGTCGGTCGCGTTCAGCGGCGTCGCGCTCGACGATCTGGCCTGCGAGGTCGCTCGGGACCCCGGTCGGGTCCGTGACGGGGATGTAGATCGTGTCGCCGTCGACGGCGATCTCGTGGTCACCGTCGAGGAGACCGACACCGGCGAGTCGCCCGCGGACGGCCTCGCCGCGCTCTCGCGCGACCGCGACACAGGGAACGCTCATTACCGAGACCACGAGGAGTGACGCATAAACGGTGACGCTTCTCGTGTCGCGGCATACCGTGTAGCGGTCACCGCTGCTGGCGGCTAGCGGTCGACACGCTCCGACTCACGGAACGCCTGCTCACCTCTCGAATCGTAACACGTCCCCGACAACGACGTCGTTGCGATCCGTCCACTCGTACGGGACTTCGAGCACGTACTGTCCGGATCCGGGGTAGCGCTGCTGGTTCCCGTCTTCGTCGGGTTCCGGCGCCGGCGCGTTGTGGATCCGGGTTATCTGCCGCTCGGCGTCAGCGTAGACGATGTCGATTCCGAAATCCATCTCGCGCATGACGAAGGTGAGCGACTCGCGAGGCGTGTCGTAGACGAACAGCATCCCGCCGTCTTCGGGGAGCGAGTCGGCGTCGCTGAGGCCGAGATAGCGTTGGTCGTCGGTCTCCGCGATCGCTGCCGTTACCGCACCCAACACGTCGGCGGCGGTGGTCTCGGCGGTCACCCGAGTCGTGTCGTAGTCGGCGTAGGCACCCGACGGCCAGTCGGGCGGGATATCTCCGACTCCGTCGCCGGGGTCGCCGCTACTGTCACTCGCGCCGCTATCGTCGCCGCCGTCGGACGGAGCAGGCTCGCTCTCATCCGCTAGGCAGCCGGCTGTGATACCGACCGTCGCGGCGGTAGCCGCCCGCAGGAGTCGCCGGCGTCTCATACCCCTGCCGACGCGGTCCAGTCGTATATCGCTCCCGCCACGCGCGAGGCTCGGGCGGTTGAGGTCGATCGCCGGAAGGACGCGCTTTTATCCGCGCCTCGTTTACCGTCGCCCATGGCGAAAGTGAGCGTCGGACTCCGCGGCTGGCGGTTCGACGAAACGGATGTCTTCACGGACGACGGCGAGCTGAAGCCCCTCGACGAGATTCCCGAAGAACCTCGTGAGCGGCTCGTTCGACTTGTCGGACTCATCGAAGAGCCGTGTGACGTCTGTTACCTCGACTACGGCGAGACGGAGGTCCACCGGTGTAACCAAGCGGAGATCGTCTACGGCGAGCCAAACGGCGAGGTGCTGCTCTGTCCGGAACACGAGCCGGAGCTGATCTACTGGTACCGCGAAGCGGGCGGCAGCGACCACGCCGGCACCGTCGAGTTCGGCGACCGATTCCACGAGTGGGTCGCCGCGGGCAACGAGGCTCCCGAGGGGTACGGCTCCGTGGAGCACGTCGACGAGGACCCCGACGGGCTTCCGGAACTCCCGGATCAACAGGAGATCCAAGAGCGCGTCGAGGAGAACTTCGAAGGCGAACGGATCGATATTCTCGAACTCGCCGGCGTGAAAGGCGATGGCGAGGACGGCGACGAGGATCGCCTGAGTGAGGAGGAACTGGCCGAGTCCGGCGTCGACCTCTCGACCGACTACCCCTCGGACCGATGAGCGGAGCTGAAGCGGGCAACGACGGCGACGACGGCGATGAGGCTGATACACCAGAGGGAGAAGTAACGAACGCGAACGCGACCCGCAGAAAACCCGTCGTCGTCGTCGTCGAGCCCGAAACGCCGGGCAACGTCGGCACCATCGCGCGGGCGATGAAGAACTTCGGGCTCTCGGAGCTCAAGCTCGTCGACCCGCCGGAGCTCCGCGAGGACGGCGAGGCGTACGGCTTCGCCGGCCACGCTCGCGAGGACGTGCTCCCGAACGCCGAATCGGTGACCTTCGAGGAGATCGTCGAGAACTACCACACGGTCGGCACCACGGCGATCACCGGCGAGGACGATCAGAGCCACGAGCGGTTCCCGTTCAAGACGCCCGCCGAGCTGCGGGAGTCGCTGCGATCGGTCGACGCGCCGACCGCGATCGTCTTCGGTCGCGAAGGGCGCGGGCTCAACAACGGCGAGCTCTCGAAGCTCGACGAGGTGTGTTCGATCCCCGCGGACGACGACTACCCCGTGTTGAATCTCGGACAGGCTGCGACGGTCCTGCTATACGAGCTTCGTGATCTGACCGTCAATGAGACGCAACTCCCCGACACCACGGTCACTCGCGCTGCCGAGCCCGATATCGAGCGCTTCCACGAGTACTTCGGCGAGTTCGTCGAGTCGACGGGACAACGCGAACACCACCGCGAGAAAAACGCGCTCCTGATGCGTCGACTGCTCGGTCGCGCACACCCGACCGAACGCGAAGTCCACTCGCTTCTCGGGACGTTCCGTAAGGCGAACACGAAGCTCAAACACGCCGATTACCTCGCGGCGAAATACGACGAGCCGGTGTACCCGCGGGAGTGACTCGTATGGACGGCGATCTCACCGACGACGACTCCGGACCGGACAGCAGTGACTGCAGCTCCGAGGCGGACGGTGACAGCCCCGACAGCGACTCTGCGGCGGGTGACAGCCCCGACAGCGACTCTGCGGCGGGTGACACTCCCCGGGCCGACATCGTCGCCGGCGTCCGTGATGTCTCCCCGCTCATGCTCGGCATCGTGCCGTTCGCTCTGGTCGCCGGCATCGCCGCCGTCGACGCCGGACTCACGCTCGTCGAGGCCGTCGGGATGTCCGTGATCGTGTTTGCGGGCGCCTCACAGCTCGCCGCGCTCGATCTACTCGGATCGGACGCACCGCTCGCGGTGGTGATCGGCACGGCCGCGGTCATCAACCTCCGCATGGTGATGTACTCGGCGTCGATCGCGCCGTACTTCGCGGACTACAGCCGCAAGGTTCGGGCGGGCCTCGCGTACGTCCTCACCGATCAGGCGTACGCCCTCTCGGTCGCTGAGTTCACCGAGAACGAATCGCGGAGCCGCTGGCGGTACTATCTCGGTGCAGGAGTTTCGCTGTGGATCGTCTGGCAGATCGGGACGGTTGTCGGGGTCGTGGTCGGCACCGGCGTCCCCGACGAGTGGGGGCTCACGTTCGCGGTCCCGCTCGTCTTCCTCGCGCTGCTCGTCCCCGCGATGAAAGACCGGCCGACAACCGCGGCCGGGATCGCAGGCGGTGCGATAGCTGTCGTCGCTGCGGGACTCCCGCTCAATCTCGGCCTGCTCGCCGGGGCGGTCTCTGGAATCGTCGTCGGACTGCTGACGGAGGCGATGGGTCGATGATCGGGTCGCTCGGATGGGCACCTGACGTCGTTAGCTCCCCGCGCGTCTGGGTTGCCATCGTCGCCATCGGGATCGCGACCTACGGGTTTCGACTCTCTTTCATCCATCTCTTCGGGCGAATCGACGAGGTGCCCGAGTCGGTCAAACGGCCGCTGCGATTCGTGCCGCCGGCTGTGCTCGCGGCGCTCGTACTCCCCGATCTGGTGACGGTCGGCCCCTCAGTCGCCGAGACGCTCGCCGACGAGCGGCTGATCGCGGGTGTGATCGCCGGCGCGGTCGCATGGCGCACCGAGAACGTCTTCGCGACGATCACGGTCGGGATGGTCGTGTTGTGGCTGTTCCGGTTCGTCGTGTTCGCGTGACCGCGATGGACCGTGCTGCTCCCGCCCCCGAGAGACCGATCATTCCTCACGGTCGGTGAGGACCGAGTCGGTCGGTGCCGACGTCGACGTTTCGGGCGTGAAGCGGTCCGTGGCGGTCTCCACAGATTCGACTTCACGCTCTTTTGCACTCGCGTGTCTCTGTGCGGCGTCGGCGAGCGAGTCGAGCACGGCGAGTATCCGGTAGGTGAAGTAGAGTCCACCGGGAAGGAAGAAAAACAAGAGCCCGACGAGGAACTGCCCGAGGATGAGAAGCGAATACGTACAGACGGCGACACCGAGCGCGACGAGAGCGACTCCGGTCCGCGTGCGGAGCGCTTGGGAGGGAGACAGCGGATCGTGGACCATGCACGCCGCTACCGACGCTGTTCACTTAAAAATGGATGACCGTGTGACCGCTCAGTCGTCGGCGGGCGCCGCTGAGTCGCCAGAGGAGACGCCGGTTCCGGGGCCGATATCGATGCCGAGCGCTTCGAGCTTCTCGTCCGGGACGACCCCGTCGACCCAGCCGCGAGTCTCGTAGTACTCGGCTTTCATCTCGTCGAGCTCACAGAGCTGTCCCTCGCTGGCGCCCGTGCCGGGGATGGCGTCCGGGTGCCCGTCGACGAACCGGTTCGGCAGCGTGTCGTCCGCGCCGTCGAAGCCGGCGAGGTTGTTGTAGTAGCGTTCGAGGTTGTAGACGCGCTCGCCGGCCTCGAACAGCTCCTCTTCACTGACGTCGCGGCCGGTCATTCCGTTGTACTGGAGCACGTACTCTTCGATCCCCTCCGCGAACGCGCTGAACTTGCAGATGTCGAAGGAGTCCGAGACCGCGTGTAAGTCCTGGAAGGTGGCGGTGAGTTCGCCCTTCCCCTCCCAGGCGTACGGATCGACTTTCTCCGGGATGCCGAGGATCTCGGCGGCCGGCGTGTAGCCGCGCAGGTGGCAGGCGCCGCGGTTGGAGGTCGCGTACGCGATCCCCATCCCCTTCATGCAGCGCGGGTCGTAGGCGGCCATCGTCTGGCCCTTGACCGAGAGCTTGTTGCCGTGTGCGTCCTTCGCGTCGGCGACGCGCTCGGGGCCCTCCGCGAGGAGGTCGCCCAGATCGCTGGACCGGTGACCAATCTCGTCGAGAAGGTCGATCATCGTCTCGGAGTCTCCCCAGTCGAGGTGGCCGACGCCGTCGAGTTTCCCCTCTTCGCTCATCTCCATCGCCATCGCCATCATGTTGCCGGCCTCGATAGTGTCGATACCCAGNTCGTTACAGCGCTGGAGCATCAGCGCGATTTCGTCGCGATCGGAGTGACCGGAGTTCGGGCCGAGCGCCCAGGCGGACTCGTACTCGTACGACTCCGTGCGGACGTTCATATCCTCGCCTTTGTGCTGCATCTGCACCTCGACTTCCTTCTTACAGGCGACGGGACAGGAGTGACAGGTCGGCTCGTCGACGAGGATGTTCTCGCGGACGTTCTCGCCGGAAACCTCTTCGGCGTCGATGTCGACGCCTTCCGCGTCGCGGTACCCCTCCGTCGAGGTGTACTTCGCGTTCTTCGCCGGGAGCCCGTCCATCTCCTCGGTCGCGTTCATCAGGACGTTGGTACCGTACATCGAGAGCCCGCCCTCGTTGGGCGCAGTGACGTCGGACTCGCGGATGACTTCCATCGCCTGCTGATACCCCTCCTGGAACGTCTCCGGACTGGAGGGTTTCGGCATCCGAGTGCCGGCTTTGACGACGATGGCCTTGACGTTCTTCGCGCCCATCACGGCGCCAGTGCCGCCGCGGCCAGACGCGCGATCGTCCTCGTTGATCACGCAGGCGTAGCGGACGCCGTTTTCGCCGCCCTGTCCGATAGCCATCACGGAGAGGTTCTTGCCGACCGAGCCGTCGACCTCCTCGTCGAGGGCGTCGATCGTGTCGTGAACACCCTGCCCCCAGAGGTGAGAGGCGTCCCGTACTTCGACCTCGCCGTCCTCGACGAACAGGTACACTGGATCGTCGCTCTCGCCGTCCAGGAGGATTCCGTCGAGTCCGGCCCATTTGAGCCGCGCCCCCGACCAGCCGCCGTGGTGCGAGTCGGTGACGGTCCCCGTCAGCGGAGACTTCGTCACCAGCGCAATCCGGCCGCTCATCACGGTTTGCGTCCCGGTGAGGGGCCCGGTCATGAACGCGAGCCGGTTGTCCGGCCCCATTGGGTCCACGTCGGGACCGGCGTCGAAGACGTACTTCACACCGAGGCCGCGCGCGCCGATGTATTTCTCGGCGTCGGCGTCGTCGATTCCCTGGTAGTTGACCTCGCTATCCCCGAGATCGACCTGTGCAACTCGGTCTCTGTAGCCGCCCATTTCAGTCATGTAATGCTCGTTCATTATAGACGGACCACAGCGTGTTAGTTGTTCANCTTAAAATGAAACCGATATCAATTACTTTCGGTGATGTCTTTCCGCGTCGTGTTTTATATATGCCCAGAACGGCGGACAGACTGAAACCCATCGACTGCAGCGCGTCAGACGCGTTCGTCCACGCGTGGCTTCTGGACTGTGACGCCGAGCGGTTTCGTCCGAGATGAGCAGTGTATCCCTGCAGACGAGTGTCGTGAGCACTAACCCCTCTCAGAGAGAACGGTAACCGTGACCAACGGCGAGCGCGAGGCGCCGCGACCGAAATCGGACCAGCGGCGTGCACCCGCGGGATTCGCGATCGTCATCCTGATCGCGTCAGTTCTCCCGATTCCGAGCGGCGTGTTCGGCGACGGAGCCGGTGGGGTCGGTGGAAGCGCCACAGTACCGATTGCCGTCGGTCTCACAGCTCCGTTCCACTTCGTCGGATACGCGATCCTCGCCGCACTTGCGACCCGAGTGACGGGACGAACGCCATGTGGACTCCTCCTCGCCGTCGTCGCGGCGGTCGCGTTCGGCTTCGGAATCGAGGTGGTGCAAGCACCGATTCCGTGGCGAACGTTCGCGTGGCAAGACGTCGGTATCAACGCGGCCGGCGCAGTGGTTGGCGCGGCCATCGTGGCGATCTCCGAGCGCCGCCGTGCTCGTCGGCTTCGTTGACGCCGCCGGCCGGCAATGACGACACGGCTTTACGCGCTCGCCCGCTTTTTGGCCCATGAGCAAGCCGAGCCCCGACGCGTACGAGCAGGGGCGCGGAATGGACGCGCACAACGCCGTGATGCGCGACATCCGCGCCGAGCGCTCGGAGACGTACGATCCGACCCAACCGACCCGAGTGTGGATCGACGAGGACAACACGCCGGACGGGGTCGTGAACTCCCTCACCATCATCTTAAATACGGGCGGCTGTCGCTGGGCCCGTGCCGGTGGCTGCACGATGTGCGGCTACGTCGCCGAGTCGGTCGAGGGCGGGAGCGTCGCCCACGAGGCCCTGATGAATCAGATCGAGGTCTGTCTCGATCACGAGGCGGAAAACGCGGAGGCCCCCGCGGCGCTGATCAAGATCTACACGTCGGGGTCGTTCCTCGACGAGCGAGAGGTTCCCGCGGAGACACGGCAAGCGATCGCCGAGACGTTCGCGGACCGCGATCGGATCGTCGTCGAGTCGCTACCGGATTTCGTCGACCGCGAGAAGATCGGCGACTTCGCGGATCACGACATCGCGACCGACGTTGCTGTCGGATTAGAGACGGCGACCGACCGTGTCCGGCACGACTGCGTGAACAAGTACTTCGACTTCGCTGACTTCGAGGACGCCTGCGCGGAGGCGGCCGCCGCTGACGACGAGTTCGACGCGGACGTGGGGATCAAGGCGTATCTTCTGATGAAACCGCCGTTCCTCGCGGAGCCAGAGGCCGCCGCCGACATGATCGACTCGATCCGGCGCTGTGCCGACGTCGACGGCTGCCACACCGTTTCGATGAACCCGACGAACGTCCAGCGGTACACGATGGTCGACGAGCTCTTTTTCCAGGGGGGGTACCGGCCGCCGTGGCTCTGGTCGGTCGCACACGTCCTCGAGGCGACCGCCGACGTCGACGCCATCGTCGTCTCGGACCCCGTCGGCCACGGCTCCGATCGCGGCGCTCACAACTGCGGCGACTGCGACGACCGCGTCCAGACCGCGATCAAGGACTTCGACAAGCGTCAGGATCCGAGCGTTTTCGAGCAGGTGTCCTGCGACTGCGAGGCGGCGTGGGAACACGTGATGGAGGCAGAGACGAGCTACAATATGCCGCTCGCCCGGTAGCCTTCTGCGATCAATTCAATCCGAGATAATCTCACACATGGTTCATTATATTCAAGCCAATAGCGCCATTGATCGATAGATCCGGATAGTTCCCGAACGATCAGGTCGAACAAGACCCTTATACGTCGGGCTCCTGATCTGGAACATGAACGCAGTCGCCAGCGGTCCCTCGTCGTCGCGTCGGAAGTCGGTCCTCTTCTGTACAGAGTGTAGCTTCGAAAATCCCGTTTCTGAAGGGTGGCTCGTCGTCAGCGACGGCGACGAGCGAACGATCGTCTGTCCCGAGTGCGGACACGTCGCCGATCACCGGACAGAGCGATCCGCGCCCGCTCCACAGCACGCGGACTGAGTCGGCAGGTAGCGATCGAACGGATCACTCTCTCTTCTGTTTTCGCTCCACCAACACCGGTATCTCGGCCAGTTTCTCCGCGTCGAGCGCGTCCCAGTCGATCCCCTCGGGTCGCGAGCGCGACGCGTTCGTCCGAATCACCCGCTCAGGCGTGGCGATCAGATCGAGCGGGACGTCGTGAGCGTCGGCATCGGGTAGCTCGTCAGGGTTAGCGATGGGTGACTGGGGGCCGTCGACGACGGAGAGCTCGTGGACCGTGGTCGCGACCGTCGTGTCGGTGTCGTCGGGCTTCGCCCGACTGCTAGAGGCGCTTTGCGCCTCTCCGCCAACGGCGCCGAGTTCGCTGAGGACGCCCCATTCCAAGTCGCTGTACCCTTCGCCCTTTCCGATCCGATCACCGTCGCTCGTGACGCCGACCGATCCGGAGACGACGAGGTCGATGTGGGGAATCGCTTCGGGGGCGGTTGGGGTTCCATGCGTCGAGATGCCGGAAACCGTGGTCGCCTCGTCGATATCGTCGATGTCGCCGGGGTCGAGCCGGAGGAACGGGTCCGGGTCCCGGAGGCGCGGCTGGGCGACGTAGACGGTCTTGCCGGCGCGAAGCGCGGCGCGTCGCACGGGAAGCTGCGGGGCGTCGGGGTTGCATTTGAGCGTCTCGGCGGTGCGCCACTCCTCGGTCTCGGTCAGTCGATCAGACGCGTCGTCTGCGCCCGCGAAGTTCGGGATCCGACCGTGGGGCGGAAACGGGAACCGGGCCTCACCGCCGGTTTCGAACTCGTCCCAGACGGCCTCCCGGACGGCCTGTTTGTTCATACCAGATCCGGCGTCGCCACCGCTGTTAAGCGTCGGGGATCGACAGCGTGTGACCGCAACTCCGCCGCGATCTGGCCCGGGCGAGACGCCTCCTTCGATGTCGGCGACTGCTTGCGCGCGACGGTCCTTTTAAACCGCGCAACCGTCCACGTACGGGTATGTTCGAAGACCGGCCGGACCGCGACGCCGAGGTCGTCCTCGTGGGGCGCTCGAACGTCGGCAAGTCCACACTGATGCGCGAGCTAACGGGTCACGACT
>SL_4KL_010_BRINEDRAFT_10001995_pt1 | contig 11493 bp, 7 predicted proteins | sample SodLak_010_BRINE_2_FD_10664 | JGI IMG/M metagenome (IMG submission 10664) | reverse complement strand
TATAATCGTAAGCCAGCCGTAGTCCACCGTGAGTTCAAGGCCTTCGGCAATCGGCGCCAATCGGGCTTGTTCTTTTGGCCCAACCACCAGGCGGTTGTCTAACACCGCTTGCGCGCCTGGCTCAATCGTCACCCAAGGGGAGCTCTGCCCCAGCACATATTCACCGCGATTGACGCGCGTGTAATACCGCAGCATCTGCTCACGGGGCGGCACCCAAGCAGCGAGAAAGTAGTGCTGAATCATCGCAAGCCAGCCGTCGGTAATGTCCTGCGATAGGTCTCCGCTCTCCATGTTGCTGAAGCTGATCTTGTTGTACTTGTCTTCAGGGCTGAAGATAACGCCACCCGTGTAGCTGGCTGCACCTAAAAACCCTGGGCCTTCCGTATCTGATGATCGACGTAGTTGGTTGTATTGATAAACACGCACCGTCTCAGCAAGCGGGTTTTCAACCTCATGGCGTACATCAATTAGGTAACTATCTCGGCTAAATACATAACGCCGAGTCACGATCAGGCCATCGTCATTTTGCCAGCGAAGGGGCACCTCAAGCTGCTCTGCATTTTCATCTAAGATGAATTCAGCCGCCGACGCGGACCATTGCGCACCGGGCCCGGGTGCATTAATGCCATCGCCTACCAGCCCGGATTGCGCAATAAACAATGGCGTTTCCGTGCCCATCAGGCGAAAGGGTGTCGGGTCATTCAGCGAAACGGTGTGCTCGAGCAAACGCACGCCATGAACATTGCCCCCATCGAGGTCGATATCCACTTCCAAAAGGTCAGTCACCACACGGATTTGATTCACGCTGGTATCAGTAGCGTCCATCACTGGCCGATCGGCTAACTCAGGCACCGACTCTCCCGGTGGCGCGGCGGCAGGCGGTGCGCTGGGATCAGCGGGCGCTGACGGTGGGGGAGCTTGATCGGGCGAGTCAATGCTCGTGGCAGGTGGCGCCTCACGGGTGGCGGCCGGGCCATAATCTTGCTGCCAGGTCATCCATCCAAGTAATAAAACAAGCGCAAGCGCGACGTAAAGAAAAAGACGTTGGTTATCCATTATTGCTGGCTCGTGGACTCGCTACCCGGCACGGGATCAATACCACCGGGGTGAAAAGGGTGACAACGCAGAATTCGCCGCGTGGCATAGTAACCACCGCGCACTACACCATGCCGCTCGACCGCCTCAATGGCATAACAAGAGCAAGTGGGATGAAAACGACAACAGGGGCCGAGAAGGGGGCTGATGCAGTACCGGTAAGCGCGAAGAAATGCAATCAACAGGGTTCGCATGACTTAAATGATCCGTTGCCAAAGACTGTGGAGAGAAGCCAACAGTGTAGCGTTTTCTGTGTTACAAGCGATGGGACGAGCCATCACTACAATATCAACCGCCGGTAAAGTGGGCTGTACCTGCCTAAAACTCTCTCGAATCAGACGCTTTAGACGATTACGGTCTGTGGCTTTTTTTGCCACCCGCTTAGAGATGGCCATTCCTAACCGTGCATTCGTTGTAGCACTGGGCCGGTAGAGCACCGTAAAATAGCGATCTGCAAGGCGATTAGCACCCGCAAATACCGCTTTAAAATCTTGGCTTTGGGTCAGTCTCGCTGTACGAGGGAATGATTGCTCACCCCCTGGCGATCTCAACACCGTTACGGTGCGAGCCGAGCCCGCCCTTTTGCACGCCGCCGTGCCAAAATTTTACGCCCATTACGCGTGGCCATCCGCGAGCGAAACCCGTGGGTACGCTTGCGTTTAATGACACTGGGTTGAAACGTCCTCTTCATCCGGCAGCCACCTTCTACAAAGGTTAAAAATATAATTCAGCCGGCAAGAATAAGCGCTCAACGAATCGACTGTCAACGAATGTAGCACGCAGGGTAAACAGCAGTTAGACTCAAATAGGTTTTTCGTTAGTATTGAGGAGTCGGTTTTTTGGCCGGTCTGTTCTGGAAAGAGTGCCTGCACCGGTTAGAGCGTGAGCTCCCCGATCAGCAGTTGAATACCTGGATCCGTCCCTTACGGGCCGAAGAGCAGGACGATGAGTTGCGTTTGTATGCGCCGAATCGTTTTGTACTCGATTGGGTTCGGGAGCACTTTTCAGCTCGCATTGAGGAGTTGTTAAGCCAACAAAATCCAGCACTTCCACCCCGGCTAATTTTAGAGATCGGTGGTGAAACACCAACCCGGGCGCCTGTAAAGAAAGCGCAGGTCAGCGCAGCCGGTGGGCGATCTTTTAACGCCAATCTCAATCGCCTTTTTACCTTTGAGACTTTTGTTGAGGGTAAGTCTAACCAACTGGCCCGGGCGGCCAGTACACAGGTTGTTGAAAATCCCGGTCAGGCCTACAACCCGTTATTCATTTATGGCGGTGTTGGGCTGGGAAAAACCCACTTAATGCATGCGATTGGTAATGCATTGCTGACACAACGCCCGGATGCGCGTGTTTTGTATTTACATTCCGAGCGATTTGTTGCCGATATGATTCGTGCCCTTCAGCACAATGTGATCAACGAGTTTAAGCAGCATTATCGCGGCCTCGATGCACTCCTCATTGATGATATTCAGTTTTTTGCGAAAAAAGAGCGCTCTCAAGAAGAATTCTTTCATACTTTCAATGCGTTACTGGAAGGGCAGCATCAGGTTGTAATGACTTGCGATCGCTATCCAAAAGAAGTCCAGGGGTTGGAGGAGCGCTTAAAATCACGCTTTGGGTGGGGGTTAACCATCGCTATTGAACCGCCGGAGTTAGAAACACGGGTGGCGATTTTAATGTCCAAAGCCGAGCAGGAAGGGTTGGATTTGCCACCGGAAGTGGCCTTTTTCATCGCCAAACGGATTCGATCCAACATTCGTGAACTCGAGGGCGCGTTGCGCCGAGTGATGGCTAATGCCCGGTTTACTGGTGCGGAGATTACGGTGGATTTTGCCAAAGGCGCGCTGCGTGATTTACTGGCTCTACAAGAAAAACTCATTACGATTGATAACATTCAAAAAACGGTCGCGGAATACTACAAAATCCGCGTTTCCGATCTTCTGTCGAAGAATCGTAGCCGCTCTATTACTCGACCACGCCAGATCGCCATGGCGTTGGCAAAGTCATTAACGAATCATTCTTTGCCAGAAATTGGCGATGCGTTTGGTGGGCGAGACCATACCACCGTGATGCATGCTTGCCGTAAAGTTGAAGCGCTCAAGGCCGAGGATGCCCGTATTGACGAGGACTATCATAACCTGTCGAGAACCCTGTCAACATGATGTGGATAACTTGTGGGCAACAATCTCATGAAAACATATCCACATTTCATGCACCGGTTATCAATAGGCTATACCGCGTTGGTACACACGATTTGAATTTTTTAACACTATGAAAAATATAGTAAAAAAAGGGTTTCTCACAGACAAGAGCCGCAGTTATTATTATGATTGTTAATCTAATTAAATACTTATTAATATTAATATCAGAACAGGATAAGTCGCATGGAGTTTATCGTTAGCCGAGAGGCCCTGCTCCGCCCCTTGCAAGCAGTTATAGGTGTTGTTGAGCGCCGTCAGACTTTACCCATCCTTGCGAATGTCTTGGTTGAGGTTGATGCTGGTACGCTTGCTTTAACCGCTACCGACCTTGAAGTGGAGTTGCGTGCTCATACGCCGGTGGAGGTTGTGCAGCCAGGGCGAGTGACAATACCCGCCCGAAAACTCATGGATATTGTGCGCAATTTGCCAGACGACGCTGAGTTGCGAATGGCTTTAGAAGGTGAGCGAATGATTGTGCGGGCAGGCCGCAGTCGGTTCAGCTTGGCCTATTTGAGTGCAGAGGATTTTCCAGTCGTCGATGAAGTGGAAGCGAATCAGCGCATTCGTTTACCGCAACATCAGGTTAGGTGGCTGATTGAAAAGACCCACTTCGCCATGGCCATGCAGGATGTTCGTTATTACCTCAATGGTTTGTTGTTTGAGCTAGACACGCAAGGATTAAAAACGGTGGCTACGGATGGGCATCGGCTTGCCTTAGCTGACCTCGCTGTTGATCTGCCAATCTCTGAGCCGGTGCAGATCATTGTGCCGCGTAAAGCCATACAAGAGTTATTACGGCTACTAGATACGACTGACTCCGAAGTTGAACTTACGCTTGGGAGTGCGCATTTGCAGGTGGAAATGCCTGACTTACGGTTTACCACCAAATTGATTGATGGACGGTTCCCTGACTATCAACGCGTCATTCCGGCAGAGGAGGGATCAACGGTTAATGTTGATCGTGAAATGCTGCGCAAGGCTTTAGTGAGAGCTTCCATTTTGTCGAATGAGAAATATCGCGGTGTGCGGTTCATTTTTGAGACGGATCAATTGCGGATACAGTCCAATAATCCTGAGCAGGAGGAGGCCGAGGAAGAAGTCGCTGCGGAATCGACGGGTGGCGGCATGGAAATCGGTTTCAATGCCAGTTATATGATGGATGCCCTTGGTGCCATTGAGGCGGAAACCATCACCATGTATGTACGAGACGGTAGTAGTAGCGCCTTATTGGTGGGTGATCGTGAAGGTGCTGATGGCCGCTATGTCGTGATGCCGATGCGGCTATAAATCCGTGCCAGCGGGTTTAAAACAGGTTCGAATAGAGGGCTTTCGTCATCTAAAGGCGACAGCCCTTTCTTTTTCTCCCGATCTTAATGTCATTTATGGTGCTAACGCTGCCGGCAAATCGAGCTTATTGGAAGCGCTCTATTTTTTGGCGCGAGCTAAAAGTTTTTTGACACCTCGCCTGCAACGTGTGGTGCCTACCGATGGTAGCGCCGCTTTGGTTACGGGGCGGATTAATGATTCGGAAGGCCTCCACCAACTTGGGGTGCAGTTTACAGCGGGTAAAACACGGGTGCGCCTCAATGGTGAGGATATCGTTTCCTTATCAGACTTTGCGCGACTGCTACCCATACAGGTTTTAAACACTGAAGCGCAAAGATTATTAACCGATGGGCCTTCTGAAAGGCGCCGGTTTATTAATTGGGGTGTGTTTCACGTGGAACCTCAATATCGGGATCTTTGGCGACGTTATCAACGGGGCTTAAAGCAGCGCAATACTGCGTTGCGGCTGGGGAATGCCGCGTTAGCGGCAGCCTGGGAGGAGGAGCTTGCGGCGAGCGGTGAAGCTGTTTCAGCAGCGCGCGACCGTTTTTTACAAGGGTTGATGCAGGCATGGCAACAGATATTGCAGGCTTGGATGCCCCATTTGGTATTTGGTTGGCGTTACCGAAGTGGTTGGCCGAAAGAAGCGACGTTGTTGAGTACTTTTCAGAAGAACCGCAACACAGAGGTGGGTCAGGGTTTTACGTTATATGGACCGCACCGGGCAGATTTAATACTGCTGGTGGATGATCACCCGGTTGCTCAGCGCTTAAGTCGTGGGCAACAAAAGATCGTCGTAGTGGCCTTGAGGTTGGCGTTGCTAGGCCTCTGGCAACAAAATGGGATGAGTAGGCCGATATTGTTACTCGACGACCTTGCTGCAGAGTTGGACGCCCACCATCGCGGGTTAGTTATGGAAAGACTCAGGGGGTTGGCGGTGCAAACCTTCGTGACGACGATTGAGCTCGATCGGATCCCATATACTGAATCAGCTTGGTGGTTCCACGTGGAACAAGGCGGTATCGTGGCGGATGAAAGGAATCAGCGTTAAGGCGTTGAATCAGGTATAATTAAACGCCTGAATGGAAAGGATGTTTTATGAGTACACCGACTGAATATGATTCCTCGCAAATTAAGGTTTTGCGCGGCCTTGATGCCGTTCGGAAGCGGCCCGGTATGTATATCGGTGACACCGATGATGGTACTGGCTTGCACCATATGGTGTTTGAGGTCGTTGATAATTCCGTTGATGAAGCGCTGGGGGGGCATTGCTCGGAAATCGAGGTAACGTTGCACCGAGACGACTCCGTTACCGTCAGTGATAACGGGCGCGGAATTCCGGTTGATATTCATCCTGAAGAGGGTCGATCGGCAGCGGAAGTCATTATGACGGTGCTGCATGCAGGCGGTAAGTTTGATAACAGCTCATATAAGGTCTCCGGGGGGTTGCACGGCGTGGGCGTTTCGGTAGTCAACGCGCTGTCAGACCGGTTACGCCTCGTTATCAATAAGGCAGGCCGGGTTTACACCCAGGATTATGAGGGCGGTGAGCCTGTAGCACCGCTGAAGGCGGTGGGCGAAACAGAAGCCACCGGGAGTATGATTACCTTCCACCCTAGTCCTGCGATTTTTACGAATATCGATTTTAGTTACGACATTCTCGCTAAACGGTTTAGAGAGTTGTCGTTTCTCAACCCCGGGGTTCGGATTACCCTAAAAGATGAACGCACGGATAAGCATGACGCCTTTGAGTATGCTGGCGGTATCCGTGCCTTTGTTGAGCATTTGAATAAAAATAAAACACCACTGCATCCAAGTGTTTTCTATCTGAAGACAGAGAAAGACGAGATCATCGTTGAAGTGGCTATGCAGTGGTCTGATGCCTATCAAGAAGCCATCTTTTGTTTCACGAATAATATTCCGCAGCGTGATGGTGGAAGCCACATGTCAGGTTTTCGCGCGGGATTAACGCGAACCCTCAACCAGTATATGGAAACTGAAGGTTACAGCCGGAAGTTGAAAGTAACACCGTCGGGTGAAGATATTCGTGAAGGGCTGACGGCAGTGATATCCGTTAAGGTTCCCGACCCGAAATTCTCATCACAGACAAAAGACAAGTTAGTATCTTCCGAGGTTAAGGGGGTGGTTGAGTCCACCCTAGCAGAGGCGCTCAATGCGTTTTTGTATGAAAACCCGAACGATTCCAAAGCGATTGTAGAAAAAGTGGTTGATGCTTCGCGTGCTCGCGAAGCAGCGCGTCGTGCCCGCGAGATGACGCGGCGGAAGGGCGCCTTGGATATTGCTGGATTGCCTGGAAAGCTGGCTGATTGTCAGGAAAAAGACCCAAGCCTTTCTGAATTGTATTTGGTGGAGGGTGATTCTGCGGGTGGTTCGGCTAAGCAGGGCCGAGACCGGCGTACCCAGGCTATTTTACCGCTGAAAGGTAAAATACTGAACGTCGAAAAAGCCAGGTTTGACAAGATGTTAGCGTCTGCTGAAGTGGGTACGCTTATCACCGCGCTGGGTTGTGGTATTGGTAGAGAGGAGTTTGATCCAGAAAAACTGCGCTACCACCGCATCATCATTATGACGGACGCGGATGTGGATGGATCGCATATTCGCACGCTGTTACTCACCTTTTTCTACCGGCAAATGCTTGAGTTAGTTGAACGCGGTCATGTGTATATCGCGCAACCACCCCTGTACAAGGTCAAGCGTGGCAAACAAGAGCATTACGTGAAGGATGAAAAGGAACTCACCAATTACCTCCTTCAACTGTCGTTATCGAATGCCAGTTTGGCACCGGGCAATGATGCGCCGGTGATGGGCCCGGAGGCGCTTGAGAGGTTGATTCGCTTGTATATCGATACGATGGAGACGATTGACCATGTTGGCCGGCGCATTGATCCTGATATTTTGCGCGCCATGGTGGATCAATCGCCTGTTACGGAAGATCATTTGAGCGATGCCGAGTGGTTGGCTGGTTGGTTTGAGCAGGTGCTTGCGCAAGTAAATACAGGCTTACCCACCGGCACGGAATATCAGTTAAAAATTCAAACGGGCACCGATGGTGGCTTCCAGGAGGCGGTGATCACAAAACGAATGCATGGGATTTTGTATCCCCACGTATTCGGAGCACCGTTTTTCTTATCTCGCGAGTATGAGGCAATCAGAAAGTTAGCCACCGCATTAGATGACCTCATTGGTGAGGGCGCCGAAGTTCGGCGTGGTGAGAAAGCCCAACCCATCACAGAGTTCCATGCCGCCGTACAGTGGTTAATGGAAGAGGGCAAGCGAGGGTTATCGGTGCAGCGTTATAAGGGCTTGGGTGAGATGAATCCCGAGCAGTTATGGGAAACAACGATGGACCCTGATACCCGGCGTCTTCTTCAGGTGCGTATTGAGGATGTGGTTGCGGCTGATGAGGTTTTTACAACACTGATGGGCGATCATGTTGAGCCGAGAAGGCAGTTTATTGAGAAAAATGCGTTACAGGTCAGTAACTTAGACGTATAAACTGCTATTTTTGAGGCAGTGTCTCCATGGCTGCTTCAATCCAAGCTTCGGTATCAGCAATGACCTCACCGGGCGTCCTGCCGACCGTCTCAATCGGTGGCCCGATACGAACCTGAATAGTGCCAGCCTTCATACGAATGCTACGTGGCGGCCAAAAATAGCCGGCGTTATGCGCCAAGGGAACCACCGGCACGCCAGCACGGCATGCCAGTAAAGCACCGCCCTGTTGGTAGCGCCCGCGCGCCCCCACAGGTACACGCGTGCCCTCTGGGAACACCACCACCCACCGATGTGATTGAAGGCGCTCAATACCCTGGGTAATGACCTGACGCAGTGCTTCGCGGCTCGACTTTCGGTTAATCGCGATCGGATCTAGTCGGCTAAGCGCCCAACCGAAAATCGGCACCTTAAGAAGCTCCTGCTTAAGCACCCAGCTTTGTGGATAAAAATACGGAAGCAGGCTAAGCGTCTCCCAACTGCTTTGGTGTTTAGCAAGTACCACGCAGGCCTTGTCGGGTTTATTCTCAAGCCCCCTGACTTGAACGCGGATGCCTGCCACCCACCGCGCCAGCCAACCGATGTAGATACACCAGCGTGTAATCCACCAATAGCGAATACGAAAGGGCATTCCCACCACCGGCAGGCTGATTAATGTCCAAATCGGTACCGACACGACAAGCCCAAAATGAAACAGGAAACCCCGCCATAAGCTACCGTCCTGATTGGGTTTTACAAACTCATTCATGCCGTGTCCCATTGAGCAGCGCCTGAACCGCTGCGTGAAGATCATCAAAGGTGGGGGTCTTTGAAGCGCTTTCCTTGTTTAATAATGCCTCAGTTTGCTGACCATTGCCGGTGCGCACCAGCCAACTCGCCACCCCAACCGCAGTGCCAGCCTGAATATCACGGTGACTATCCCCGATTAATATCACATCCTGCGGTGTTAGAGACCACTGCGCTAGTGTTTGTTCAATCAGGCCTGGTTTGGGTTTGCGGCAATCGCAGAGGGCATCAGGTGCATGTGGACAAATAAAAAAGGCATCAATATGTGCCTGCCCTTCTGCTAATAATTGACGCATTCGAGCGAGGATAGCTTTATGCGTTGACTCGGTCAGTAATCCGCGCCCCAGTGCCGATTGATTGGAGCATACGGCAACGCGAATGCCCGCCCGATTGAGTTGCGCAATCGCTTCGATGCTTCCCGGTATCGGCTGCCATTGTGCTGGCGTTAGGATATAGTTCGGCGAGTCGGCGTTAATTACGCCATCACGATCAAGTATAACCGCAAGGGGTAGCACCCGTTATCCTAATTCCGTGAGTACGGAGACATCCGCGATGGCAAGAAACGCGTGTTGCAGGCGCTTTAGTACCGCCAGGCGGTTGTTCTGTAGCGCGGGGTTATCTGCCATGACCATGACTGCTTCAAAGTACGCATCCACAGGGGTTTTTAATTCAGCGAGTAACTCGAGTGCCTCGGCATAAGCTGCCGTCTTAATAAATCCGCTGAGTTGCGTTTCGCGGGCCTCCAACGCGGTCAATAAATCGGATTCGGCCGTATTTTCAAATAGTGCTGGGTTAATTGGTGTTGTTTCGGTTTGAGCGTCATCTACTTGCGCTTTACGCAGTAGGTTGCGAATACGCTTATTGGCGCTGGCAAGGCTTGCGGCTGCCGGGAGGCGAGCAAACGCCTGACAAGCTCTGATGCGACGATCGAAATCCAATGGGGAGAAGGCATTGGCATCAATCACGCGCCGCACGGCCTCAAACAGCTCTGGTGCGATGCCTTGATCCTGATAAAACGCTTTCAAGCGCTCGATACAAAACGCGACAAGCGCTGGAATCTGCGCTGACGCATCCACGCTGGCGGGCTGCCTTGCGGCTGATTCGCGAAATTGCTGCGTTAAGTCAATGTCGTGCTCGGCTTCGATGAGCGTGCGCAGCAACCCCAGCGTGGCCCGGCGCAGGGCAAAAGGATCTTTCGCTCCGGTTGGGGCCTTGCCGATCGCAAAAATCCCGGTGAGCGTGTCAATACGCCCGGCAATGGCCAGCAGTTGGCCCATTGCGGAAGGGGCGATCGCATCACCGGAGAAACGCGGCTGATAACCCTCATCCAATGCGGCTGCCACCGCCGGGTTCTCCCCACTTTCTAGCGCGTAATAGCGGCCCATAATGCCTTGTAGTTCAGGGAATTCGCCGACCATTTCGGTCACCAGATCGGCACTGGCGAGGATCCCCGCGCGCGCGGCATCCTCAGGTTTTACGTCGAATGCGCCGGCAAGCGCTTCGGCGTGTTTTGCAACGCGCTCTGACTTATCCGCCAGGCTACCGAGTGATTTTTGAAAGACGACTTGGTTTAGCCCATCGAGGCGATCAGCCAGCGGTTGTTTGCGATCCTGATCCCAAAAAAAAGCGGCATCCGCTAAGCGCGGGCGAATCACCCGCTCATTACCTGCGATCACCTGTTTTGGATCACGGCTGTCTAAGTTCGCAATGGTAATAAAATGCGGTAGCAACTGGCCTTGGTTGTCACGCACTGGAAAATAACGCTGATGGCCCTGCATGCTCGAGATTAGTGCCTCAGCTGGTACGCGTAGGAAATCAGCATCGAAGCTGCCCACTAACGCAACGGGCCACTCCACCAGCGCGGCAACTTCATCAAGTAGCTCGGCATCAATAATGGCCTGGCCACCGAGGCGCTGGCCCGCAGCAATCACCTGCTCCTCGATCATGCTGCGCCGTTTGGCAAAATCCACCACCACATGCCCGGCGTGGAGTTGCTCTGCATACCGCTTGGCCGTTTTCACCTGAATCGGTTTGGGGTGATGGAAGCGGTGCCCTTCGCTGTGCTGCCCGGCATTCACGCCAAAAAACGTAGCCGGTACAACCTGATCATCGAGCATTAACACAACCCAATGTACGGGTCTAACGAACTCGATAGTCTCGCTGCCCCAGCGCATTCGTTTTGGAATTGGCAGCTGCGTGAGGGCTTGTTCGATAATGTCTGGGAGTAGACCAGCACTAGTTTGACCGGGCTCTACACCGCGATGCACCAGCCATTCGCCCTGCTCTGTTTTGAGTGTTTCTAGCGCATCCACATTCACGCCGCAGGCACGTGCAAACCCCTCTGCGGCCTGCGTGGCCTGCCCACTGCTATCAAATGCATTCGCCAGCGCGGGGCCGCGACGTTCAAACGTGCGATCCGGCTGTTGTAAGGCGACGTCGTCTACCTGCACGGCTAACCGACGTGGTGCCGCAAATCCGGTCATTGACCCATGTTGGATTCCAGCTCGTGTCAGGCCTTCCTCGATGTGTTGGGTGAGCCCGCTTTGCAGCTGCTTTAGGGCGCCCGGTGGCA
>SL_4KL_010_BRINEDRAFT_10001994_pt1 | contig 11495 bp, 11 predicted proteins | sample SodLak_010_BRINE_2_FD_10664 | JGI IMG/M metagenome (IMG submission 10664) | reverse complement strand
CGCTCGTCGTCGTTGTGTTTGGAAAAGCGTCCTGACGGAGATTTGAACTCCGGTCCCTGGCTCCGCAAGCCAAGAGGATAGTCCACTACCCTATCAGGACTCATCTCTCTGTAGCAGGGAGCTACTCATAGGGGTTACGATTCACCGCCCGCAGCCCAGAATCAACCAGCATTCTTTTAGGCCACCCCCACTGAAGATACTGTATGTCCGAGCGGGCTGGCTCTGCCGAGGATAACAACCCCGATCTGTCGGAGCTTTCCGACGTCTCGAACGTGCTACTGCTTGCCCCATCACTGGGACAACAGGGCACCCAGCTCAGCTTCGACCTTCTCTCACAGACTCCGCCGAGTGAGACGAACGTTCTCACGATCACGTACACCGACACACCTCAAGAGTGGGTCGATGACTGGCTCGATTACGTCGGTATCTCTCCGCTCCGCGGCGGGATCGTCGCGATCGGTCAGGCAGATGCCAACATCGACGATCCGTCCTGGGCGGTCAAAACCGTCGAGAACCCGACCGATCTCACCGGCGTCGGGATCGAACTCAGTGAGCTGCTCTCGGGGATGGCGACCGCTGCCGACGACGGCGAACATATCGCCGTCTGTTTCGATGGGATTACCTCACTGTTGCAGTATGCGGATCTCCAGCGTGCTTTCCGTTTTCTGCACGTCGTCACTGGTCGGATCAAAACGGTCGGCGGCGTGGGACACTTCCACCTCGATCCGGAGGCACACGACCCGCAGACACTCGCGACACTCAAGGGACTGTTTGACGCCGTCATCCAGGTCGAAGCGGACGGCAGCTATACCATCCAGCAGTAACTTTTTATCCGATCACCGGAGCAGACCACCTATGCAGCGAAAGCGACACCGAACTGGCGAGAACGATCAATCAACGACAACGCTTAAGCGGCAACCAGCCGTGTCATTCGACCAGTAATGGGCGCTATCGAGGATATCTACGATGACCTAGAGGCCGACGTGTCAGAAGAACGGTTCCGCGAGGCCGTCGAGCAGAAAGTCGAGCAGATGGAGGGGCTCGCAGACGAGGAGACGGCCGCGATGATCATCGCCCACGAGATCGCTGACAACGAAGTCGAGACGATCGCTGACATCGAGCCGGCGATGGACGAAGTGAAGTTTCTCGCGAAGGTGCTCTCGGTAGGCGAGCTACGGACGTTCGAACGCGACGAGGAGGACGAAGCGGGCCGCGTAATCAACGTCGAGGCGGCAGACGAGACCGACACCGTCCGACTGGCCTTCTGGGATGGGCAGGCAGCGTCGATCGCCGAGGGCGAGCTCACGGAGGGCGATGTATTGCGCGTGAAAGGGCGACCGAAAGACGGCTACAACGGACTGGAGGTGAGTGTCACCGAAGCAGAGCCCGACGACGAGGTCGAGATCGACGTGGATCTCGGTGACGACTCGACGATCGACGGGCTCACGCTCGGGCAGTCTGATGTCTCGGTGCGTGGACTCGTACTCGGCACCGAAGCGGTGAGAACGTTCGACCGCGACGATGGCTCCGAGGGGAGAGTCGCAAATCTGACACTCGGCGACGAGACCGGCCGGATTCGGGTGACACTGTGGGACGAGCGGGCTGATCGAGCCAACGATCTGTCCGCCGGCACAGCCGTCGAGGTCGTCGACGGATACGTCAGGGAACGGGACGGCTCGCTGGAACTGCACGTCGGTGATCGGGGCGCAGTCGAGGAGATCGAGGAGACGGTGGATTTCGAACCCGACGCAACATCGATCGGCAGCGTCGAGATCGATCAGACGGTTGACCTCGCAGGCGTAGTTCGTTCAACGGACCCGAAACGAACCTTCGACCGGGACGATGGCTCCGAGGGACAGGTCAGAAACATCCGCATCCAAGACGACAGCGGCGATATCCGCGTTGCGCTGTGGGGTGAAAAGGCGGATATCGACGTTGGGCCGGGTGATGAGGTGTTCGTCGCCGATGTGGAGATCCAGGACGGCTGGCAGGACGATCTCGAAGCCTCCGCTGGCTGGGGGTCGACTGTTGTCGTTCTCGAAGATGCGACGATCAATGCCGGTGGGCCAGCCACAGAAGCGACAGATACCGAGACAAAACGTGCTGAAAGTGCCGTCTCGGATGGTGGCGGCAGTACGGGACTCGATGCCTTCGCCGACGGAGAGTCACCGGAGAGTGCAACAGGGTCCGATAGCGGTGGGCAAGCGAGNGTAACGGAGTTTACAGGAACCGTCGTGCAGACGGGCGAGCCAGTCGTGCTTGACAACGGCACAGAGACGATGAAAGTCGAAACCGACGCCCATCTGCAGCTCGGCGAGGAGGTCACCGCGCGTGGTGAGCAGACCGGCAAGTATCTCGACGCCGACGAACTACTGTAACCCCGAGCGGGCGAGATGGCTGTTCGGAACGCTTAAGGGGGCAACAGCCCCGTTTTGCCGTATGAGTGTCGAGCTACCTGTCGCACCGGTCGACGACGTGATCCGCCGGGACGCAGACGGGTTGCGAGTGAGTGCGGAGGCCGCAGAGGAACTGGCACGCCGAATCCAGTCGGAGGGCGCTCGCCGGGCGGTTGCAGCCGCCGAGCGCGCCGACGAGCGGGGACGGAAGACGCTAATGATCGGCGATTTTGGGAGTGAGACCGTCCCGGACAAAGACTCACTGCTCTTACCGATTGCACCGGTCGATCGTGTGGCGCGGCTGGATATCGACGATCGGTATCGTGTGTCGATGGACGCACGGATCGTGCTGACAGCACAGCTCGAAGCCTACGCGGAAAACATCGCGGCGGCGGCCGCCTTTCTCGCACGACACGCTGGCAGGCGAACTATCAAGGCCGAGGACATCGAAGCATACTTTGAACTCCATCAGTACTTTGAATGAGATTTGGATACAGCGAGACCTGCCTCGACCACGAGACCGGATCACGCCACCCAGAGAGTCCGGACCGGCTTCGCGCGATCAAGCGCGGGCTCACTGACGCCCACAGCGTCGAGTACATCGACCCAGCGCCCGTCGAGTTCGAGAGGATCACTGCAGTCCACGACGAGGAGTATGTCGACTCCTTCGAGAAGTTTTGTGACGCTGGCGGCGGGAACTGGGATGCAGATACGGTCGCAAGCGGCGACAGCTGGGACGCGGCGCTTGCAAGTGCAGGTCTCGGTGAATGGGTAGCACACGAAGCTCTCGACGGTGCGACGGGACGCAACACTCCGTTTTCACTCGGTCGGCCACCCGGCCACCACGCTGTCGAGGACGACGCGATGGGATTTTGTTTTTTCAACAACGCCGCCGTTGCCGCCCAGTCGGTGATCGACAGCGGCGAGGCAGAACGCGTCGCGATCTTCGACTGGGATGTCCACCACGGCAACGGCATTCAGGATATCTTCTACGACCAAGGAAACGTCTTCTACGCCTCGATCCACGAAGATGGCCTGTATCCGGGCTCGGGTGAGGTTTACGAGACTGGTGATGGCGACGGCGAGGGAACGACGCTAAATATTCCGTTCAGTCCGGGGACGACGACCGCTGCCTATCTGGTCGCGCTCGAAGAGCTCATCGGGCCGGCAATCGAGGCGTTCGATCCAGATCTCTTTTTGATCAGTGCCGGCTTCGATCCGCACGAACACGATCCGATCTCGCGGATCCGCGTCTCCACCGAAGGCTTTGGCTGTCTGACCGAGGCCGTCCGCGATATCGCCGACGACGCCGACGCTGACCTCGGATTCATACTCGAGGGGGGCTACGGCCTCGATACACTCTCGGATAGTATCAGAAAAGTCCACGAGGTGTTCGACGGCTACGAGCCGGTCGAGCCGGCGGAGGACGCTGACGACGAAGCGCTCGATCTCATCGAGGCCGTCAAAGAGCAAGGCTTCGACGGCGTGTAGCTCGCTTTGGATGAACTTCTGGCAGGTGGCCACAGCGTTTAGGCCCTCCGGCCGAGATAGTCGAGTGATTCGTTCACGATGAACTACGATCGCATTCTGGTTCCGACGGATGGTTCCGATCGGGCAGTGCTGGCGCTCGAACACGCACTCGGCATCGCAGATCGCTGTAACGCTACGATCCACATTCTCCACGTCGTCCAACTCGATAGCGTCACCGAGATGCCAGACGACGAGCGGTTGCGGGAGCGGATCGAAAACGCCGGTGACGAGGCAGTGGAAACCCTGATCGAGACGGCTCACGAAGCAGGTCACGAGGCGATCGAATCGGCGATCGAACGCGGGTTGCCGGCCGAGGAGATTCGTGCCTACGCCGACGCACACGACATCGAGTTGATCATGATGGCGACGGCCGGGAGAACTGGTTCGGCTCGGGAGATGATCGGTAGCGTTACTGAGACGGTCATACGGACCGCCGACGTTCCCGTGCTGACCGTCCGGGAGTCCTAAAGTTCGCCTTTTGTACTCGGCGTGTCGGCGCGGCGTTCGTCGATCCGTGTCGCGTCGTCGAGAGTTCGTGCAAGCGCCTTGAACAGCGCCTCGATCTCGTGGTGGGCGTTCTCGCCGTCAACCGATGCCTGAAGTGTGAGTCCGGCGTTCATCGAAAGCGAGCGAAGGAAATGGCGAGCCATGTAGCTGGTCATCCCGCCGACGTTTTCCTGTGAGAACTCGCCGTCGAAGGTGAAGTGTGGTCGGCCGCTAATGTCGACGACGACTGTTCCCGAGGATTCGTCCATCGGGATGGTTCGGTCAGCGAACCGTCGAATCCCACGTTTGTCGCCGAGTGCTTCGTCGAACGCCTGGCCGAGGGTGATGCCGACATCCTCGACGGTGTGGTGGTCGTCGATATCGAGATCCCCATCGCAGTTGACTGTGAGATCGAACAGGCCGTGTGTGCCAAAGGAGTCAAGCATATGATCAAAAAAGCCGATACCAGTGTCGATAGTCGTCTCACCGTCGCCGTCGATATCGAGTGTGATCTCGATGTCGGTCTCGGCCGTCTCGCGTGTCACGGCCGCCGTTCGCTCTGTCATACTCCTACCGTGCAGGCGGAGCTATTTGGTGATTGTGTCTAGCAGCAGGGTTATTTATAGCCGAGAGAATTGTCGAACTCATCGGTACGAGCAGTACAGTCTGTTCATCTGGCAAGAAAAACACAACCGCACAACCAAAACAACTGTTCGAATCGAAACCGCGGGTTTTGAATCCCCCGGCACCGAATCCCTGGCAATGACACTCGTAGCCTTCGATTTTGACGGGACGCTGTCGGACTCCGAAATGACTGTCCTGCTTGGCGAGCAGTGTGGCGTCGCCAACGAGATGGACGAGATTACCGAGCGAGCGATGAACAACGAGATCGAGTACGCCGAGAGCCTCCGCCAGCGCTGTCGGCTGCTCGAAGGGCTCGACAACGAACAGGCACAGACCGCATTCGACCAGGTCGAACTCCGACCAGGCACAGACGATGTGATCGAGGCACTTGATTCGGCGGGCGTCTACACGTCGATTCTGACCGGTGGATTCGACCGCGGTGTCGAAGCTGCACTCGAAACAGAGGGGGTTGCAGTCGAGACAGTGGTCGCAAACCGGCTGCCCGTCGCCGACGGGAAGCTGACCGGCGATGTCGAGGGGCCGCTCATCGAAGGGACGAAAGACGATGCCCTGGAGGTACTGACTACAGTTGTCGGCGAGGAGATCGAAGAGACCGTTGCGATTGGAGATGGAGCGAACGATCTGCCGATGCTCGAAGCTGCCGGGCTTGCGATTGGCTTCTCGCCAAAACCAGCAGTCGAGCCGGCGTGTGATGTCGTCGTCGAGTCGATGGCCGAGCTGCTCGATGTGCTCGAAGAGCAAGGAGTGCTCGCCTGAAACAATAATAAAATAACGGCTGTCGAGCGGTTACTTGTCGTCGCTGTCGATCTGTGATCGAATCTTTCGTGGTTCGACGAACATCGTCCGGTTGCCGACGATTGCCTGGGCCTGGACATCGTCAGCATCGTCGTCAGTGAAGACGTGAAGCGCACCACGGAGTCGGACGTCGTGGGTTCCCGGGACGTTTGTCTTGGTGAAATTAAAGGAGTTGGTGCTCCGTGTCCGGAGATACATATCGAGGAACAGCTCGTCCCAGTCCGTCTCTTCGAGCTCCGTTTCGTCGTCTTCGTCGAGCTCTTCGAGTGCCTCTTGGAGGTCGTCAATCGCCTCGGTAATCTCGGTGAGATCCCACTCTGCTCTGAAATCACGGCTGTTGAATCCGACGATCCCCCGTGCAAGATCGTACTTCCGACCTGTGTCCCCGACGAGGTCGCCCTCCGCGTCGATCTCGTCGGTCCCCGGCGGATCGACCAGTTCGTCGTCGACAGTGACCATCTGCCACTCGCCACCGGTGGTATCACCGGCGATCTCGATCCAGCCGAGCACGCCTGCTGCCGCCCGTGACCGGTCCTCGTCGCCGCTCAGCCCGATGTCAGTGACGAGACTCGATTCGAGACTTGGCTGGAAAGTAAGAGAGTCCTGCCAGCTGTTGGACTGTTTCACCCCGTCGACCCGCAGGAGTGTGACAATCTCCGAGGAGTTTTCGGCGGGCTCCGAGGACGCATACAGATGATGCCACTCTTCGCCAGCGAACCGGAACTGGTTGGCCCCGCTGTCTCCACCGCCACCACCGCTGCCACCACTGCCGCCGCCGTGTCCAGGGTTGTGGTGGGCCGCAGCGTTCGATGCGAATCCGGTCAACGCGGCGAGGCCGAGCGCGCCACCTTTCAGTGCCGACCGGCGATCGAACGCAAAACTATCCTGCGAGTCTGTCCCGTCTTCGTCTCGGGATTGGTTTGGCTTCATGCCAGTTTGCTCTACAGATAACCCATATTTAATTACCCAGGACCGTCGCGAAACGAACTCGGCTAATCGCATTACTGAACGGCTTTCTCTCTCGTAGATAGTTTCTAATTACCACGAAATATAATCCACGGTGTGGCGAAAAAAATGGTTTCACATGTATCTATAACCAGCAAGCAATCATGTGTGTATTATCGTACTGAGATGAGCCGGGACTTTTGAACCGGGAACTGGGAGACACAGTTCCCGATAGGGAACTGTTATTTTATTTATCAGATCGTCAAAAGCAGTGTCAGACGAACTGCCGGATCGTCAGATCGAGCGTCTGCAGATTGACGATCGGTGCATAACCAACGTCCGGATCGAGATTCACACTCTTCTGGAAATCAGTCTGTGCCTGCCAGCAACTGGAGTTGATCATTCGGACATTGTGATAGCTGCCGTAGCCGAGTTTGTGGACGTGGCCGGTGTGGAAAATATCCGGTACCTCCTCCATCACGAGATGGTCTTCCTCCTCGGGGGCGATCCGTGTATTTCCGCCGTACTGCGGCGCGACGTGGCGCTTGCGCAGCAGATGTTTCATCGCGTCCTGTGGCCGGTCATAGCTCGCTTCCTCTTCGGGAAGTTCGGCGATGACTTCGTCCAGCGAGACACCATGATACATCAGGAACGACACACCCTCGACGGTCACCATCGAGGGGTTCGCCGAGATACGGGCGTCGTGAGCGGACATGATCTCACGGAGGTTCTCGTCGAAGGCCGGCTGTGGCTCCGCGAGTCGGACTGCGTCGTGGTTGCCCGGGATCATGATGATCTCCATCCCACCGGGGACATCCTTGAGATACTCGCTAAAGGCCTCGTACTGGTCGTAGATATCGACGATCTCCAGTTCCTCGTTCTGGCCGGGATAGACACCGACCCCTTCGACCATGTCGCCGGCGATGAGCAGATACTCGACGCGTTCGGCCTCCTCGGTGTGAAGCCAAGAGGTGAACTCGTTCCAGGCGTCGGCAACGAACTCCTCGCTACCGACGTGAACGTCGGAGATCAGTGCCGCTTCGACTGGACGGTCGGCAGTCGACGGGGAATGGGTCCGGGGAACGTCCGGGAAATGAAAGCTGTCGACAAAGAGGATCCCGCCGTCGTCGGCGAGGGTTCCTTCGACTGCAACGACCTCGTCTTTGAGAAGCGTCATCGCTGCTGCCGAAAAGTCCCGGTCTTTCATCACGAGACAGGGAAAGGTGCCGGTCGTGTCTTCGAGTTCGATCAGCCAGTGACCGCTTGCTGTCGTCCGGATATCCGAGATCATACCAATCAGCCCCGCATCGCTACCGGGGGTCATATTCTCGATTGTGTCTGTCGGCCGGTGGTTCACCCGACCCCGCAGCTGTTTGGCGAGTTTCTCGTATCTGTCACGGAACACCGAGACGAAATCTTCATACGCCCCGGTCCCAGTACTTGATATATCACCGCTGACGGAGAACTCCTGATTGGTCGTGTCGATATCCCGAATGCCCGAATCTGAGGGGTTTGAGGGCTGTTGGGCCTGATCAGAATAGCCGGATTTATCTTGTGTTGGCTCCGGTTTTCGGGAAACATCCGTCTGCGATCCCGACTCCGCGAACCCCTTCGTTTCGACTGGAGATTCGCTGTCGTCGTCCTGTGGTTTTGGTGCCGCCTTTGCAGTCGAAACAGAGGGGTTGTTGTCAGTGGATTTGGAGGGAGGGTTTTGCGAGTCCACAGACTGTTCTGAGGTGTTATAATCCCTTTCACGTGTCTGGTTTTCGAGGACAGACTTGACGTGGTCTACAGAGAGAACGAGGGTATCATCGGGGGCAGTTTCGACTGCACGTTCGATTGCGGCAAGCGGATCAGTCTGGTTTGCAAGCAGGGTGACTGCCTCGCGTTCGGCGTTGTAGCCACGGGCAGCGAGTTCCTGGACGACGCGGGCAGGCGTCTCGAGAGGCACATACGGACATAGATGGATGTGAGCAAAAGTGTAGCGAACGACAGATTGGGATCTATCAGAAGCTTCAAACGTTGATGGACGCAAGCGTAAATGATGAGTTTTCCCGGCGACGAGGAGCCGCCCGAAAAGCCCCGGGAGAAAGAAGACGGCACAGACGAAACGCGTCAGCAAGCAACGGCCGAGGAGTCTGCTGGGAATGTCACGACAGAAACGTCTGACCGGAACGTCGCGGTTGAAGCGGGTGATCGGGACCCCGTGACAGACGAACCCAACCGAGAATCCGAAACAGGGCAGTTCGAAGAGCGTAAAACAGGACCGAACACCCACTACGAAAACAAATCAGATAACGACCCCGACGAGTGGGTGCTGTTTGCGCGTGATATTCTGACGAGTATTCTGGCCGTGGCGTTGCTCGGCGGATACATCTTTATGATCAGTGGCGTCTGGCCACCCATGGTCGCCGTCGAAAGTGGGAGTATGGAGCCGAATCTGGAGATCAACGATCTCGTCTTCGTGATGGACAACGACCGGTTCCACCCGAGTGAAGCACACGAAGATACCGGAATCGTGACCGCCGAAGCAGGGTCAGAGACAGGGTATACGAACCATGGTGATTACGGTGATGTAATCGTATTCGCCCCACAGGGCAATGAGAACGCGACACCAGTGATCCACCGTGTGATGTTCTGGGTCGAAGAGGATGAGAACTGGTACGACCGGGCAGACGAGGCGTACATTGGAAACGTAGACTCCTGTGACGAAATGACGAACTGTCCGGCCCCGAACGACGGGTTCGTCACGAAAGGCGATAACAATCCGACGTACGATCAGACAGGAAACGGCGAGTTCGATCCAGTCGAAACGGAGTGGGTTGTCGGAACCGCTGAATACCGCGTCCCCGGACTGGGTTGGCTGCGCCTCCAGTTCGAGTAGTGTACTATGGTAGCTCTCATCGAGACGTTCAGTTATCGAACCGTGCCTGAACGAACGGCTGAACATCTTCGATATCTCCGAGTCGTGAGTCAGAAAGCAGGACCGTCTCCGTCTCTTCGAGTGGAACGGAGAGGCTGATCTCTTTCGTCCGGCCATAGCGACCTTTGGAGACAACCACCGCGTTGACGATTCCGAGCATATCCAGTTCGCTGATGAGGTCAGTCACGCGGCGCTGGGTGAGTACATCAGCATCGATCTCCTCACAGAGCCGTTTGTAGATGTTGTACACCTCGCCGGTGTTGATGTTGTGGACACCCTGTTTCTCAAGGAGGATGATCGCGAACAACACGAGTTTCGACTGCTGGGGGAGTGTCCGGACGACCTCGACGACACGGTCGATCTCGATTTTCTCTTGGGCCTGACGGACGTGGTCTTCCTCGACGTGGTCGGTGTTGTCCCGTTCTGCGAGTTCGCCCGCGGTCCGCAACAGATCCAGCGCCCGGCGGGCGTCACCGTGTTCCTGTGCAGCAAATGCAGCACACAGCGGGATCACGTCGTCGGTCAGGGCAGTGCCTTTGAACGCAATCTCCGCGCGCGCTTCGAGGATATCCCGGAGCTGGTTCGCGTCGTACGGTGGGAAGACGATCTCCTCCTCGCCGAGGCTGGAGTTGACTCGGGGATCCAGAAAATCAGTGAACTTCAGGTCGTTTGAAATACCGATGATCGACACCCTCGATCGTTCGAGCTCGGAGTTCATCCGCGAGAGATTGTACAGGGTGTCGTCGCCGGATTTCTCGACGAGCTTGTCGATCTCGTCGAGCATGATGACGACAACACGCTCGCGATAGTCGACTGCATCGAAAAAGGAGTTGTACACCCGGTCAGTCGGCCACCCTGTCATCGGTACTTCGTTGAACGAATCCTGTTCTGTTTCGAGGTTGTCGATCTTAGCTTCGATCGCTTCGATCGAGTCGAAGGCAGTCTCGGCGATCGTCTCCGGATTTTCGCGTGCGCGTTCGAGGATAGATCGGTGTTTGTCGATCTTCTCATCGATCATCTCCCGGTTGTTATCGATGAACTTGTTTGCGAGTTGGGCGAGCACGCGATACTGCGTATCGGTTACCTCGCAGTTGATGTACTCGACTTCACAGGGAACCTCGTACTTTGTCGATGTGGATTCGAGTTCCTCGCTGACGAACTTCGCGCTCGCAGTCTTTCCGGTCCCTGTTTTCCCGTAGATGAGAATATTCGATGGGGTATCCCCACGGAGCGCGGAAACGAGAATCGTCGCCATGTTGTTGATCTGATCCTCACGGTGGGGGAGCTTGCGTGGGGTGTAGGACGGACGAAGCACTTCTTTTTTTTCGAAGATCGGCTCGCCACTGAGAAGATCATCGAACAGTCCCCGTGAGGCCTCTTCGCTTTCTTCCTCTGTCTCATCCCGGAGAATCTCGTCGATCGACTGCTCAATCGCGGTCTCGTCGTTGTCAAGATCGTCCTGCTCGGAAGGGTTCTCTGTCTGTGGTGGTGAATCGCTGTGTTCAGTACTGCCGGAGCGTTCACTCTCGTCTCTCGTCTCTACACTGTCGTCCTGCTGTGTCCGGTTGTTTGTGTCCGTCATCCTCCATCCTACCCCTGTGTTTCGAGTGGAAATGCCGATACGCGGGCAATATCCGCACGCATATCACCCGTATCAGGCCATTTGAATCGTTTTTGGGCAAACGGCACGTCCAATTGAACCACAAGAAACGCCGGTTGTTACTATATTAAGTATTTCGATTGTTCTATTTTGTGAGTGTGGGAACGAACAGCTG
>SL_4KL_010_BRINEDRAFT_10001990_pt1 | contig 11502 bp, 11 predicted proteins | sample SodLak_010_BRINE_2_FD_10664 | JGI IMG/M metagenome (IMG submission 10664) | reverse complement strand
ACGTTTCAGTTTCGACCATACCCTGAGGTTGCGATACAGCCATAAGTGGCTGTGGGATTCGGCGAGCCGTCGACTGAAAGTATAAGAACCTACCAGCCAAACGTCTCGCTGTGGATACAATCGTCGTCAGCACCGTGGTGTACGAGGACCCAGAGACGATCTATGAGGTGCTTCTCGACTTTCCACGGTATGCAAAGTACTCAGAGTATCTGAAAGTCGTCCGTCGACTCGACGGCGATGGCGGCATCGGCACCCAGTACGCCCTCGATTTCGCGTGGTGGAAACTCTCGTATACGGCCCACTCAGAAGTTGTCGACGTCGAGCCACCCGAAAAGATCGACTGGCGAGTAATCAAGGATATCGCTGCCAACGGCCACTGGGAAGTAGCACGCCGACAGGAGATACCGGCCGACGCACCCGATGACGTAACCGCGGCCTGTGACGTCTCGCTCCGCATCGATTTCGATCCGGATTCGGCCGACAGCAGTGCGGTGAAACTGCCTCGATTGGTCTCAATGGGATGGGTTATCAAAAAAGTGATTCCGCTGATTCGCAACGAGGCCGAACGCGTCGTCCAGCGGGCCGTCCAAGATGTCGAAGGTCGACGGCGCGAGGTCGAGTTTTCAGTACGAACCGACTCGGAGTATCTCTAAGTACTGACAGACCGATGCGAACGACTACCCACCGCAGGCGACGTATGCACAACCGAAAAGAGACATCCGTATGAAAATAATCGTTATCGGGGCCGGACAGGTCGGTGAGTCTATCGCCGCAGATCTGCAAGACAGCCACGATGTCGTCATTATCGAACGTCAACGCGAGCGTGCTGAGGAGCTTTCGTATGCACACAATGTGTTACCGATCACTGGCGACGGAACCGAAGCCGAAACCTTAGATCGCGCCGGCATCGAGTCCGCCGAGATGGTGATTGCGACAACAGACAACGACGAGACAAATATCGTCGCCTGTTCGACTGCCGCCGCCCTCGGTGAGGCGTTCACCATTGCGCGAATCAAACAGACCAAATATCTCGACACGTGGAACCGCGCCGATCGAGTGTTCGGCATCGACAATATGGTGTGTACGAACCTATTAGCTGCCGAATCTATCGTCCGTGTGGTCGGACTCCCAGCAGCCGTCGACGTCGATCCGTTTGCGGGCGGACGGGTTCAGATGGCCGAATTCGAGATTAGTGAGACCTGTCCAGTCGCCAACCAGACCATCATGGAAGCAGACCAGTACGATTCACTCACATTTGCGGCCCTGATCCGTGAAGACGATGTGATCGTCCCAAAGGGGTCGACGATAATCAAGCCGGGCGACCGCGTTGTCGTCATCGGGAGTACGAACAGCGTCACGACGTTTTCAGATGTATTGTCGCCAGATCACAGCCCCGGCACTGACGAGGAAATCACCATCGTCGGCGGCAGCGAGATCGGCTATCATGTCGCTCGCCTGTTGGGCGAACGCGGTTTCAAACCACGGTTGATCGAACAGGACGCCGACCGCGCCCGTGCGCTCGCCGAGGCTCTCCCACAGACGATGGTCATGGAGTCGGATGCGACTGACATCGAATTTTTGGAGCGCGAACACATCGACGAGGCAGACATCGTCGTGGCCGCGCTCGAAAGCGATGAAAAGAATTTGTTGGTGTCGCTGTTGGCGCGTCGACTCGGTGCAGACCGGACGGTTGCGACAATCGAGACGCCTTCCTACGTCGAGTTGTTCGAGGCTGTCGGCGTCGACGTCGCCATCAATCCGCGAATCGTCGTTGCCGAGGAGATCACACAACTCACCCAGTCAGGACTCGCAGAAAACGTTGCACTCATCGAGACCGACAAAGCCGAAGTCATCGAAATCGAGATCGAAGACAGCAGCGTGCTGGCCAACCGTCCGATTCGGGAGTCGGCCACCGACCTTCCAGACGGGGTCGTGATCGGTGCAATCACTCGCAACCGTGAGTTCATCACGCCGCGGGGTGATACCGAAATCTATCCCGGCGATCACGTTGTCGTCTTCGTCGACGCCGACGCGATCGACGAAACCACTAAAAAACTCTGAGTCCTACTGTTCTGCCGCGCTGGCAGCCCGAATAATCGTCTCCTCGCCGAACTTCGGCCCGATGAGTTGGAGGCCCACAGGAAGGCCGTCGACGTCACCAGCAGGCACCGAGATAGCCGGGAGGTTAGCAAGATTGACCGGAACGGTGTTAGCATCCATCAGGTACAGTTGGAGCGGATCGTCCAGACTCTCACCGAGTCCGGTGGAGTGACCGGCATCGTCGGCGAGGCGAGGACGTCGACCGACTCGAAGGCCTCGTCGAAATCCTGTTTGACCCATGCGCGGGCGTTCTGGGCTTTTTTGTAGTATTTGTCGTGGTAGCCGGCCGATAGCGCGTATGTCCCTAACAGTATACGTCGCTTAACTTCGGGGCCGAATCCCTCCTCGCGGACCGCAGCAAACGAATCATTCCAGTTGCCGTCCGACTCCACGTCCGGTCCGTACCGAACTCCGTCAAACCGTGCGAGATTCGAGGAGGCTTCGGACATCGCAATTACATAGTAGGCCTGGACGGCGTGTTCAAGCGAATCAAGCGAGACCTCGGTGAGTTCGGCACCCTGGGCTTCGAGGTCGTCTAGGGAACACTGGAAGGCGTCGACGACCTCCTCGTCGGCTCCCTCAAGTAGGTCCGTGATGACACCAATTGTCAGCCCCTCGACGTTGCCGTCCGCAGCGTCGGCGTAGTTCGAGTCGTCGCCGCCGTCGTTGGTTGTCGCATCGTGTGGGTCAGAGCCGGCGACCACATCCAACAGGAGAGCGGCCTCCTCGACGGAGTTTGCAAGCGGGCCAACCTGTTCGAGACTGTTGGCGTAGGCGACGATGCCGTACCGCGAGACGAGCCCGTAGGTCGGTTTGATGCCGACAACGCCACAGAACGCCGCCGGGTTTCGGACTGATCCACCGGTGTCTGTACCGAGTGCGAGATCGGCCTCACCGGCGGCAACAGCGGCCGCAGAGCCACCAGAGGAGCCGCCGGGGACGTGGCCTGGTGCGGCAGGGTTTTCGACGACACCGAACGCCGAGGTTTCGGTGGTACCACCCATTCCGAACTCGTCCATGTTGGCTTTCCCGACCACCCGTGCGCCTGCAGCAAGCACGCGGTCGACGACGGTCGCGTTGTACGGCGGGACGTAGTCGGCAAGCATCGCCGACCCGCAGGTCGTCCGGACGCCCTCCGTCGAGATGTTGTCCTTGATGGCAATGGTTTTGCCCGCAAGCGGGCCATCGTCGCTGCCGTCGACGCTGGCTTCGGTGATGAAGCTGTTGTGCTCGCTGCTCATGAGACGCTGGGTCCTTTGAAAAAGCCGTCTTCGGTTTCAGGGGCGTTGCGAAGGGCCTCTTGTTGGCTGAGGCCGTCGTGGACCTCATCGCTTCGCATTACGTTGACGAGCTCGGACGTAGCCTCGACTTCCGGGACATCGTCGAGCGCCTCGAAGTACGCCAGAATGTCGGCGAACTGCTCGGTGAACTCCTCGAGTTCCGCGTCATCAAGATTCACACGGGCAAGCCCGGCGACGTGCCGGACGTTCTCGGGATCGACAGGCGAATCGCTCATACAGACGACGAATCGTGGCCGGTGAGTAAGGGTTTCGATCCACCGGACACGACCGATCCGATCGGCTGAATCCGGTACGGATACCACCCTGTTACTGACATAATACCTACACAGATCAATTCACCACAGGCGACAAAACCACCAGACGCAAACGGGGGTAATCATCACGATTTATACAGCCCCGCCGTCGCACATTTTTCTTGGCGATTCGAGATGATTTTTTGGGGTATCATTAAGTTAGTTCAGTCCGTGTATACTGTTGGCGACAATCGCGTGCGCGAGATAAATTTGTCCCACCACCCAACCAATCATGACTGATTACGTCCGTACGTTTACCGACGAGCACACCCGGCAGCGCGAGCAGTCTACCGAGCGGTCATCGCGCTCGGACGAAGACTGCGCTGTCCGGAATGCGACGGACAACTCGCGACCGACACTGAACATGGCGAGACAGTGTGTGTCGACTGTGGGCTCGTCGTCGAGGAGGACGAGATAGATCACGGCCCTGAGTGGCGTGCGTTCGATAGCGGCGAGAAGGATCAAAAGTCCCGAGTCGGCGCACCGACGACCAAGATGATGCACGACAAGGGCCTGAGTACGAACATCGGCTGGCAGGACCGGGATGCCTACGGCAAATCGCTCTCGTCACGCCAGCGACAAAAAATGCAACGGCTTCGGACATGGAACGAACGGTTTCGAACCCGAGATAGCAAGGAACGAAACCTCAAGCAGGCCCTTGGCGAGGTCGACCGGATGGCCTCGGCACTGGGCCTGCCGGACAACGTTAGAGAGACGGCCTCCGTGATCTACCGCCGGGCACTCAGTGAAGATCTGCTGCCGGGCCGTTCCATCGAGGGCGTCTCAACGGCATCGCTGTATGCCGCCGCTCGACAGGCTGGGACACCCCGGAGTCTCGACGAACTTACGGGTGTCTCGCGAGTCGACAAAGACGAAATCGCCCGTACCTACCGCTATATCGCACGGGAGCTTTCGTTGGAGATCAAGCCAGCCGACCCCGAACAGTACGTCCCGCGTTTTGCTTCGGATCTGGATCTTTCGGATGAGGCCGAACGCCGGGCTCGTGAGCTGCTGTCGACGGCCAAATCACAGGGCGTCCACAGCGGCAAATCGCCCGTCGGGCTGGCGGCGGCGGCAATCTATGCGGCCTCGCTGCTCACCAACCAGAAGGTCACCCAAAGTCAAGTCAGCGAGGTGGCCAACATCTCCGAGGTGACGATCCGCAACCGGTATCACGAACTGCTTGAGGCCGACCAGCAACACGGGTTAGCCTAACACACGTGTTTTCAAACGCCGGATGCAAAGCCCAGTGATCGCTACCGTGAGAACTACCACGACCAGTTTGTCGACAGTTTTCCACGGCGATTTGTCGACAAACAGGTTTGAATACTGATCCATCGTGGCACTGGTATGGAGACGACTCGCCATTTCACCTCGACCGTCTACATCGTCAACGACGGTGCGACCGCCCTGCACCACCACGACAGACTCGGCATTCGCATCCCACCGGGCGGCCACGTCGACCGGGATGAACTGCCACATGAAGCAGGGGTTCGTGAAGTCCGCGAGGAGACTGGTCTCGAACCGCAATTGCTTCGTGAGACGGCTGACATCAACGCCCCGGCCGGCGAGGTGCTGCCGCAGCCAGCTCACATGATGCTGTACGATATTAATGTACATACCGACGGCACAGTGGGCCACCAACATATCGACCACATCTACTTTGCAGCCGTCGACAGTCGCGCGTTTGATCCGGCAGACGGCGAGGCAACCGCGGACGTCTGGGACTGGTACACCGCCGCCGAACTACGAGCAAGTGAGATCGATCCTGATACGGTGGCAATCGGCTGCGAAGCGATTGAGGAAGTTATGACAACGGTTCAATAGTATTTGAGGTATCGAGACTCGACTGTCGTCACGACTAGTGCAACTGTTTCTGTCGGGTGGCGTGCTGTGTATGGATCTGTATGCTACGGTTTTAACCCATCAGACTGAGAACGGTAGTATCTGATGGCAGACACCGAGACCGGATTTCGGACTCTTACGACTGTCGTACGGTCGATTGCGGACGTCGACAAGCCAGTCGAAGAGAAAATCCAGCTGGTCCTCGAAACGGCTGCCGAGTCACTTGGGTTTCCAGTTGCGTACTTTACGGATATCGACGACGAGCGCCAACGCATCGTTGCCGCTGTCGGTGATCACGACGCTGTGTATGCAGGGGCTGTCGACCCACTCGATGAAACCTACTGTCGGAAGACAGTCAGTGCCGAAACGCCACTGGTTCTTACCGATGCTGCAGCCAACGGCTGGGCGGAAGATCCGGCCTACGAGAAATTCGGCTTCAGCTGTTATGTCGGCGCACCAGTTGTCGTCGCTGGCGAGGTGTATGGAAGTCTCTGTTTTGCGGACGAACAGCCCCGCCCGGCGGTCGACTCACCTGAACTTCAGTCGACTGTGGAGTCGCTGGCTCACATCATCGGCTACGAAATCGCACGGTCGACGGCTGAGCAGACCGTCAAGCGACAAGAACAGCAGTACCGAAACCTCTTCGAGAGATCGCGCGACGCGCTGTTGCTGATGGACCGAGACGGCTTTTTCCGGTGTAACAACGCGGCCTGCGAACTGTTTGGCGTCGATCACCCGGATGCGATCGTCGATCTGGAGCCAACTGCGTTGGTTCCGCCAACGCAACCCGATGGCTCCGATTCGGCGAGAACGCTAGCAGGACACGTCGAGACGGCCTTTGCCGACGGCGAGACGTTTTTCGAATGGCAGTTCAGCCGCCCANCGGGCGGTCGGTTCCATGCAGAAGTGAAACTCAGTCGCATTGAGGTCGACGACGGGAGCCTGCTGCATGCCCACATTCGAGATATTAGCGATCGGAAAGCGCGTCGACAGGACCTTCGGCTGTTCCGAGAAGCCGTCGAACAGGCAGGCCACTCAGTTACAATCACCAACAAAAACGGCATCATCCAGTACGTTAATCCGGCGTTCGAAGCACAAACAGGCTACACACAGGCCGAGGCTGTTGGACGAACTCCGAGCATTCTCAAATCCGGCAAGCAGTCTGAGGCCTTTTATGCCGACCTCTGGGAGACGATTCTTGCGGGCGACATCTGGGAAGCAGACATTATCAACCGGCGGAAATCCGGCGAGCTGTACAAAGTCCACCAGAAAATCGCACCCATCGAAACCGACAGTGGCGTGATTACGCACTTCGTTGCCATCCAGTCAGATGTGACGGCCAGACGCCTGCGCGAACAGAAACTTGAGGTACTGAACCGTGTCCTCCGGCACAACATCCGAAACGGCATGAACGTGATCGATGGCCATGCCGCACTCCTTGCGGAGTCTGTCGAAAGCGAGCAAGCGACAAGTCACGCCGAGGTGATCGAACAGAAGTCCACGGAGTTGGCCGCTCTCAGCGACAAAGTGAGCGTGATCAGGTCGTTGTTGCGAGAGGACGCACCACGGGACGATACCGTCGACGCCGAAGCTCTCGTCTCAGCAGTCGCTCGAACCTATCGCCACCGGTATCCGGCCGCGACAATTCGCACGTGGTGTGTCGACGACTCGCTGGTTGTCGCCGACGAACGCATCGAGATTGCACTCGGCGAGCTCATTAAAAACGCAATCGTCCACAACGACCAGCCCGAACCCACGGTGACAGTCACCGTCGACACCGAGACACAGCCCACCGGCGAGTGGGTCGACATCGTCGTCTGTGATGACGGACCCGGGATTCCCGAACACGAACAGATCATGGTCGAATCCGAACAGGAGACTCCGCTCGAACACGGCAGTGGGATCGCCCTCTGGATCGTCTACTGGACAGCCTCGCTGTTCGGCGGCGAGATCATGATCGAAGACCGCTCACCACGTGGCTCGCGTGTCACGTTTCGGCTTCCCCGAGCGACATCGAACTGACTGGCTGTGCGCACTGTGAGATCTCGGCGGTTGAGACCTACTGTTCGTCGACCAGCGACCGAATGTACTGGCCGACGTGGTCGTCCATCCGCCGCTTGAAGCCGGCCTGTCGAGCAAGTCGGTCGAGTTCTCGACTCACATAGCTGCCGTACTGGACGGCCTTTTTCTCCGTTGAGGCGACCGATTCGGGCAACACCTCCGCATCCCGGGCGAACGTCCGGAGCGCGATCTTCCGTTCGGTCTCGTTCGCCAGAAGTTCACCTGGCAATCGAAGTGCGGCGTCGACCACTCGGTCTTGCAAAAATGGTGTCACCGGCTCGATACCAACCGCTTGGAGTCCACAGACGTCGCGTTCGAGCTGTTCGGGGAGTGTCGCGATCGTCTCGCTGACTGCATCACGGATAGTATCAGCTTCGACACGATGGTCCGNTGCAGGGTCGACTACTTTTGCGTAGCCACCAAATAACTCATCGGCTCCCTGGCCGAGCGCAAGTCGACGGAAACCGTCTTCGAGCACCCGCTCGGCCACTAATAACAGTGGCAGCGCAATCGAGACGTCCATCGGGTTTGTTCGACCGATTGCGCGGGCAACCCGCGGCACCGCCGCTCGGAGTGTTTCATGATCTAACTCGACAACAGAGAGGTCCTCGGCACGGTCCATCGCTGCGGCTGCCTCGCGGGCGGCTGAGATGTCGTGGCTCCCCTCGAAGCCGATCACGTATAGCGGTGCATCGGGAAGGCCAGCCGCGACGAGCGCGCTGTCGACGCCGCCTGAAAAGGCGACCGCGGTATCGGCCGACTCCGTGAGGGCGTTGAGCTCTAACGCTCCAGTTAGGGACTCACTAACTGCTCGTTGGGCACTTGACGGATCGTCGACCGCTGGCTGGGGCAGCGTTAGGTGCTGGCTATCACCTTCGGCGGTTCGCACCGCACCGGGTGGAACGACGATCGGATCATCGAGGTCGGTTGGCGCGAAGGCCCACGCTCGCTCGGCGGTCGGGTCCGCCGCATCACGCTCGCTGTAGACGGGCTGTCGGCCCAGAACATCCCGAACGAGTCGACCTTTGAAGCAGCCACCAAACCCGCCTATATCAGGTGGACCACGGCCACTCGCACCGGGAAGCGGATCGCTGGCGGCGAGTGCTTTTCGGACAGTCTCGGGGGATGCTCCGTGGAGTGGTGGGTGGCTCATGCTCAGAACAGAGAATCCAGTGCTCGACCAACCCTTCGTTTCGCGCCGCCGCCAAACTGACGGAGGCTGATATGCCACGGCGTTCGGTGGCCGATGACACTGGTTCGACCGTGACGGATGGCCTCAAGAATGGCGGCGGCTGACCGCTCGTCGACGCCGACTTCGGTGACTGCTTGGCCGACCATCTCCGAGATGTGGGCGTCGCTGCCAGCAGTCATCGGGAGTCCGCGTTCGATGGCAAACCGTTCGGCCTGCCGGTTCGCCCGGCCGGTGAACAGCCGGGAGTTGTACACTTCGATGGCGTCGGCGCTCGCCAGTTGGTCGTCAGTGATGTGCGGAGCGACACCGTGACGGGATTTCTGGAACGGATGCGGGATGACGGCGATCCCGCCTTGGTCGTGGATGCGTTCGAGCGTCTCGTCGTAGGAGAGTCCCGGCGGGACGAGTTCGTCGATGCCAAATGCAAGAATATGGCCGGCCGCACTTGAGACTTCCATGCCAACAATGCCGACCAGCCCGTGGTCGACGGCTTGTTTGGCGGCCTCAATCGAGGCGTCGATCTCGTCGTGGTCAGTGATTGCGAGCGCGTCGAGACCCACCGCGGCGGCCTGTTCGAGCAGGAGTTCAACGGGATCGCGGCCGTCATGCGAGAGCGCCGAGTGGGCGTGAAGCTCGACCGTTAACACAGTCGACTACAGCAAACGGTTAGTAATAAAGCCACTCAGTCGTGGTCGAAACCCGGCTCAGTCGTGTGTGGAACGCTATTCAGTCGTGGTCGACTGGATCGGGATTTTTGCGGAAGCTCGGGGCGATGATGACAACCGTAGTGAGCATTGCAATGATGACCGCAACGCCGTAGGCGACCATCAGCAGATTGCCCGAGGCGATGCCAGCGAGAAGTTCCGAGGCGATAATCGCTGCACCGGCGACAGCGAGGGCGATTCCCGCACCGCCCCACTTGATGTACTCGTTCATATCCGGACGTATATGCGGTATGGTCCAAAGAGCTATCGAATTATCTCAGATTGAGTAGTATTTGTTATTCGCTGGCTACTACCGGCCGTGTGGTGGGCTAACCGCCTAGGTCGACCACATGGAAAGAGATTAAGCCGGTGATTTTGAAGGGAAGATTGAATGAGTCTTCCGGAGTCCGACCACCAGCTTATTGTCGAGGAGTTGGGCCGCGAACCCACCCCAGCGGAGTCGACGCTCTTTGAAAATCTCTGGAGCGAGCACTGTGCGTACCGATCATCCCGACCGTTGCTTTCGGCGTTCGAAAGCGAGGGTACCCAAGTCGTTATCGGCCCAGGCGACGACGCGGCGGTTGTCGCCGTCCCAACCCCCGAGGCCGCCAACAGGCCAGTCGACGAGCGCGAGGCGAGCGACTACTCGGATACCTACATCACCTTGGGTATCGAAAGCCACAACCACCCAAGCTACGTCGACCCTTTCGACGGTGCAGCAACCGGTGTCGGCGGCATCGTCCGCGATACGATGTCGATGGGCGCATACCCAATCGCACTGGCCGACAGTCTCTATTTCGGTAGCTTCGAGCGCGAACACTCCCAGTATCTCTTTGAGGGCGTCGTCGAGGGAATCTCGAACTACGGCAACTCGATTGGTGTGCCTACTGTCACGGGCAGCGTTGAGTTCCACGAAGATTACATCGGCAACCCACTGGTCAACGTCGCCTGTGTCGGCCTCACCAACGAGGACCGACTCGTCACCGCCGAGGCCCAGAAAGCGNGCAACAAGCTCGTGCTTGTCGGCAACGCGACGGGCCGCGATGGGCTCGGCGGCGCTTCGTTTGCCAGTGAGGATCTGGCCGAGGACGCCGAAACAGCGGATCGACCTGCTGTCCAAGTGGGTGACCCCTACAGCGAAAAACTCCTGATCGAAGCAAACGAGGTACTGGTCGACGAGACGCTCGTCCAATCGGCTCGGGATCTGGGTGCGGCCGGACTCGGTGGAGCCTCCTCGGAGTTGGTTGCGAAAGGNGGCTTCGGCGCGGAAATCAATCTCAACGAAGTCCACCAGCGCGAACCCAACATGAACGCCTTGGAAATCCTCCTTGCAGAGTCCCAAGAGCGGATGTGTTACGAGGTCGCACCTGAGGACGTCGAGCGCGTCGCCGAAATCGCCGAGCGGTTCGACCTCGGCTGCTCGGTTATTGGTGAAGTCCGAGAAGGAAACTACGTCTGTACCTTCGAGGGCGAAACGGTCGTCGACGTCGACCCTGAGTTCCTCGCAGAGGGCGCGCCGATGAACGACCTCGATGCTATCGACCCCGAGCAGGCCGACCGAGACCTCCCCGAAGTCGACCTCGTAGAAGCCATCGACGCAGTCATCTCAAGTCCGAACACCGCCTCCAAACGCTGGGTGTACCGACAGTACGACCACGAGGTTGGCGTTCGTACGGCGCTCAAACCGGGTGATGATGCTGCGATTATGGCGATCCGTGAAACCAGCGGCGACGCCAACGATACGACCGGCGCGGGCACTGGGCTGGCCTTCTCGTCGGGAGCTAATCCCAACTGGACGACAGTGGCTCCTTTTGCGGGCGCACAAGCAGTCGCCCTGGAAAACGCCACCAATATCGCCGCCAAAGGGGCCCTCCCGTTGACCGCGGTCGACTGTCTGAACGGTGGCAATCCCGAGAAACCCGATGTGTACGGCGGTTTCAAAGCGATTGTCGACGGGCTCGCTGACATGTGTGCCGAGCTGTCGACCCCGGTGGTCGGCGGCAACG
>SL_4KL_010_BRINEDRAFT_10001988_pt1 | contig 11506 bp, 11 predicted proteins | sample SodLak_010_BRINE_2_FD_10664 | JGI IMG/M metagenome (IMG submission 10664) | reverse complement strand
CCAACGCAGCATCGCGCAACAGGTGGAACGGTGTATCTCGTCGGCGCAGGCCCCGGTGACCCGAGTTTGTTAACCGTCCGGGCTCGCACACTTATCGAGACGGCCGATGTTATCTTACACGACGCGTTGATTCGCAACTCAATGGTCGATAGCCTTCCTTCCGGGGCGGTTGTGCATGACGTTGGAAAGCGCGTCGAGTACAAGACACCGCAATCCGAGATTAATGAGTTGCTTGTCGAACACGCTACCGCAGGTGATGCGGTTGTCCGGCTGAAAGGCGGCGACCCCTTCGTCTTCGGGCGCGGCGGTGAAGAGGCCCAACATCTCGCAGCACATGACCTTCCCTTCCAGATTGTCCCCGGCGTTTCAAGCGTCCTCGCGGCCCCGAGCGTCGCTGGCGTCCCCCTCACCCATCGGAATATCTCGTCGCACTTTACCGTCATCACCGGGCATGAGACGCCAGAGAAAGATGAAAGTGCGCTCAACTGGCCCGGCCTCGCGTCAATGGTCAAATCCGGCGGCACGCTGGTGATTCTCATGGGCGTCCGGACGCTCGATAGAAACGTGTCTGCACTGTGTGAACACGGTGCAGACGGCGACGTTCCTGTCGCCGTCGTCCAGAAGGCAACGTGGAGTGACCAGCAGGTTGTGACCGGAACCCTCGAAACAATCGGTGACCGCATCGAACGCGAAGGGGTCTCTGCTCCCGCAACGACCGTCATCGGAGCCGTCTCGAAGGTCCGTGAGCAGCTCCAGGAGAATCACGATTCATTATAAACTTTGCTTTAATTAACCCAAACAAAATTGTTTTAACCATCCCACGAGAGAGTATGGACAATGTCTCAGGTAACGCTGACACACGATGCGAAAGCTGGGCCGACAAAGCCGGAGGTGCGAGCAATCTCGCTTGACAAACTCCGGCTCGGGCCAACGGACCACTTTGTGGACGTCGGCTCCTGTACTGGGTCGGTCACGATTGCCGCCGCGAAACAGGTGAAGCGGGTGACAGCGCTCGAACGAAAGTCCGAACGGCTGGCCGTCACCGAACGAAATCTCGATGCAAACGAGTATGAGGCAACGGTTACGCTACGGGAAGCCGAGGCACCTGAGGGACTCCCTGACGATGCGGATGCGATGTTTCTCGGTGGCAGTCGAAATTTCGAAGCCGTCCTTGACCATGCCGTTGAGACGGGCGTTGACAGGGTCGTGATGAACGTGGCCCGACTGGAGGTTGCCGGGCGTGCCGTTACGGCATTTCGCGAACGCGAACTGCTCGATGAGGTCGTGCAGGTTCAGGTGAACAACGGCTACGAACTTGTGGGTGCAACGAGTTTCAACGCAAACAATCCGGTCTACATTGTTGTCGGGCGGAAAGACGCGGAGGGGCTTGCATGACGGTTTACGGTATCGGGCTTGGACCCGGTGATGCCGAACTGGTGACGGTCAAAGGCAAGCGGATACTTGAGTCGGTCGAGGTTGTGTACTCACCGGGGCGACTCTCCCGTTCCGTCGCCCTTGAACACGTCCCAGAGGAAAAAATTGGCGACCTCGACTTTCCAATGACGCGTGACCCGGACACCCTACGAAGCGCGTGGAAAGAGGCCGCAAAAGAGATTGCGTCGGTGGCAGACGATGCCGACGTCGCCTTTGTCACGCTCGGCGACCCGAACGTCTACTCGACTTTTGGGCACCTGAAACGAACGCTCGCTGCCTTCCATCCCGAGATTGAGCTCACGGTGATTCCGGGCGTCAGTGCAATGACGGCCTTTGCCACCGCACTGGATGTCGAAATCGAATCCGGAACCGGGCTAGCACTCCGCGAGGCGGCAAACGGGGCCGCACCGACCGGTCCTGACCGCATGGTTCTGTTCAAAGTGACCGACGCTGAGACGACCCATCGGAAACTGACCGACGCAGGATATACGGTCCAGTTCGGGCGACGCCTGTTCATGGAACAGGGTGAGACAATCATCACCGACGAGCCATCCGAAGTAGATGAACGCGACTACTACACGCTCGCGTATGCCGAGCGTGAGGATATCAAGCGAGAGGTCGCCACCGCGCAGTTTGAGACTGAGAGCGAGGAGGAACTGGCATGACAACTGAGGATTCGGAGACACAAGACAGTGAACAGCACAGACAGCAATACACCGCCGGTGACGTTCGTGAGGGCATCCCGTTTATCGGTGCCGGGCCGGGTGACCCCGGTTTGCTTACCGTCACCGGGAAGGAACTCATCGAGGAGGCGGACCTCGTTGTTCACGCAGGGTCGCTCGTTAACAGTGAACTGCTGGAGCGCTACTGTGCTGATGCCGAGACGGTCACTTCCATCGGCAAGGATTTAGAGGAGTTGATTCCGCTGATGGCCGATGCCTACGAGGAGGGTCGACCGGTTGCCCGCCTCCACAGCGGCGACCCAGCCATCTACGGTGCTGCACTCGAACAGATGGACCTGCTCGCACAGCGGGACATTCCGAGTTATTTTGTGCCAGGTGTTACCGCCGCATTTGCCGCCAGTGCAACGCTTGAGACACAACTCACGCTGAACGAAGTGGCCAACCACGTCGCCTTCACTCGACCACAGGGTAAGACGCTGAGTGAGGAGGAAGACCACCTCAGCGAGTTCGTCGGGATGGGTGATGTGACGACCTGCATCTATCTCGGAACCCATGCGGTCCGGGAGACGATGGAGCGACTGCTCGATGACGGTCATGACCCCGAAACACCCGTTGCGGTGGTCTATCACGCTTCCTGGCCCGACGAGGATGTCATCACGGGCACAATCGAGACAATCGCCGACCGCGTCGAGGACGCTGGCTATCGCGCATCGGCGCTAGTGGTCATCGGCGAGGCTGTCACGGGGTCGGGTTACGAACGGTCGTACCTCTATGACGGCTGGGCGAATCGCGCCCCATCCGATGACGAATCGGCCGACGACACGACGGAACCCATCGAGAGGTGTTCCGAATAATGAGTATGGAAACAGATACGGAGACGACCGATGAAACGGACACGAGTGGACACTGTAAAACACCGGACAGCGACGGCGAAGTTGCGGAGGATATCGCTATCGTCTCGTTCGAGCGAAAGCTGCCAACGGCAGAGGAGATTGTCGATGGGATTGGTGACCGCTACGAGAGCGTCACCATCCTCGAATACCACGGCGATATCTTCGAGGAACACTGGGGCGAGTTCGACTGCTTTATTGGGTTGATGGCGAGCGGGATTGCGATGCGAAAGACCGCTCACTTGCTCGACGACAAATGGGAAGACCCCGCTATCGTCGTCATCGACGAGGAGCTAACGTGGGCCATTCCAATCACCGGCGGCCACCATGGTGCCAATCAGGTTGCACAGGACCTCGCAACGATGGGTGCGATACCAGCGATGACGACTGCATCGGAGGCGGCCGGGAAACAGGGTGTGGAAGCCCGTGCCAAAGCGATGGACGCACACGTCGTCAACGGGGACTCAACGGTCGCAACGAACCTTGCCGTACTCGATGAGGAACTCGGGCCGGTCGCTCGACTCGATGGTCCGCAGGCAGTGCTGGTTGGCGATGACGTGACTGTCCTCAAACGAAACAGCGACGATGGCGTCGTCATCGGTACGGGAAGCGTCTCCGGTGCGGACAAATCGATGTTCGTCGAGGCATGGAAGGCCGCCCTTGCCGAGACTGACTACGACCTTGGAGATGTCGAGTTCATCGCGACGGCAACCAGAAAGGAAGAGGAACCGGGGCTGCTGGAGGCGGCATCGGAACTCGGTCTCGGGGTGATTGCCTTCGACAAGGAAACGCTCCTCGAACATGAAGGGCCGACGCCATCGAAGTCAAAAGAACTTATCGGCTGGCCCGGCGTCTCCGAGGCCGCCGCGATTGCCGGTGGCCGGGAGAACGAACTGGTTCGTGAGAAACTGAGCTATGAAAGCGAGGTAACGGTGGCGGTCGGCCGATGAGCAAAACGACAGAAGCGGAACGGACCGAAGCAGAGGCGACAGAAGCGGAATCGGCCGAGTCAGAGCTGACCGACGAGACAGGAACACTGTACGTCGTCGGCATCGGTCCTGGCCTTCCGGAGCATATGACACAACGGGCAAAGGAGGTTATCGAGACGGCAGACTGTGTCATCGCCTCGAATCTGTATCAGGCGTTTCTCCGGGAGGATGGCACGCTCCCGCCGCAGGATGCCTTCGAGGATGATGGGACTGTCGTCCGGGAGAACGGCCACGAACAGCAACTGATTCGGTCATCGATGGGTCGCCAGATTGAACTCGCCCGTGAGGCGTTCGAGCGGGTCAGAGCCGGTGAAGACGTCGCACACGTCGCTGGTGGCGACCCTTCGGTCTACGGCAAATCCGACCTCCTCTTTTTGATGGCCGAGGAGGATGGCGTCGATGATGTCCCACTTGAAATCGTTCCCGGTGTAACCGCGGCACTCGGCGGTGCAGCGGCTGTTGGTGCACCGCTGTGTAACGATTTTTGCACCGTCTCGCTGTCGGATAAGTGGCGGGACTGGGACGAAATCGAGGAGAAGCTCCGGGCGGCGGCGGTGAGCGAGTTCGTCATCGTACTGTACAACTGCTGGCGAAACTACGAACGAGCAGTCGAGATTGTCCGCGAGCACCGGACTGACGATGCCTACGTGGCTATTGTCAACGACGCCGGTCGCGCGGACGCCGGACGAAACGGCGAAGACCAGTTTATTACGACACTCGGCGAGGCAGCCAGCCACGACGATAAAGTGTCGGGGATGGGCACCTCGCTGATTATCGGGACTCACGAGACGAGAACCCAGCGAACAGGCGACAGAACGTATCTTGTCACCCCGCGTGGCGGGCGTGACGTGGAGGATTTCTAACCATGAGCAAATCAGAGACTGACGACGCTGAATCGACTTCGAACTGCACTGCGAGTACAGCAAGCAACGCCGAGAGGGAAGCAAGTAGCACGGAACGCTCTTCGTGTGGTGGCACAACCAGCGAACCCGAGAGCAGTTCGTCATCGAAATGCGGAGCGAGCAACACGACGGATGCATCGTCGAAATGCGGTGCGTCCACGAAACGCGAGGAAACGGCCGAAAAAGTCGGCTCGACGGTCGATGATTTCGACAGCGACCCTGGACGGCTGGTTGCGGTCGGCCTCGGCCCCGGTCACGCCGAAGGGATGACCAAACGCGCCCACGACACCCTGCTTTCAGTTGACCACATCGTCGGCTACACGACCTACATCGAGTTGCTCCCGGACGAAATCCTCGAATCAGCCGAGGATATCTACGACACGCCGATGTGTGGCGAAGTCTCGCGAACCGAAGAGTCAATCGACCGGACGCTGGCTGGTAACGACGTCGCTATCGTCGGGAGCGGCGACCCGAACGTCTACGCACTGGCAGGGCTGGCACTGGAAATCCTCGAATCGAAGGGAGCAACCGCCTCGATGGTTGATTTCGAGGTTATCCCGGGCGTCCCGGCAGCACAGTCCTGTGGTGCACGACTTGGTGCGCCGCTGGTCAATGACACGGTCTCAATTTCCCTGTCGGACCATCTGGTTCCGATGCCAGAAATCGAATCTAGACTCCATGCGGTTGCCAGCGAGCAGTTCACCATCACCATCTACAACCCGTGGAGCCGGAAACGACGGGATAATTTCGAGAAATGCTGTGAAATCTTGCTTACCCACCGGGACCCCGACACGCCGGTCGGTATCGTCCACGGGGCCGGTCGGGACGATGAGGAAATACACATCACGACGCTCGATGAGTTACACGACCTCGGCGAGACCGACCTCATTGACATGACGACCACAATCGTGGTCGGGAACGAGGAAACGTACGTCTGGGATGACCGGATGGTGACGCCCCGCGGCTACGAGACAAAATACGACTACTGACCATGCCAGCCTATCACGTGACACTCGATAAGCAGGCCTGTGACGGTATCTTTGCCTGTCTCACGCGCGACCCACGGTTCGTCGAAGGCGAGGACGGCCTCGCGACGATTGACCCGGACGCCGACCCCATATACGATGCAACCGGTGAGGAGACGGTGAGCGTCACAGCGGATGCAGTGGAGGCGACGTTCAACGATGACCGGCTGTCGGAGATGAAACAGGCGGCAGCAGCCTGTCCGGTAGACGCAATTACTGTCACGGAGGAAACGGATGAGTGAAACAGATGCGGGAGAGCAGCGGGCGACCGTGACACGGCCGCCGGATTTGCTCGCTGGGCACCCGTCAACGGCATACTTCTGGGGCCACGTCGCGGGTAGCGGAACTGTCACAGCAGACGGCATTGAGGTGGAGGCGAACGATGAACCGTCGGCGGAGGTACTCGCTGCGATAGCGGGTTCCTCGAGCGACGAGTCGGAGACAATCGACCGCGAGCAGACGACACGGGCCTACGCACACGATACGTCAATCACCCGCACCGAGGAAACCTATACCGTCAGTATCGACGGTGACTCGCTGTATGGGAATAGTGGCCCGCTCGGCTTGCCGGTCGATTCCGAGGAAAATTATCGGTTTGCTGCCTTCAGCAACCACTGTCGCGAACTGCTTCGTGGGCTGCTCGAAGGCTGTGGAACGGTCTGTTTCAAATCGTCCAGCGGAACGGTCGGTATCTCCTTTGTCCACGACTCAAAGCCGTTGCTTGCGGAACTCCAGCGCTTGCTTTCGGCCTGTCCGGTAGAGGCTCCGACGGATGAGATTGCGGAAACGTCCTCGGGTGCCTACTGGTTCGGCATTGAGGATGCGGCCGCCCCGGCATTTGGCGAGTGGCTCTATGAAACGGCTGATGAAACCGGGCTGTATGCACCGACAAGACGACGGAAACTGGAACGGAGTATCGAGCAGGTGACGAGCCAATGAACGAGGGGAACCGATGAGTACGGACTGGCAGATAGCCGACACTCAGCGGGTGCTTGACGACGATGCGGTTCTCGTTGTCGGTCACGGTTCGCGGCGCGAACGCTCAAACGAGGGTGTTCGCGAACTTGCGGCAAAACTCGAAGAGCGACTCGACATCCCGGCGGATGCAGGGTATATCGAACTCGCCGAGCCGTCGATTCCCGAGGCAATCGACTCGCTGGCACCTGCCGTCTCGACGCTGACGGTTGTCCCGCTCTCGCTGTTCGGAGCGAGTCACGTCAAAAATGATGTGCCGCTTGAAGTCCAGACGGCGCGAGCGCGCCACGACGAGGTTCAGTTCCATTACGGCAGTCACCTTGGCGTGCATCCGGCGCTTGTGGAGTTGCTCGATGACCGGGCGCGAGCAGTCGAACGCGAACTCGGCGTCGACCGCGAAGCTGACGATGTTGCGGTTGTCCTCTGTGCACGCGGCTCAAGCGACCCCGACGCGAACGCCGACGCTCACAAACTCGGCCGGTTGCTCTACGAGGGGCGTGAGTTCTCACGGGTCGAAACCGCGTTCATCGGGGTAACCACCCCGCTCGTCGAGGATTCGCTGCACAGCCTTGCAAAGGAGCGGCCCGACGCTGTCGTGGTGCTCCCGTATATGCTGGGCGATGGTGTCCTGACCGAGCGGATTCGTGACCGGGCACGAACGTTTGACGAGGAGTATCCCTACGTCGCGGCAGGTGCAGGCGACCCGCTCGGGACGGACGAACGCGTCGTGACCGTCCTCGCCGACAGAGTTAAAGAAGCCCGGACGGAGAGCGTGGAGATGTCGTGTGACACCTGCAAGTACAAGGTCGAACTCGACGGCTACGAGGAAGACGAGGGTGGCGCACGAGCGATGCTTCGCTCGCTGGTTCACCGTGCCGAACATGCCGACAGGTCGGATGTTGCTGATGACCCACACGTCCACGACGCACCCGAAAAGCACGTCGCGGTCTGTACGAACCAGACCTGTGCTGAAAGCGGGGCAATGGCTATGCTCGAACGACTCCGACAGACCGTGCGTGATAGCGACGACTGTGACGTCCATATCACGCGCAGTTCCTGTCTGAACCAGTGTGGGGACGGGCCGATGGCCGCTGTCTATCCGGATGGTATCTGGTACGGCGGCGTGACGCCCGAGGACACTGAACGTATCGTTTCGTCCCATCTTGAAGCGGACCGCATCGTTTCCGAACTGGTACACCAGACGCTCTAACCAACACTAAACAACATTACAGATATCAAACTATGGCTTGCAAAGAACTCGAAGCGCTGAGACTGGCACTGATGAACGTAACCGGCGACGTTGACGACGCCGTGAAACAACACGCGGAAGCGGAACTCGGCGATTCACTCGAAAAGGACGGACCGATTGCCGCGCTTGCTGAGGCCGAGAGCCTCGAAGCGATTCACCGGCATCTCGATGCCGCCCTGATTGCACTTGAGTCTGAGGCCGCCGAGGCTGACCCGACCGACCCACAGGGAGCATACCTTAAAGGTCGCGTTGTGGCAGTCCGGGATGCCGAACAGGCACTTCGCCGGTTGCGGACACAGACGGATTCACTGCTTGAAGACCTTGGGGAGACACACCACACCCTGCACGAAACCTTCCCGGTTGAGGAGTGAGTGAGATGATGGATACGACCGGACAATCAAACCCGACTGTCTCACAGCTTGAACGGTCGAAAACCGAGCATACGCTCGGCGATGTCGAGCCTGCCGGCAGCAGGCAAAACTGGCGTCGGTCGGCAGTAGCGGTCACGGATGACCGAGTCGTTGCTGGCACCGCCAGCGGAACCATCAGCGCATTCCACGCCGATGGCACTCCACAGTGGTCGGTGAGCGACGGGCCGGATACCCCCATCGTTTCGCTCTCCCTGACCGACGAACTGATCATCGCCGGACATCGTGGACCTGAAGGCCGCGTCCGCGTGCTGTCTGCTGAAACGGGAACCGTCCAGTGGGAGTACGTCACCGCGGAGGATGTCGGTTCCCCAACTGATGAGACGCTGTTCGCCCAGCCGTATGTCGTCGACAGTGCACACGTGGACGACCTACTCGTCGTCGCGTCACGCCGATTCGAACGTGATGGCAGCAGCAGGCAGTGGTCGAGCGTCGTCTATGGGTTCGAACTGGATGGCTCGCTCCGCTGGGCCGTCGATGCAGAACGGTCGGTCACCGGCTTCGATATCGGGTCGGAAGTCGTCGCTATCGGTTACAACCGCTGTCCTGCCGGTGATGAGGGACTCGTCGTCCTTGAGAAGGCAACTGGAGAGAAACGGTTTTCGTGGACACAAGAGCGGGATGGTGACCGCGCTGTCGGCGACGTCGCTGTCACCGATGCAGGCGTCCTCGTTGCCAGCCACGCTGACAAGTACGGCTATCTGCTCGATTGGGACGGAAACGAGTCCTGGCGTGTCAACCTCGGTGGTGAACAGTCCGTCGGAGATGAGAACATCTACAGCTATCCGAATCATGTTGCTGTCAGCGATGGAACTGCACTCTTTGTCACCGGGAATACCTTCGCTACCGACACACGTGACCCGGCACACGAGCATCCGGCAGAACATACGACAGTCAGCGTGGACCTCGAAACCGGTGAGTTCCAGTGGAAATACCATCACGGGGGTTTCGCTCGAGAAATTGCGACTGGCGAGGCGCTCGTGGCCGTACCGTCAGCACAACAGTTCCGCGTCAGAGATTCGGATACGCACAGGGTGCACCTGCTTGATGCAACCAGTGGAACCGGTCAGAGCGTTGCCCTTGCGGGCATTCCTGCCGCACTCGATTTCGATGGACACTCACTTGCGGCTATCGAGGAACCCATTGAGTATCACGACGAAGGAATTGAGCGTGGAACGTATCAATTACTCACGTGGGAAATTGATTCGTCATAAGCGAGTGCTTATTGTTTCCCTCATACGAATTAAGTAATTAAAAATTACCTACGAAAGAAATAATTCCTCGACCAGCGAAGTACAGTGCTCATTCTCGTGGTTGGGCCAATTCGGAGACAGTATCAGCGGAAAGTGAAGAGAGGGACATCCGTGCGGCGTCGGTCTCACGCTGAATGATATCTAGCAGGCCGGCTCGGTCGGGGCCATCGCTGGCATCCACAAGAACGACAGTAGCGTCCGTCCGTGCGAGCCGCCGGGCAGCCTTACGGGTCTGTGCGGTTGGGCTCCCGGATTCGACTGTTGCTTTGCCGTCCGTGACGGTCACGACAACTGCTGCAGTCGTCTCCCGCTGTTGGATGAGGTCAGCGGCCTTGCTCAACCCTGAGGGAAGTGGTGTTCGGTCGCCGGTCGGGAGTTCTTTCAGGTGGCGAGCGGCAAGGGTCACGCTATCCGTCGGTGGGAGCAAGAGTGTCGCCTCCTCACCAGTGACGGCGATGAAGGCAACCTCGTCCCGCTGTTCGTACGCATCTGTGAGCAACGAAAGCACCGTCCCTTTGGCGTCGGCCATTGCCCCGCGCATCGACGCGCTTGCGTCGACGACGAAAATGATGAGCGCTCTGCTCGTAGATTCGCGGATTGACGTCCGCAGGTCGTCATCGCTCACGCTGGTCCGACCGGCTGTTGCGGCAGCCCGGACGCTAGCACCGGGGTCGACCGGGTCAGTGCTATCAGCCCGTTCTGTTCGCACCCGGGGACCTCTCCCAGTAGGTGAGGGTGACATATCTGCTCGCGACCCATCACCGGTTCCAGTGTCGTCGATATCGAGCGACGGAACCTCCGGTTGCTCGGCCTCACCGACCGATTGGCGCTGTCCTGGAACGAGCGGTGCTGACTCTCGTGGTGACGCCGGTTCGTGTTCCTCCGCGGAACCGTCATCAGATGTCTCGCCCTTACTTTCGTTCTGTTCATCTCCCGCTGGTTTTCCATCGCCAGCGGCCTCCGGCTCAATGTCGGCCGTGGTCGTCTCGCCGCCGGTTTCTGAGTGCTCATCCTCGCCTCCTTCATTTTCGTTGGTGTCCTCCTCGTCAGTTCCTTTGCTGGATTCTTTGTCAGTTCTGTCCGTGCCATCGCGCTGTTGGGTGCCGTCGGAATCTGCGTCTCCGCCATCCGCGCCACCCTCTCCGGACTGTTCTGAATCTTCTCCATCAGCTTCCTCACCCCCAGACTCCTCGTCAGCAGACCCCTCCGCATCCGATTTCTCCTCGTTCAGGTCGCTTTCTTCGAGCACATCTTCGACGTCGGGCGCATCATCGAAGGGATGGCTCTGGAGTCTGTGGGGGAGCGCCAGACGTGCAGCAGTCAGCAAATCCGCTTCCTGCACGACTTCTCGGCCGTCGAGTGCGGCAAGCGTTATCGCGGTCTCGGCCATCGCAATATCGCCGCGGTGGCCGTCAACACCCGAATCGAGACAGAGCTCGCTAATCTGTCGTTTGTGTTTTTCTCCGAGTGTGACCGAGCCAAGTCGTTCGCGGGCCGCTAGCAGGGTTGACTGGAGTGCCGACACCTCAGCTGTGAACTTCTCGCTGAGTGCATCCTCGTTGCGTTCGCGGGCAAGCGCACGGTCGATAATCTCCACCCGGTCGTCGGGGTCGTCGGCCCCCTCGACCGTCGCCTGCAGGGCAAACCGGTCACGGAGCTGTGGCCGTAGTTCCCCTTC
>SL_4KL_010_BRINEDRAFT_10001987_pt1 | contig 11507 bp, 14 predicted proteins | sample SodLak_010_BRINE_2_FD_10664 | JGI IMG/M metagenome (IMG submission 10664) | reverse complement strand
GGTATGTGTTCCTGTAACATTTCACCGGCTGCTATTCGGTCTACAAGAACAAGAGTGTTGCCTGAGTCTTTGATGTTGTTTAATAGCTTTCCAATATATTCTACTCTATCTGGATCAGTTACAAGATATTTTAGTTCTGCTTGATAGTCTCTAAATGCCTGAGTGTCTAACAGTTGACAGATATTGACATGGCAGTTTGACAGAACGCCTTTCTCTTGCAGTTCTCTTGCGGATACATTACCTATTACAGGTCCCAATGATGCGTGTATCGCTTCAAACTCAAAACTTTCTTTAGGCACTGTGCCTGTCAACCCCCAGCGAATAGGTGCATTTTTTAGATTTTGGGTAAGCAGTTTTTTCAGAACTTCTGCTTTTGCCTGATGGCAATTGGATACAACAGCATCATTTGCAATGTAATTATGATCCTGTTCTATGTGGAGATTGTATGTTTCTTGAGGTTTTTCAATTTCTTTTTTATTAACCAGTCTCATATAGGTTCCTAATTTTGTTTTGAGTTTTCGTATCAAATTCTGTTAAATTATCCGGTATTGTTTTAGATAAAAAATAATCTTTATCTGCTAACACAAAAGTATATCCGTTGTTATTGCACCATTCCTTTGCGGCAGATATTTTTGCCTGTGTTTTTTTATTATTAACAAGTTCGCGCGGTTTTACTTCGATAGCAGTTTTAGTTTTGTGATTTACAAAATCTATTATATAGATATAATCTTTATTGTCAAATTTATAAGGAATTCTTAATGTTTCGTATTCTGCATCATTATCAAAATAATGATACAATGCTTCCCAGGAACTTCTATATTTTTTATTTTTGTAAAAGGAATTCCAATGAGTATTTCTATTATTAGAGTTAGGTGTAAATTTGCCTGACAATATTTTTTCTTTCATTAATTTACTGCGATGCTGTTTTTCTTCGTCTGAATACTCTTTGCCAAACATTCCGTTTTTGTCGCCGCGATTAGCATTTCCTATCCTTTTTTTAGTATCTTCTGCACAAGGATGCGAGTAAGGATAGTTGCCTTTCATTCCTTTGTTCCAGGGACTACCGCCAGGGTAGTTAAGATTTTGCTTTATCTTTTCTCTGTGTTCCTTTTGACAATTAATTCCGCCTTTAACAGACGTCAAGGATCTACATTCTTGTTCTGCAGTTGCTCTCCTCTCTTCGTCTATGCTATAGATTCTATCAAAGTTTTTCTTCCAAACATTATCTCCATTCATTACTCGTTTTTTACACAAACGCACTTCTCGTTCTGAATTGAGAATTAATCCATTTGATAAAACAACTTCTTTACCAGTTATTTTTTCTGCTTGTAATTGTTGGTTATGTTCTTTCAAAATTCTATTAAATCGTTCTATGTCAAACTTCTTTGCCATAAATACATCTCCTTTAGCCGTATGTATTTATGTTAATAATCTCTAAATCATCTGTTAATTCGTCTGCTCTAATCCATCCTTTGTTTGTTAGAAATTTGTGATTAGCAGTAACCTGCGTTTTTACACCGTTGTCAAACTCTAATTCTAACATCTTTTCACTTTCGCTGTGTGTTAGATTTTTATGGACTTTGACAACAGTGTCTTCTTTGTATTGCTTTGTTTTTTCGCAGAGATTAATTACTTTATCGCCTGCTTTCAAATCTTTAATAGGCGTTTTACCTTGAGGTGTAGTAATAAGAGTATCTCCATCAAAACATTCGTCTATAATTATTGTGCTAACTTCTTCCAAAAACTCTGCAAGCGATAGTATCTCTTCGCCATTTTTGTTTCGCTTGTCAAGAATGTTTAGACTCTGCCAAGTACAGATTGTATGTGTCTTGCCTAGTTCTTTTCTATCGCCAAAGTATACACCTACATCAAGCCCGCAGTTTTTGTAATCTTCTTCTGTTTGAACAACAAGCGATTTGTTTGGCACTACAACAAGACTTCTGCCATATGGTTCTACTATCTTCGACAGAGTAGCAGTAATAATAGTTTTACCTGCACCTGTTGCTACCTCCTGAAGTGCCTGAGGATTTTCCAAAAAGTTGTTGACAACTTCTACCTGATAGTCTCTCAATCGAATAGGTTCACCTTCTGCAGGATGACCCTTAGGCCAGCAAGTATTGCCCCAATAGTCTTCTGAAATCTTGTCAAAATTTAATTTTACAGGAATTCGTCTGTCTTCTATGTCTGCGATTTCTACACCGCAGGAGTCGAGCACTTCTATGATTTTGTCAAGGTGATTGACATAACCTGTGCCACCTATGCCAAAAAACGCAACCTTGCCATCCCACCTTCCCAGCTTGTACTGCGGCATATAACGAGCATAAGGAACTTCAAACTTCAAACTGTTTGCAATTTTGCGTCTGACATCAACCGGCAATCCTTCAAGTTTCACATTGACTTCATCTTCTATAATTAATCTACAACTGGTCATTCGATCCTTTCCATTTCAAAATATCCGCTTCTGATTATTTCGCCATTTGAATTTTCAAAATGCACGATTAGGTCTCTGTCAGCATAATAATTTAGAATTCTTTTTGTGGATACTAACATAGAGCTCTGTGCAACAGATAATATTGTACCAGGATGCCACACAGAGTTTAACACAGGCTTGGGAATTCTGTTGTCTAATGTATACACTATTTTCGTTGTCTCGTCAAGAGGATTATTTAAATCCATGTCTTTTATCCAGTCGTTAAGAGGCCTGCCTTCTTGTGTATTATCTAGTCTAAACATNACGCTGGTGTCCTGAGGCAAGATAATGTTTTTTAGGCTTTTGTGCATGTCTACAATAANCTCTGGTTGCTGAGAGGGTATTACTATGAGCAGGGGCAATCTATGCAATTCTTCTAGTGCAAGAACAATGCTTTCTATTGAAAACACAGAATTATCTATAGATATGTTAGGAACTGTTCTGTTTGCAATTTTACCAGCAAGATACGAATAATGATCTAGACTGTTTGCCAGCATGTCAGAATCAAAGTAGTGCAGTCCATATTTGATACTGCGATCTTTATACAGGACCAGATTGTGGTTCTGGTCGACTTCACCGATTTCCTGTTTTAGAAACTGCACGGCGTTATCGGGAATATTTTTTATAGTACTTTGGTATACTCCTGGTACAACATCGTTTGGGTTTAGTTCGCATAGCTGTTCGTATAGCTGTCTAACATCATGGTGTATTTCAAAGTTGTATTTTTCAAAAGCTTTTACAATTTCATAGAGATTTGATTCTGAATAATCAAATCTCCAGGTTTTTGATTCTGCATCATAGTCGGCTTGGTCGCTGGGGATATATTTTTTTACTTTTTCCAGTGCGTTAATTAGTTTTTTTGCATACAAAAATCTTACACAGATTTTAATGCCTTCGTCAGAGTTTTCAAACCTTATCCATCTGCTTCTGTCAAGGTACCTGATAGGTAAATCAATATTTTGTTTCGCATGCTGCGTATCAATGTCAAAACGATCAAGATCAGACTGATACTCATCCAGTTTTTTCCTAGCAAGATTGACTTGCCTGTCTGTTAACCCTACGTCCATTAGAACCTGTTTCGCAAGACTGCGAATCAGATATTGGTCTTGTTTTTTTAGTTCTATATTTTCGTTAAGGAAAACAAGACAGTTTTCCAGGCTGTTGTGTTTCAGCATTATTTAATTATATGCTAATTGATCTTTTCTGTCAAGTATTTCAATGGGATACCCTGGCTTATTTCATCCACAGTATATTCTTTGTGTGCAAGGTCATTTAACCACTGACGTCTATCAGGCATATCAGGATTTTCGATCATGTTGAGACTGGCATTGCCCACAGGGCTAGCAAGACTAGATCTGTGCACAAAAACAGGAACGCCTGCTATAGCAGCATGAACACCAGGATTGGAACAGGGATTTACAACGGCCCATGCTCCCTTGAACTGAATATAATAGTCGTCATATGTGTTTCTTTTTTTTGTGGGTGTTTGATATACGACATTTTCTGCAGGAGTGGTTAATCTAAAACCACAACGAGGATGAGGCCTAATCACAATAGGTCTATCTGTATATCGTCGCAGATCCTGAATAGTTTCTTCTGCCCATATTTTTGCAGGAGGCAGGCCCTGCCACTGTTGACTTTTTTCATGTTGTCCACACACAAGGATATATTCACCTTGTTTGCGCCATGGTTTAAGATCCAGTCCCAGTCTGTCTGCTCTGTTTCTGTTATTGCCCTCGGGTGCAAAATAGGCATCACGGTTTACTCCATTTAGACCCAGTCGCCAGGTTTCGCCTCTTCTTATTCCGCCAACTTCTATAACAATTATGGGTTTCTGTTTTTTGTGTGCTTTCTGCCAGATCTGCTTGTTTCTCTGCATCCTGCCTGCCCACAACACACTCCAGATTACGTCAACGTCGCTATGACTGGAATTATGAACCACAGTATGGCCTGCCTGTTTAATGCTGTGCTCGAAGGCATCCCACACTGGTTTAGAATTAAGAGCACCGTATTGCCGCCATAGAGAAAATATCATAGTGTAAATACCAGTGTTATTTAATAGGACACAAGAATGAAACACATAACTGTGGTTACTACCTTTCATCGGCCAGGACTGGACTTGTATGCTCAAAAATTTTTAGACTCGTTTGCCAAGCACGTGGATAAAAAAATTCGTTTGATTGCGTATGCAGAAAATTGCAAGCCGAAAAATCCTGACCCAAATCAAATTACCGTTCTTTCAGCAGAAGAACATTTGCCTAAACTACAGAAATTTAAAGAAACATGGGGCAGCGTTCCTAAGGCAAACGGCAAGTGTCCATTTCCTGAAAAGCGTCCCAGAGACTATCATAAAGAATTTAAGTGGGATGCTGTGAGGTTTGCTAACAAGGTTTACGCAGTGTTTGATGCTTGTTCTAGATCTCAAGACTGGTGCGTATGGATGGATGCTGATCAGATTGTGCATTCAGATTGGAATTATGAAGACTGGGACAAACTATTACCAAACCACTGTTGGATTACTTATGTGGGTAGGGGGAAATCATCACAAACATGGCCAGAATGCGGATTCTATGGTTTAAATTTGAATTCTAAAACCTGTGGAAAATTTTTAAAAGAATTTGAACGTTTTTACGAAGAAGCAGAAACAGGAATTTTTACATTAGCAGAATGGCATGATTCATATGTATTTGGCACACTTTTAGATATTCGAAAAAGAAAAGATCCTGCAGTTTTCGATTACACTAAAAATACCAATCTTAAAACAGCAAGAACAGGAGGCGGGGGCCACCCTCTTATAAATTGTGACCTAGGCAAGTGGCTGGATCATCTAAAGGGTGATAGAAAAACTCAGGGCAAAAGTTCCAGGAAAGATATTGTAGTAAAAAGACCAGAAGAATATTGGCAACGTTAGTCCTCTAGGTCATACCGAGATTCGATAGACTGATTATCAATTCTGTCTTTAACTCCTGCTTTGAAATGATTTAGATAGGGAGCAAGTACCGACCTTGGTATAGGTGTTCTGTGTTTACCAGGGTTGAGATTCATCATTTTATGGCCTTTGTTTTCCAGTAATTCCACAGTTTTGCCATATACTTCGCCGTCATAGAATCTTCTGAGATCTTTCATTCGGTCGTTAACATAGATATCTTTGTAGGTTCTCAAGAAATCTCCAAATGCAGGGTGTGATTTATTGACAATAAAAAATCCTGTTTCACAAGAATGCCATTCACGATTGTCTTTGTTATGCCACACAGAAAAATGAGTGGATAACACATCGTCAGGTGAAATTAGATCCAGCAGATGTTGGGGAATTGTGTCTTCGATTAGTGTATCAGCATCGAACCATATCAGTCTATCACAGTCTAAATTTTCCATTGCATGAATAACCGAAAACCCTTTCTTTGCAAACTTTTTTATATGGGAATTTGAATGTCTTGCTTGAAATGCTTTGTATTCTGGTGACTCGTGCCAACCCAATTCTGTAACAGTTTTTACCTTAACTGCAAAATTTTCTTCATTGTAAACATACATTGGCATTAGATGCGACAGATTTTTTTTATAAGATCGTAACATTGACCTTCCGCAATGTTCATAATAATTTTTGTTCATTGATGTGAATGCTGCATACTTCATAGGTATTCTCTAATTGTTTTCCAGGCTACGCCTGAACGCAAGTCGTTAAAATTGTAATGACTCATGCAAATTTTTTCAATCCAGGTTTGCCTGTCGTATGTTTGTGGGTCTTTTATATATCTTAATTCTGTATTTGCAACAGCATAGGCTTGACTGTTTTTGGGGTTTGGGTCTGTAATAAAAACAGGGATTCCTTCTATTGCTGCAGCAACGCCGGGCGACGAATTGTATGTGACGCAGGCCCAGCAATTTTCAAAATCCTCAATAATAGACTGTTTGTTGGAAATAGCAACATCTCGAGGGGCAGATCTAATATATTGCTGTGCTTTTTTATCACCGGGGTGAGTTCGCAACACTATCGGCCTTGATGTTCGTCTTCTAATACTGCTAATAACTGTGTTGCACCACTTCATTACATCATATCCCTTCATGCTCCAGCCGCCGTTTCTCTGCAGACAGATAAGAATATGATCTCCATCTGTTCGCCAGGGCTGGAGGTCTATTTTTAGGTCTTGTTTTATTTGTTTCCATCTATCAGGGCCAACACTGTTATGAAAATATTCTCCTGTTGTAGGAAAAACTCCGTCAAGAGAAAATCTCAAATATTGATTGGTATTTTCTGGATCTTTATAAAGAAATACGTTAGAGTCTACTGCAAGTGTTCTTCCGCCGTGTTTTTTCTGTTCGTTTATGATTCTTTTTCTAAAAGCAAGGTGAGGAGCATTGCTGCTTCTTTCGTGTACCCAGCCTTGTATCACTGCAAGGTCGCTTGGCTGATAGTCAAATGTTTCAACTTCTACACTTTGACAGTCTGGCACCCCGAGATGAAAATTTCTAAGAACATCTCTTTTTTCTGACTTTTTGTTTTTAGAAGGTATACCTGCATAATATATTCTAACCGATTTCACTTTGTAACATCCTGTATGCTGTTCCGTTTTGCAATTCAGATATATGGTATTGACAATAGGCCAAATGATGGGCCCACTTTTCTCTGGTGTATTGATCTTCCCAATGGGGATTTTCTACTTCTGAAAGATTTTTTTCGCACACCGGGTCTGCCGCAGTAGGTGCAAGAGTTACAGCAGGAACTCCATATAACACACTTTCAATTGCAGCAACAGATTGATATGTAACAACAGCATGACAATTGTCTAGATCTTGGAATATTGACTGTTTTATTCTTTGCTGTCTTGGCTGTTTTTCTCTTACAACAACGGGTCTATCGGTATACAGTTTTAGTCGAGATATAGTTTCTCGTTTCCATTCTTCTGCATTTATACCATAAAATTTACAAGGCTTTTCTGAAGGAAGAACAAGCAAAATGTGCTTTCCTGGCTTTCTGGGTCTTACAGGGCAGTCTAGCCGTTGCCACCTGTCTGCTGAACGTTTTTGTATTTTTCTATGCTGTAAATCGTTGGACACTATTCTGTGCCATTTTTTCCAGCCTTGTGGATTTTGAGCAGAAGGATAATTTCCTACATAGCCAGAATCCATATAGTAGAATGGTCGTCTCTTGTCCCAGCATTGCCATATTAGTTTTCGCTTGCCCATTCCTCTAATAAGGATTGTACTAACGCCGTCGTCTTGAGAATAATCTTTTATAGGTAGTCCGGCACCTTGAGCAAATGCATTAACATATTCGTCTTTCTGGTTTTTAGAAAGGCAGATCATGCTGTTCTGAATAATCTGTGTAGATGCGTTCTCTATGCCACTCTGCTGCATAATTAGACCCCTTTCTGGCAGCAAAGTCAGCAAAGCAGGGTGTGCCCAGAGTGTAGTGAACTAGTTTAGCATCTGGGTTNTAATCGTACTCGATATCNAGCCAGTTCCATTCTAAGGGGAGAGCACCTACTAGATTGTCGCTTAGCCAACTAAAGCGATGTACCTTGGCACCTGTGGCATTCTTAACATATTCCGGAGTTACTACCTGGTTAGCAGGATGACCACAATTCCAAAGTATTACCGAGCTCCAATTCTTTTTGGGATAGTTTTCGTTTTTAGCACCCAGATACTTTTCCGTCATCTTGGTTTCATAATCATGCTGCACGACTTGCACTGCTTTGGTTTCATCCCGCAATGCCCAAAGTTTTGCAATATCATCTCTGAGGATCATGTCTCCGTCCATGAAGATAGCCCAACCTTGATAATTCATCATGTCTGGTACAAGAAAACGTGAATAGATAAAGTGATTTGATCCATCGCCGTGTGATTCGTCGTAGTTGTTTAACAGTGATAGAGCAAGTGGGTTTAGACTAACTGGTTGTGTTGCGTGTCTAATTATCGAATTTGAACAGGTATGATAAGCAATCGCTTCTCTGGGATCATACCCAATAAAAACAGGTATCATTGATTTCTCCTTTCAATGTCATCTTCTTCGCAGGCTTCACCGTATTGTACTTCTAGAATTCTCGTAGGTTTGTTTGTAGGGTTGGATGCTTGATGCCATACTCGCTTACCGATAGCATAGCCTCCTGAATGTTTATGTAAATGAACAGTGTCTTTCATCTTTTTCCATTCTGTTTCTATCTTGACAGTGCCTTCAAGAACATACCAATATTCTGCACGTTTAAAATGTCTTTGGTCTGATAGGGCTGCACCTGGCGCAATTTCTAGTTCTTTAACCTTGTATCCTGCGTTAGGTTCGTGATTGAGCACTCTATACCAGCCCCAGGGTCTTGTAGTCTTTTTCATCAGAGGTATTTATAAAATTGTAAATTTAAGGAAGAGGGATTCCGGTAACTTCTGTAAATCTTTCCATTTTTCCTTTTTTATTTGTACCTGTGATATGAACAAACGGGGGGTTAGTAGATAAGAAATTTTTTCTTTGTTTGAAAGTAATTTCGTGAGCATTAAATCCAGGATATTCTAAAATTTTGATTTTTTCTAGAAATTGAGTTTGTGTTAGATAAATCATTCTAGGTTGATCGTTTCCCTCACATGGTCCCCAGGTATTGTTCCAATTTTCTTTTATTTCTTGCCAAGAAGTGTTTGGAATTTTTTGAAAAAGTTCTTGCGTAGATTTTGTGTTTCTGATAAACATTATTCCGTTATTAAAGAGTGTAGTTCCTGATTTTTTATTTGTTCTTCCTTGAGTAACAATTATGTCTTGTTTATGTTCTTGAAAGACAGAAGTGCAATCCCAAGAATGATTTATAAAAAATACATCATCGTCTACCCAAATAACATATTCATAGCCTTTAGAAAAAGCATCTAAGATTGAAAAACATTTTGTAAAGTAAGGATTAGAAAGATTTTCACTGTAATAAAAATGATAATCGATTCCAAAAAAATCTGCGTATCTTTTGTGATTTATATCTGCTTGATAACGCTGAGAATCTGCACCGGAAATTATTATTAATCTTTCCATACAGTTTTTATCCAGGGATATATTTTTTGAATGTTTTTGTCAGCAGGATCACCGGTTTTTTTGTCCCCGTAAAATGCAATGATTTTAACCCATTCAGGAATTTTATTTGAATATTTTGTAAATATTTCTTCATCATCTCTTAAAGAAACAATGCCGTCATTTTTTGTTAGATAATTAATATTATCTTTTAAGAAATATGTTAGTATAGATTGATCCGTTCCTTTCCACCCTTCTTTTCTAGTTTTTTTAATAATTTCAAAAGGAGATTTAATAAACTGATCCCATACTTTACAAAAATCATTATTTACTACTCTTGTTACTGATGTATTTAGAGTAAACTTATTCCTTCCGCTAGTTGGACTGTACCACATAGAATTTTTGTTTAGGTTTGCAAGAAAAGTAATATCATTACATATAATCATATCTATATCGAGCATTAAGACATTATAGTCAAATTGCTTTAAAATACTACGATCGTATAATTTTAGGCGTTTATAATTATTAAGAGGACCTTTTGTATAGTCAGAATTTTTTATTTCTTTTAATTCACCCCAAAAAGGATAAATTTGAATGTTATTATCTAGTAAAGACGACTCGTCTGTAATACAATGAAATTTAAAATCAACATGTAGATGTTTTTTAACTTGCTTATATAATAAGTTCACATGTTTAGAAGAATATTTTTCGCCCCATTTAAAACAAACTACATTTAACATTACTTTTTAGCTCTTTTTATTTCCTTAGATGCCTCAGTTTAGTAAGCTGTCTAATAGTTTGATTAAACATTGTTGTGCTATATAGATCTTCAACTTCTCGATCAGTATCATGTACAAATACATCTGTGTCTTTGTGTGCAAGCATAGATGCAGTAAAAATACTTTGCATTCGTCCTGGCTTATTGTCTTTAGTTCCTACTGGAGAGTCAACAAATATACAGTCCCATTTAGTATTAGTTACTTCATTAGGAAGATCCATTTTTAAGTTTTCAAAATTATCATTATGATATTCTTCTAATAAAACTTTATACTGTGAACATTTTGTTGAGTAATTAACTAAAATAACGTCGCTATCATTTTTGTCTATCCATCTTGAGTCGTTCTCTAAAAATAAGGTATGTCCTTGTCTATTGCTATAACGCCAGAGAGGTGTGTCGTGTCCGGTTCCGAATACTAGAAAATTTTTGTCTCCAAGAAATGAAGAAATATATCTATATTCTTCTTCGGTCATCTGGAAGTTGTTTGATTTTTCTAGTACATAAGCGATAAGTGTCTCATAATCATTATTTTGTTTCATTATATTTTTTCCAAAATTTAGAATCTAAGTTATAGTCCTTTCTAAGAAATTTTATTATTTTGTTAATAGAATCGTTATCTATGTTGTATTCAATAAAATTATTTTTGTTTTTGAAATAATCTCTAATTTCTCCATGAAGTTTTTTTCTATCTTCTAACCAATATTGTTTCAGATCATCATTGTTTAGATTCAAAGCCTTTTTAGCTCTTACGTAAAAATCTTCAGCATTTTTTGACTTGTGATTAAAACGACTTTTGACCCAATCGTTTTCGTTTCTGGTTTGTAGAATAAAATAGCTGTTTGGGTATTGTTGATCTAGTAATTTAAAATTCTCAGTAGCTTCATATAAAATATTTTCTGTTGAATAGCAAAAGTCACTGTAGATATCGTTATTGTTTATGCCATATAATAATTCTCTTCTTTCTTGTAGATTGTCTAGGATACATTTTCCTAAATACTTTTTCTTTTTAATATGATGAAAACTTCTATAACCTTGCTGTTCAAAAAATTTATGGAAAGAAATTGTTGCTGTTTTATTAAAACCTATAAAAAAAACTTTTGGCCTAGAGTGTTGCATCTTCCATTCCAGCAACTCGAAGTTTCACAACATTGGTGATTTGCCACTGCTTTTGGTCCAATGCTTTTAGAACTCCCAGCCACTTGTTTCTTATAAGAGCAAAGTCATTGATTATCTTTTCATAGTCAACAACATCTGCTTCACCGTCTACATACTTTTCAACGTCT
>SL_4KL_010_BRINEDRAFT_10001985_pt1 | contig 11510 bp, 10 predicted proteins | sample SodLak_010_BRINE_2_FD_10664 | JGI IMG/M metagenome (IMG submission 10664) | reverse complement strand
GGTGTGGACTTCCTCGACGATTACGTCCTCGTCAATACCTGTTTGCGCGATCCGGATCATATCGTCGACATCGTCCTCTCTGTTGGCGACGGCTTTGAACAGGAAAATGTCGTTCAACGAGACCGCTCTGACGGTGAGATGACCCTCATCGAATAGGTGACGACTCCGACCGACCATCGGCTGCGTCAGTCGAATGACGCCGGCGACCTGTTCGTGAAACACATCGAACCGCCGTAGATCGTTTTGCAGAATGAAGGCAGCCCCGAGTTCGTCGTATTCCTCTGAAAGCTCCTCTTGAGGTTCGTATCCGGCAGCCGTCAGCACCTGCCACATCCGCTTGAGGTCGGCTTGTTCCCGGACGATCAAATCGATGTCCTTCGTGGCGTTTTTGAGATCATCCAGTGTGAGCGCACCGCCCCCGATGAGGTACACGGTTAGCTCGTTTTCGAGCAGGCCCGCAAGCTCGCTGAACTGTCCCCGAATTGCATCTGACCCGAAGGTAGCTTCTCTGGTCATAGTTCGACCCCGTACTCATCGGCCAGCGATTCGAATTCTTCCCACCGAGGCGTTGCTGAAGACGACTTCTCGCCGTCCGTCTCCAGAAACTCCAACAGCGGATTGACGATGTCGGTAATCCCATACTCATCCGCGACCGTTTGGAGACGCTCCGGTGAAAGATCCGTCTTCACAGCTAGCAAGAGCGCGTACTTCCGGTGGCGAGAGTCGTTTTCGATGAGGAGCAGATGGCAGAACAGATCTTCCGGCGTGAGCGCTTCACGATACTCTGAATAGAAGAAGTACTGTTCGGATGTTGTGTGAAATTGGAGCCCGTACTCGGCAAAGGCATCGAGCCCCGTCTGGTGATAGTCTGGATGTTCGACAGCAGTATCGGTGCGGACGAGGAATTCCTCGTGGGATTCCCAGACGATCGTTCCGCTTCCAATATCCTGTTTGATACGGACGAGATGGGTGTGATGCTGGAGTTCGTACGCAAAGACGTGAAGCTCATTGAACGCATCCGTGAGCCTGTATCGACTATGCTGCTTAACGGCCATCGCTCGATTCGTGAGCGTCCTGAGTCCGCGATATATCGTGGCTCTAGCGTGCCCCGTTTGCTCTGCTAATTCGGTTGCCGTCCACGCGTCGTCACTACTCAGATAGTACAGGATATTCAACATCGAAGGTGTGAGTAGATCCGGGAAATCGACGTGGGGATTCGACTTTGTGAGTGACTGAAGCACTTCGACACAGCGCGCATTACTTGGCTTGGCGATGATTTGGTTTCCCCTTCGCTCTTTATCGATGAGATCCCGCTGAGCCAAGTCGCTGAGAGCATCGGATACTGTGTCCGCTCGGTAATTTAGTTCGTCTGCCAGCTCCTGACGCCCTTTTGCGGAGTCAAGTACCGAGAGAACCCGGATCTCTCGTTCACTAATCATATTGTCTCATAATCGCCCGCACAGTATTTAAATAGCTTGGGAGATTTGGGACAAAAGATAGGATTATTTATACTTCTTGGTTAGTTCGATAGGATCTGATTGCCCCATCTCTTAGCAGATGAGCATCTTTCTGCTCACTACTTCTGGAAGCTGATCTCGACTTTCAGGCTCGACGCCTCGTCAGGCATTCGTTCGAACATATCCTGCACCTTCGTGTAGTCCTGCTCTGACCGTAATGTCAGGCTCACCTGCGTTCGCTCGACATCAGCCGTCCCTTGTAACGTTCCTGGGACTCCTTCCCTGTCGGGCAGCATGAACGTGACATCGCCGTACTCGACTGTGCCGGTTTGATGCTCGTCTCGCCACTTCTTCCGCATTGCCGCGACATCGTCGCCGTTGTACTCGAAGCGCCACGTATCGGCCTCAGTATCGGCTTTCCGGAACGGATACCCAGGCACCCAATCCGATGCTTTGTCTGAACCGGTCGTGTTGACGACGTATTCGGGCTCTTCGTCCTTGCCGATATTTTCCAGCAAGAACGTCCGAACCATATGTTCCGTAACACTGCTGTCGAACCTGTCCGTCACCTTGTTCACGGTGAATTGATCGCCTGGATTGAGCCCCTCGATATACTCCAGAATCTGGCCGCCAATTCGGTCCTGAACGGTCGGCACGATCTTGACTGTCGTCGGGTCACGATCGCCGAGTGATTCCAGGTAGCGACCACCGGCTTCGAGGACGTGGTCATCGACAAGGAAGTCGTTGACCGCCTCGCGGGCGACTGTTTCGGTTTCGTCTGGTGGCAGGAAGACGGCCTCGTCGCTCCGAACCTCTCCGATAATCGTATCAAGGTTCGCGTATCCGTCCTCGTCGATCGATTCTTCGATCGTATCTATGAGGTAGGATGCTCCGACGACCGTCGCGCTACCGACATCCCGCAGGGTCGCGTCGGACTGTGGTTTGTCGAGGATCTCGTTCCCACGAACGATGACGTACTGATCTTCACGGTTGAGTCGGCCGATAGCCCGCATAATGATGTCGTGGCTATCCCCATCGATCCAGATTTCCCCGTCTTGGACGAGTTCGAGTTCGAAATCCCCAATGTCGAGAGCCGCCGTCCCGCTCCCGAACCGCTGTCGAAGCTCCTGTTCGACATCGTCAACGCCCCAAACTCCGACGGCATCTTTGTGAACGAGGACAGTATCGAGCGAGCTCCCCGAAAGATCGTCGCGGAAGCCGCTCGAATCCCGTGCGAGGATGGGTTTGTCGTCGAGCGCTTCGACAGTCGCATTCAATACGTCGTTTGCACTTCCGGGAATCGGCAGTTCGGGATCCCGAAGGAACTGCTCGTAGATGTCCTCGATCGAAATTTCACCCCGCCGCTCTAGCAGATCTTCGACGATGGACCAGACGTGAGTCTGGAGATCGAACGGGTCTGCCGCCGCGGAATCAGCGATGTTGGACGCGCTCAGTTCTGGACCATCGATGACGTAGACATCGAGATCCATCGGGGCGGCCAGGTCGAACTCGTTCAATAGGTCATCGCCATCGATCACCTCACCGTAGAGCAGTTGAAGCTCCTCTTGCAACTCACTCACTTCCTGTTCCTTCATATCCCCGATGGACTCACGGATCTCTTCGTCGAGAGACTCGTCCGCGAGCACCTGCCGAGCACCCTCTATGTAGCGAGCCTTGTCGATATACCGCGTGCCGGACTCGATCGACTTGTCCCCAGAGGGCTGGACGAATACGAGTGTGTTGCGCCACTCACGCCCCCGTCCGTCGTTCGTGATGACGCGCTTGACTTCTTCTTGCGTCCACTGGCTGTCTTTGACGACGACTTTGATCTCACGGGAATCGGGGATGTCCCGGATGTCGTTCGTTCGGAAGCCAACCGGATGAGCGTTGGATCCAAAGATGTCGGTGATGAAGTCCGCGATTTCGGCCTTGGCCGCCGTCTCAGACACATCTGTCGCTGCGTTCCGAATGAGCGCGTTCGGATTCTGCCGGTCGCGGATCGCGTACTTCCCGTTCAGCTTATGAAGGTGCCAAGCAACCCCGTGTAGCCGTTCGAGATCAAGCACGACATCAGCGACGAGATCCCCGGTCTGATACGCACCCATAACGATCTCCGACACGTCCGCTCCTTCCCCTTCGCTCGGTTTCAGTGAATACAGGAGAATCGTGTTCAGCACCCGGCGACCATGAGGTACGTCGTCAGTATCGACGCGGTTCTTGATGTCGCCTGTGGCCGCGTTCAACCGCTCGTAATTGATCTTGGCTAACTCGTCTTCGAACTCGATGGCGTCGATGTCACCGTGAGTGATCAGATCCGTCTGGTTCTGCATTTCGAGGAGAACCTTCGAGAACAGATAGATCATCCCGCGCGTGTTCTGGTTCCCTTCGTCAGCGTAGTAACGGGTTTCGAGCGCATCGAGAAGCACTGGGTGGAACGGATACAGATCGTGCATGTCCGCCAGGAGATCATCTGGGAGCGTGACGTGGTCAGATTGGTCGTAGGCGTCGAAGTAGCCGTTGACGATCTCGCGGGCAGCGCTCTCGTCGATGTTGTCGATCAGGCGGTGGCGAAGGACTTCGCGCTTGTCCACCTGGTTGTTCATATTGACTTCGACCGCCTGTTCCCGGTTCAGGATGTCGTGAACCTCAGAATCCTCACGGAGAACAGAGACGATCGTGTAGAGTTCGAGATCCGAGAGCGCGGTTGATTCGAGCAGCGACTGCAAGAACGCCTTGTTGGAGCTCTTTCGGTCACCCTGCAGCGTGTCGAACCAGTCTTCAAGTTCGTCGACGAAGAATGCGACCGTGTCGTCGCCGACGGCATCCTGAATCGTCTGCATGTCGGGATAGCCACCGGATTCGAACGTCCCTGGATCGTAATCCAGTGCTTCGAAGAAGGGCTCCCAGAGATACTCGTACTGTTCGTTCTGCATTGCAACCGTGATCGGGATTGCGGATTCGGGAAGGGCAGATCCGAATCCCTCTACGGAATCGTCCGCCCAGTCAGCTGCGGCAGCAGGATCGTCGAAGCAGTGGTACAGAGCGACCATCTGATGGGACTTCCCGCTCCCGTACGGGCCGTAGAGGATGTGTGTTCCCCGTGGGTCGTCACCGGTCAACGAGTCGCGGAGAATCGACAGGGCTTCTCGAAGCCCTTGTGTCATCAGCGTCCGGTCGAAGAAGAGTTCAGCATCCGATTCGAACTCGTCCTCGTTCTCCACGTTGTAGAGTTTTACTTGTCCGTCGATCTGCCCGTCCTCTCGAAGCTCACGGCTCAGGGTGACCGTGTCATCGAGAGTTTTGGGCAAGGGCTCGGTTTCTGCCATCTCTGAATACTTACACACTGCTTGGCAGGAGACAATAAACGCTAGGGTAAGCTTATTCCCGGCCAGTCGTGGGGAGAATATCGCATAACGTATTTGGTCGTCACCTTAGTCTACAGAGATATGGCTGATTATGACCTCGTTGAAACAGAGGTCATTCACGAGTCTGCGGACGACCTTCTTGATGCAATAGACGACGGATCTACTGGCGAGAATCATATTCAGACCATTCAAGCAGTTCGTTTGCAGGCCGGACAACCAGACTCGGAGCTCAGGTCCCTCAAACAACTGGATGAGGACTCAGTGAAGTTGCTGGAGCATCAGGTTGATGCGGCCTATAGAGCGCTGTTCGAGATGGACGGCAAAGCACTCCTCGCTGACGAGGTCGGTCTGGGCAAGACGATCGAGGTCGGGATGATTCTCAAAGAGATGCACTTCCGTGAGACTGATGACTCCGTCCTCATCCTCACGCCGGCCCAACTCGCCAAACAGTGGCAAGCCGAGCTACTGGAGAAATTCGGGTTGGAGTTCGTCTGTAACTACGACGATGAATTTGATGGATTCGACCAGCACGACCACATTATAGCGAGTATCGACACAGCGAAGAGTGATCGGCATCGGGCGACGGTTCTCAACCGTGACTGGGATGTTCTCGTTCTTGACGAGGCTCACTACGTCAAGAACGAGGAAACAGACCGTTACGATCTGATTGGCGGCCTCTCGTATCAGTATGCCTTCTTCCTGACGGCAACGCCGATCCAAAATAAACTTACAGACCTGTATAACATAGTTTCCCTGCTACGGCCCGGGTTGTTCGGGACACGTGATGTCTTTCACCACTATTTCGTCAACAGCAATCAGGAGACTCTCGTTAACCGAGACGAACTGCAGGATCGACTGAATAGGGTGATGATTCGAAACCGTCGCGCAGATACGGATATTGATTTCACCGACCGAACCATCGATACCCGAACCTTTGACCCTTCTCGGGAAGAACGAGAACTCTACCAGGCCGTCTCAGGTTACGTCAGAGGTGCGTACAGCGAAGATCAGGGGCAGAAGCTGGTCCTGATGCTGTTACAGAAAGAGGTCGTCAGCAGTCCTGCCGCGTTAAAGGGAACTATCGAGAAGCGGCTTGACGATCAGTCTGAGCTCACCCATACGGAAGAACTGGGATCGATTCTTGACCATATCGACAATATCGAGACGGTCACGAAACAGGAGAAACTCCTCAGTATCGTCGAAGAGGCTCGTGACCACGTTGAGATGGGGCGAGTCATTGTTTTCACACAGTTTAGAGCAACCCAGCGAGAAATACTTGACCGGTTGGTCGAGGACGGTTATACTGTCCACTCGTTCCATGGGGGCCACTCCAGCCAAGAGAAAGAACAGATCGTCGAAAGCTTCGAAGAAGAGGGTGGCGTGTTAGTCTCTACCGATGCTATGTCAGAAGGTAGAAACTTACAGTTCTGCAACATAATGGTGAACTACGACCTGCCGTGGAACCCGATGCGCGTAGAACAGCGCATTGGCCGTATCCACCGAATCGGGCAGAAGCGAGATGTGTACATCTTCAATATGGCTTTGAAGGATACAGTCGAAGAATACGTCTTAGAACGCCTGTACCACAAAATCGACCTCTTCCAGCAGACTGTAGGAGAATTGAGTTCGATCCTGACCCGTCTAGAGGAATCCGGGACCACGTTCGAGGACGAGATATTCGAGCGGTTGGTTAACGCCGATTCCGAGGTAGACCTTGAGAACGACTTCGATGCGATGGCCATTGACCTACAGGAGCAGCGCGACCTTGCAGAGAAACTGGAAGAGTTCAACAGCGGCGTTTTCGAGGGATTCGATCTGGGGGCTAGCGATGACTGACGCAGCCCTGTCGATCACACAGTCGGCCGTTGAGCAGTTTGCCGAACAGTATCTGACCGTAGTTGGCTGCACTGTCGAAAAACACGGCGAACGATGGACTGTTACCACTTCGGAAGACTCTGAAACAGATGTGCTGGATGGAGAGGTTTCACTGCTTTGCGGGGAGCCCTCGTCGGAGATAGGCGAGAACGAATACGAGCTTCATCCAGAAAGTACGTTCTTCCAAGAACTGATTGCTGAGGCGAGTGAGCGGAGTCCGACTGGCAAGATCGTACTATCTTCAGAAAGTACACAAATTGAGCTGCCACCGTGGATACGGGAAAGTGACGTTGACGTGATTACCGCCACGTTCACCCCCTACTATGATCGTACCGCAGTAGTTCTCCTGTATCGAATCAGCATTGAGACTGTCAGCGAGTATCAGACAGAATTACTACGCGCTGTTGCTGTTGACACGCGGTCGATGGACTCACTCCCGAAGCTCGAAGACACATTTCTCCAAACTGTGTCTTCCCCAGCATCAATCGAAAGTTCTCCAGTCAGTTTTGATCGATCTGAAGCGCTTACCCTCATTGAGCAAACTCGTGAAGTCGTGGTGGATCGGATTCAGCCGAAGATTGACGAGATACATCAAGAGGCATCTAGGGCAGCAGATGCTGAGGTCGAGGAGTATCGGCAACTGCAACAACAGCGAATTGAGGAATTAGAAGAGAAGACCACTCAACTGTCGGCACAGATCGACGACCTCAGTAAATCCATCCAGGAGAGCAACACTCAGGATGAGCGTATGCAGGCTCTTGAGAAGCGAAAAGAGCTCAAATCCGAATATGAAGACGTAGAATCAGAATTAGAGACGCTTCGACATCGTCGTGATCAGGGATTTCCCGAAAAGCAACGAGAGATTCGTGGAAGACACGTCTTAGAGGTTGTGGTAACTCCACTCACGGTAACACAAGTGGAGTATGAACGAGGAGAGCTTGAACTTGAATTGGAAACACAGGGGGTATCACAGTCCCTGACTATCGGATACGGGGATGGAGTCGGAGTAACCGAAGAAGTTCGCTGTGAGACCTGTAATCGACTACTCACAGAAAACAATCCGATACGAGCCATACATGATGGTATACGCTGTTCACGATGTTAGAAAGGCAGAGTACCTGTATGCAGAGGAAATTGTATTATTCCACGGACAAGTGGATTGGCTCGTTTTGTGCTCTTTCAGATACAACCTTCCCTGCCTCAGTTGGAATTCCTTAAGCTACAAGGATCCACTGTCAGAATTCGCCGTGTCACTAGACCCCGTTACGTCTGGCGGTTTTGGGAGCTGTAGTTGCTAAAAGCCAAGGTTCCTTAAATATCCACAAAACACCACCTGGTGCGATGCAACGAGTAATCAACCGCAGGCTCTACGACACAGAGCAAACTGAACAGATCGCCCGATACACGCCGCTAACCGATCGTGGCGATTGTCAACTACCTGATCAAGATAGCCGACAACGAACCACCGAAGAGACGGGTATGTCAACAGACGATGTCCAAGTCAACTTCATCTCTGCTCAAACGCAGATAACGGACGCTCGGCAGACAATTGAGACCATTGACAAGTTCGCATCATAGGTGATTGAGACAATGAGTGTTACAGTTCGAGAAGCTGAGATACCGCCAGGGTCTGGGCAACAGATTGAGATCGTAGCCTTCGGATACGAGAGCGAGTGGGTCCCGTCTTTCCGCCGAATCCCAGACTATTATGAAGGGATCGAGTCAGTATTAGAGCCATGGCTAGTTGATCGACTTGACCTGCCTGAAGACCCAGAGAGGGCGGTCGAAACAGACGATCGTGTGATCTCTGTAGGGGATGGTTTATTTGCGTCGCCAATACTTGACGCCGAATATGCCGCCACCGTGATGTTCGACGCCGACGAGAAGGAGTGGATTGTCGAGATAAACGAAGACCTCGAGCCCAACTGTTGATTTCGGTTCCTCTGGTTACTGTGAATTTAGTCGAGTGGTTCGTCACTCCAGTATACCATCTGCATCGGCAGATCTTCTGAATCGTACCGTGGGTTACTGGGAAGCGTATACGATTGCTCCCGTGTTTTCCACGCCGTTACCGCAATCCAAGCGCATCAACCACGTCGTCGACAGCCACGTCGGATGATTTCCCAATGAATTCTTTACAGAGATCCCTGAACACGGTTTCGGGAGCGTCAAGATGTCCATCAAGTGCTTCGAGACGCTCACCGACGCCAGCGGCAGTCTGTTTCGAATGCTGAAGTTGCCGACCGAGAAAGCCGCGAAAGCACACCTCTGGATGAGATTCGGCTACAGTTTCCCTGGCTGAATTGTTAGCTTGCAAAAAAGAATCGATCTCAGCGATTCCCGAGGAGATATGGTACGACTGCCGTGATAGTCCTTTGCCAATTTCATCTCTATTTGTTTCGGATACCTTCTCGTACGAGTCACCGTTGTACGCTCCCTCACACGCTTTTCTGGACGGAACCGGAAACACGCTACTGGAGCGTCCAGTTACCATACGTGCAAGTGAATCGAGCTCTTCTCGGTTCGAAAGCGTCTCTTCGTTCTCTGGGAGTCCAATCGGGACATCAATCAGCACATGATCAAGGTCAGGAACGATTTCCCATAGTGCTTCGAAGCTGTCCTCTAGAGCACATTCTGAATATGAGCCACTCTGGAAGACAACCGCGACCCACTCTCCCGCTGCCCAATCAACGCCAGCTACGCTATGCTGATCCATGTATCTGGGTTTACTCTATGCTGTGTGATGATAGTCTAATCAATCGCGTATGCGTCACCCAACTCCGAGAAATGACTGACGAGCGTATCTGCGGTCGACTCGATCTCGGCAGCGGAACTGACATGCTGATAAAAGACGATGTTCGAGTCATATGGATTGTCAGATGTCTCCAACGGCCAATCTCCGTCTCGGGTCTGTTCAGCTACTTTGTCATCGATACTCTGGTCTGTGTTCTTGATCTTGTATCCAAACGCCCGAAGTGCGCCGTCAATGTCGGTCCGGTTGTACTCAGTCGGCGGCATCCAGTACAGGTGAACGTTCAGATTTTGATTGCTGTCTGCGGACTTGGGCCCACTCATCGAATAATGAACTCGACTGAATGCTAATCCACTACGGGGTGAGCGTGCCGTTTTCACACGAGAGTTGGGGTTTTGACCAAACAGGTCTGGTTGTTCGTCGATCATCTGCCGACCGACATCGATCAAGATTGCCTCGATTTCACTCTCAAACTGGTCGATCAATCGGAGCGCCTTCAGATAGCGATCGTTCTGAAGCCCCATCGTGAGGAACTCGTCCGTCATGAATCCATTATCGCACGGAGATACGTTAGTTGTTCCTCAAGAGCGTCCGAGAGCTTGATCGGTTGAATCGTATCGACAACGTTTCCGGGAGCTGCGAGCCGCTCGATCACCGGCTGTGGCTGGAAGTTCATGAGTTGTTGCTCTGCAACCGCACAGAACAGGTAGGCGTTGGCTGCCCAGTGGTCATCGACGATCTCGCCTCGGAGCAGGATTGATCGAACCGCTTCCGTCACGTCGCGCCAGTACACTACATCGACAGGGCGCGGATTATCCCACTCGATGGTAAGATAATCACCTCGGTGGGTAAGTGAGGGGCCAACGATGGCCTCAAGACGGTTCTTTTTGCGCTTCGGTAGAAGAAGAGTATGCTTCCACTCTCTGTCATCATAGTGCCGCTCGACGAGCCTCGCGGTGTCGGCTGTCTTCCGGTAATTCTCATCTCCGAGTTTCACTTCAATCGAGACTCCCCAGTTCTCGTATAGGACCAATATGTCCGGTCGCCGGAACGATCCCTCTTTTTTCGAAAGTTGGTCTTCCAGGATGACCTCACTCGGGGCTTGATCCCCTGGTCCACCGAACAGTTCTGCTGGAAGCAAAGCAGAGGGACGTATCAACTGTGCCAACCACCGCGACCATTCGACTTCGTTGCTGGGGTGGAGCGGTCCTTGATGGAATCCGTTTTTGACGAGGTCCGCAGCGAGCGGGTCTGTATTGAATGGGGAGTCTGAGGTCTTCCACTTGCGGTCGGACTGTTCGAGCAGGTTGGAGAGGTTTACTGCCGTTTTATGGCCTATCTCGGAGTATCTGTCCCACCATGGTTCGAGTTCATCCCAGGAGTCAGCAAACTGTTCCAGATCCAATATTCGGGGTGTGGTAGAGGAACGTGTGGCAGGAGATGGGTACACCTGCCACCAGGGGTCAAGTGTAGCCCAACCGCTCGGGAAATCGCTCATCCACGATGATACTGGGCTCGACGCAATTAATCGTGTCTGTGCGTAGGTAGCCCACCACGAATCGAGCCAGTCCCCGTCGCTGTGCTCTACGTCTATGTCCACGTCTCGTTAGTGGACACAGACCGCGTATAAAATTACTATTGGGGTGAGGGGGTATTTCCAGTACTGATGCTTTGCCGGTTGTCGGCCCACTGCTTGCTATGGCGCTGGACATAGGTCGGGCCGAAACGAGGAAGCGCGAGTCTTAGAAGCAAGACTGTCAGTATGTATTGCCGACTGAGCGCACGACCATACCGGAACGTTGTGGTTGACCAGTTCCGGCCTGTTCAAACCAAGGCACTCGGTTGCCCTCGCACCGACATAGGTTTGTTAGTGCCCACCACATTTTTATCCATCTGGTACGACTCAATACCCGGACTCCCGGACGGCGGTGAACCGCGTGCAAGAGACGATTGGAATCACGAAAACTCAGGCCCGCGAAATCGACCCTGGAAATCACAATCCGGTCGGTAGGCGGCCTGAACGTCGGAGAATACGGACTGTTACAGTCCGTACGTAGTACG
>SL_4KL_010_BRINEDRAFT_10001984_pt1 | contig 11511 bp, 11 predicted proteins | sample SodLak_010_BRINE_2_FD_10664 | JGI IMG/M metagenome (IMG submission 10664) | reverse complement strand
TGCGGTCGTACGAACGCGGTGCGGGGTAGAAGCCGTCTCGGCACCGCTCGAACGTCTCCGGACGCGTCGCGACGACGCAGACTCGGGCGTCTCCGGGCGCACCGTCTCCGGGCGCATCGTCTACCGGGAAATCCGCCGTGAACCGATCGGGGCTCATGCCGTCGGTCGGCCCCGGACGCGGAAATATCTGCGTTCGATCCGTACCGCGTGCAACGAGATGGAGCTCGGCGACCGATTGTGAGTTCGTGGGCCGCGAGTCCGTGATCGGCCTGCCAGGGCCGAAGGGGGCTAGGGAGACGACGCTTCTCAAATGCGCGCTCGGAATCGTCTTCTTCGATGTGGGTCGGTTATCCCCAAAATCGTTCAGACACCGCCATCTCGGGCACCCTCGCCCCACTCACCGCGATCCGACCACCAGCGACAGCAGGTACACCGCGATGGCGACGAGAATGATCGTCGCCCCGGTGGCGATGTTGCCGACGTACGAGACGAAGATGCCGCCCAACACCGCGACCTGGCCGAAGACGACCGACAGCAGGAGTCCGCGGTTGAAGCTTCCCGTGACCTGCATCGCCGCGGCGACGGGAATGACCAACATCCCGGCGACGAGGATGGCGCCGAGCACCTGCATCGCTGCGACGACGACCAGCGCAGTGAGTACGATCAACAGCGTGTCGTAAAACCACACGTCGATCCGCGCGAGCCGCGCCGCCTCGCGGTCGAACGTAATAAAGAGGAGCTGCTTGTGTGTCACCGCGACCGTACCGGCGACGAGGAGGGTTAATCCGACCATGAGCTGGACGTTCGGGAACGGGACGAAAAGGATATCACCGAACAGGTAGCTCTCGACGGTCGGCCCGAACACGACGCCGTAGGAGATGACCGCAATCCCGACCGCGAACCCGCCGGTGAGCATGATCGCGATGGGGATGTCGGCGTAGCCGTCGGTGTTGACTGCGATGTACTGCATTCCGAGCGCCGCGACCGCGGCCGCGACGAGCGCGAATAACAGGGGGTAATCCAGCGCCGGCACCGCGGCGCCGATGAACAGCCCGATCGCGACCCCGCCGAACGCCGTGTGCGCGAGCGCCTCGCCGATCAGCGCCATCTGTCGGTTGACGAGATACGCGCCGACGACGGGAGCGGTGACGCCGATGAGGATCCCCGCGGTGAACCCCCGCTGGAGGAACCCGCTGCAGACCAGCCACGTGTCGACCGTCGAGCAGGTCGCGCCCCAGACGGCGTCGTACAGCGGTGGAAACATCCAGAGGATGAACGCCGTGATCGCCAGCCCGGCCGGGACGCCGACCCCCACGACGATTCCGGCCCGTCGGGCGAAACTCCGCGGCGGGAACGTCTCCTCGAGCCGGTCACGCGTCGCCATCTCAGTCGCCTCCGGCCAGCGCGTCGGCGCGCACGGCCCTCGCGGAGCCGAAGACTCGCTCCAACGCGTCGCTTTCGAGGAACGACCGCGTCTCGTCGTGTGCGTACAGCTCCCCGTCGAGACACGCCATCGTGGTCGCGTGTTTGGCGAGGAGCCCGACGTCGTGCTCGATGAGGACGATCGTGATCCCCTCATCGTTGAGCTCGTCGAGCAGACGGTAGAAGCGCTCGACCGAGTCGGTGTCGACGCCGACGGTCGGCTCGTCGAGCGCGAGCAAGTCGGCCTCGCTCGCGAGCGCGCGAGCGATGTACGCCCGCTGCTTTTGGCCGCCCGAGAGGGTGTTTATCTGCCTGTTCGCGAGGTCGGTGATGCCGACGCGGTCGAGCGCCTTCTCGACTGCTCGTCGGTCCGCGTCGCGGAGCCGACGGAGTCCGGTGTGCGCGTACCGCCCCATCGTCACGACTTCCCGCACGGTGACCGGCATGGTCGCGTCGGACTCGCTCGACTGCTGAGAGACGTAGCCGAGCCGAGTGCCGTCGGTGAACGCCTGCGCCGGCGTGCCGAACAGTCGAACGGCCCCGGAGTCGGGCGTCTTGAGGCCGAGCAGTATCTTCAGAAGCGTCGTCTTTCCCGACCCGTTCGGCCCGACCAGNCCGAGGAACGCCCCCGCTTCGACGGTCAGAGAGACGTCGCTTAACACGGGGGTGTCGTCGTATGCGAACCGCACGTTCTCTGCGACGATTGCTGGCGTCATTCGGGTTTGTCGCTGTCAGGTTGAACTCGTCTCAAAGTCATATGCCTTCGGTCTCCGTCTCGCTCGCTCCGTCTCTCGATCTCCGTCTCGTTTTAGTCCGCTCCGAGCGCCGTCGCTATCGACGGGAGGTTGATCTCCCGGAAGTGGTCGATGTAGCCCCAGTCTGGCTCCATCGTGAGATCGCCGCCGATCGGCGGAGTGCCGTCGATCTGGGTCTCGATGGGCGACAGCGGCAGCACCGTCGTCTCCGTCTCGTCCGCCAACGACTCCGCGAGCTGTCCCGGTTCGCCGACGTCGTAAAGCACGTGGCCGATGCCGAACTCCTCGATCAGCTCTTCGATCTCTTGGACGTCACCCGGCGACGCGGCGTCGTCGGGAGAGGTTCCGACGGGTGAGTAGATCTCGAGATCGTAGCGCCGGTTCCACCACTGGAAGGAGTCGTGGGTGCCGACGACGAGCTGGTTCAGCGCTGCGCGCTCGACGATGGCCTCGAAATCCTCGTGAAGCTCTTGGAGCTCCGCGTTGAAGTCCGCGGCGTTTTCGGCGTACTCCTCGGCGTTGTCGGGGTCTATCTCCGCGAGGCCGTCGGCGACGTTGTCGACGCCTGTCTGACACTCGATCGGGTCCATCCACCAGTGTTCGTCGTCGTCCTCCGCGGGACTGTCGAAAAACTCGATCCCTTCGGAGGCCTCGATGACGACGACGTCGTCGTCGGCCAGCTGATCGGCGGCGTCGTCCTGCCAGCTGGAGAAGTCGCGGAGGTAGACGAAGCCGTCGGCGCGGTCGAGCTCTTGGACCGTGCCGGGCTCCGGGTTCCAGTCGTGGCCGTGTTCGCCGACCGGGACGAGATCGATCGCCTCGATGTTGTCGCCGGCGACCTGTCGGACGAAGTCCCACACCGCGGGCATCGTCGCGAACACGGTCGGCCGGTCGTCGTCTCCGTCGGGGTTTCCGACGTTTCCGCTCTGCGGGTCGTCTCCGAGACACCCGGCGAGTCCGAGCGCAGCACCACCGATACCGGCCAGCGCGGCGCGTCTCGACACCACCCCCGTCTGCCACTGTTGTGTCTTCATTAGGTGTATTTCAGTCTATGCGAACTAATAACTATTACGATCCAAATAATATTTTTAGACAAGTCTAACTCAGTCCGAGCGGTGGGGATGCCACCCCCTCGCGCTTCAGCGCGGGATGTGACGCGCGTGTGACCGATGATGCATGATGCTCACTCCTCGGGTTCGGCCGCGAGCGCCTCCTCGCGGAGTGTTCGACACCGCTCCCCGTCGATTACGAGTTCGGGAACCGGCGTCGGGCTCCCGTCGGCGTCGACGGCGACGAAAACGAAGTACGACTCCGTCGTCAGCTCACGGTCGCCCGTCCGGGGCGACTCGCGGTACGCGCGGATCCGAGTTCGGAGGCTCGTCCGCCCGACCGCGTACACGTACGACTCGACGATACAGGTGTCTCCCTGGGGCACCGGCCGCTTGAAATCGAGCTCGTTGATCCGTGCGGTGACACAGGTCTCGCCGGCGGCGCGCATCGCCGACATCGCCCCGATCTCGTCCATCCATTTGACGACGTTTCCTCCGTGGGCGGACGCGTAGTTGTTGGTGTGTGTCGGCTGGACGCGCTGGCGGTTCTCGATATAGGTCTCGCTGATACTGGGCATGACGGACCCACACGTCCGTCAGTAAAAGGCGCGTCGCCGACGGCGGCTACGGTTCGTCGCGATCGCCGACGGTGGCTACGGTTCGCCGCGGTCGACGACGACCGTCCGCCCGGTGAGTCGTTCGGGAACGAACCGGTAGAGGTCGATGTCGAGGTCCGGTTTTCCATCGGCCCATATCTCGAACAGGGGCCGGCGCGTTTCACCGTACTGCGCGATCGTCTCTGGTGTGAGTTCGTCGAGGTCGATCCGGCGGAGGGTCCCGACGCCGACGACGCTCTCGTACGCGTCGCCGTCCTCTTCGTACACCACGATCCGCGCCTGCGGCTCGGACGCGAGGAACTCGCGCTTCTCGCTGTCGGGCGTCGACACCAGCCGGAGATAGGCGTCTCGCGACTCCTCGTCGAACCCGTACGAGACCGGAATCGCGTACGGTGCCCCGTCGCGCGCAAGCGAAAGCACACCGGTCTCGTGTCGTGAGAGAAACGCGTCGACTTCCGCGTCGGTCATCTCGACCTCGCTGTTCGTCGGCATACGCGACACTCCGGCGTACGCCAGTATAAAAGATGCGAGACGTGTCACGTGGTCCGCGGGTCGGTGATGTCGTCCTCGGAGACGGGCGCCCCACAGACGATACAGCCGACGTCAAGCAGTGTCGTCCGCACTTCATAGTCCACCTCGATCGAGCGATGGCACTCCGGGCAGACGAAGGTGTGCGTCTGTGGACTCATCATGACTATGGCTACGACAGAGATCCACATGAAGGATGGATCGGATTCCAGTCTTTTTGGAATCCGCTCAGTCGAGAATCGCAGACAACAGCTTCCGCTGAGCGGCCGCGATGTGTTCGCTGAACGTCGATCGATCGATACCGAGGGAGTCCGCGACCTCGCCGGCGTTGGCCCCCTTCGGGTGCTCGAAGTAGCCTGCCTCGTAAGCGGCGGTGAGCACCTCGCGCTGGCGCTCGGTCAGGTCGCTCCGGTCGACGGTGACGAGGTCCGACTCCTCGGGCGTCGACGACGACTGCAGGAGGCGTAACACCTGCATGTCGGAACACGACTCCCGGAACGCGTCGAGCACCGACCGGAGCGTCGGGAGATCCGTCGCGTGAAACGTGATGAGTAGTCGTCCGTCGCGAATGGTCGTCTCCGAGACGGGAACGCCGTGCCGGTCGAGCACCGCGAACGGTGAATCGTCGACAGCGGGGGCTTCGAACCGATAGGCGGCCTTGTCACCGTAGTCGAAGACGACATCCACCCGCTCGGGGACCGTCAGGTTCGCGTCGGCGATGAATTCGAGGACGACCGCGTCCGAGCCGCTGTCCGGCGTGCTGCGCGCGATACTGTAGATCGGCGACGACCCGTCGACGACGCCGTCGAACGGCGATGGCGCCGACGCGGGCAGCGAGACCTCCGCTCGGATGCCGGATCCCATTTGCGTCCGTCTGTGCCCGCCGCCGGGCAAAACGTTGACGGGAGCGCACGGTACCGACGGGGCGAACGCGACCGATCCGCTATGTCGCTTATAAAACACCCCGCATATGGAGGGACGGTGTTGGGGTGAACGGCGCCGCTATCTCTATCTATGACGCGAAACGCGGCGCGCAAGACAGGGACGACGACCGCGACGGAGGGAGACGAGACGCTCGACGCGACGTTCGACGCCCTCGCCGACCCGGACTGTCGGGCTATTCTCGGTGCCGCTGACACTCCGATGACCACGGGCGAACTGGCCGACGCGTGCGACCTCGCGCTCTCGACCGCCTACCGGAAAGTCGAACGACTGAGTGAGACGCCCCTGTTGGTCGAGGGCGTCCGTTTCGATCCGGACGGAGACCACGCCGCAGAGTACACCCGCGGGGCCACCGACGCCATGGTCGAGCTCACGGAAGGCGGCGTCACGCTGACGATGGAGGCGTCGACGGCGCCGGACGCTTCGACTCGCTTCGACCCGCTCGGTGTTTCGGCCGACTGAACGCTGTCTCAGATTATTACCAATTGTGATAATCTGAGAGGCAGTATTATTTATCACGTGAGCCCCCAGATTTGTATGTCTCGCGTGCCGGACCCAGCCACGCTTCTCGACCTCTCGCAGGACAAGGTCGCAGTCCTCGACGAGGACGGGATCGTCCGGCACCTGAACGAAACGATCACTGACTGTCTGGGCTTCGAGTCGAACGAACTCGTCGGGACGGACGCGTTCGCGCTCGTCCATCCAGACGACGAGTCGACGCTCAGAGCGGCGTTCGACGCGATCGTCGACGGCAGCCGCGATCCCACGGAGCCGCTCGAATACCGTTACGCGACCGCGGACGGCGAGTGGCTATGGCTCCGCACAAGAGTCCACACGCCCGTCGAAACCGGAGTCGACGGATACGTGTTGCTCTCGCGAAACGTCACTCAAGAGGTCGAGCCCCGACAGCGGCTAGAGACGATCGCAGCCACCTCCGCCGACGTTTTCTGGATGTTTTCCGCGGATTGGACGGAGCTGTTGTTCATCAACGATGCCGTTACGCACGTGTTCGGGCTGTCGAAAGCCGATATCGAACGGCGGCCGACGCGGTTTTTGGAGGTGATCCACCCCGACGACCGCCCGTACGTCGAGCGAGCGATGCGGCGCCTCTCCGCGGGCGAATCGGTCCATCTCGACTACCGGACCAGAACCGTCGACGGCCAGACGAAGTGGGTCAGAGTACCGGGAGAACCGGTGCTCGAGGGCGGCGACGTCGTCGCAGTCACGGGGTTCGCACGCGACGTTACCGACGAGTATCGCCGCGAGCGGCAGCTCACGGTGATTGACAACCTGCTGCGCCACACGATCCGCAATCATATGAACGTCATCGACGGCACCGCAGAGCTGATCATCGACGAGCTGACCGGCGCGAATGGTCTCGCTGATCCTGGCGTCCCCGACCCCCTCGACGACTGCATCGAACACGCAGAAACGATCCGACGGGTCGCGGACGACCTCCTCACGACGGCGGAGAAACAGCGCGGCGTCATCGGACTCCTGCGACAGCCCGGCTCGCCGGAGCCGGTCGACATCGAGCCGATCGTTGCGGAGGCGATCGCGATAGCAACCGACGGTGAGCACTCTCCGGCCGAGGTTTCGGTTTCGTGTTCGCCCGACGTACGGGCGATCACACACGAGGAGATCGATTACGCGATCGCCGAGCTGATCGAGAACGCCATCGATCACGCGGAGTCATCACCGGTCGTCCGCGTCGACGTGACGATCGACGACGGGAGCGTCGAGATCTCGGTCCGTGACAACTGCACGTCGATTCCGCCCGAGGAACGGCACGTCATCACCGACCGCTGGGAGATGGACGAACTCCACCACACGAGCGGGATGGGACTGTGGCTCGTCTACTGGATCGTCGACCGGTCCGGTGGCGACCTCGAGTTCGACACCCACGAGAACGGAAACGTCGTGACGATCGCCGTTCCGAGCGCCGACTGCGACGGGAGGCCCCAGACAGTGGCGCAGACGAAGCGACCGACTGCGACGCCGAACGGTCCGGGTGTCAGAGCCGACATCGTGAGCGCAGAGCGGACGGAAACGGACGGCGGAGCCGGAGACGAAACCGACTGACGGGTCACGACACCACGGGAATCGACCGGGAGCCGGAGAGCCGATTCCCGAAACGTCGAACGGGGTTTCGAGAACCCGATCGGTCGTTCATTATTTACTCAACTACTGAAAATACTCCCACCCAGTTTAAACCGTGGGTGGGCGTAGTTTCACGTTGATGGGTACGCTCAACGAGCTGTTCGACCCGGATCGGGTCGCCGTCGTCGGCGCGACGCCCCGCGAGGGAGCCGTCGGTCGCGCTGTCACGTCGAATCTACTCGACGACTTTGACGGTGACACCGTTCCCGTCAACCCGAACTACGACGAGGTGCTCGGGACGCCGTGTGTCGACGAGGTCGGTGACGCGGACGCTGACGTCGCCGTGGTCGTCGTCCCGCCTTCGATCGTGTTAGACGCGATCGAGGCGTGCGGCGCGGCCGGCGTGCGTAACGTCGTCGTGATCACCGCTGGGTTCGGAGAGACGGGTAAAGACGGGGCGGTGAGAGAGCAGCGCCTCGCGGAGATAGCCGACGAGTACGGCCTGAACCTCGTCGGCCCCAACAGCCTGGGGATCATGTCGACGCCCTCGGGGATGAACGCGACGTTCGGCCCGGAGAACGCGCTTCCGGGCGGGCTCTCGTTTATGAGTCAGTCCGGCGCGTTCGTCACCGCGGTCCTCGACTGGGCCAACGACAACGGGATCGGGTTCAAAGACGTCGTCTCGCTCGGCAACAAGGCCGTGCTCGACGAGACCGACTTCGTCGACCACTGGGGCGACGACGAGCAGACGGACGTGATAATCGGCTATCTCGAGGGGATCGAGGACGGTCGCGAGTTCATCGAGACCGCCCGCGAGACCGCACGAGACACGCCGATCGTCGTCGTCAAATCCGGGCGAACGAGTGCGGGCGCGCAGGCCGCTTCCTCTCATACCGGCACGCTCGCCGGCTCGGATAAGGCGTACGAAGCGGGTCTCGACCAGGCGGGGGTCATCCGCGCCGAGTCGGTCGACGAGCTGTTCGACTCCGCCGGCATCCTCGGGAGCCAGCCGCTGCCCGACACCGACAGCGTCGCCATCGTCACGAACGCCGGCGGCCCCGGCGTGATGGCCACCGACGCGGTGGGTGACGCCGACCTCGAGATGGCGTCGTTCACCCGCGAGACGTCCGACGCGCTCGCGGAATCGATGCCCGAGGAGGCGAACATTCACAACCCGGTCGACGTCATCGGGGACGCCGATGTCGAGCGGTTCCGCGAGGCGCTGGAGATCACCGTCGCCGACGACAACGTCGGCGCGGCCCTCGTGTTGGCCGCGCCGACCGCGACGATCGACTTCGCCGATCTGGCGGACGCCATCGAGAACGTCAGCGAGGAGATGGACGCGCCCGTCGCCGCCTGTCTGATGGGTGGTGACCGGACCCGGGAGCCGAAACAGCAGCTCCAAGCGAGGGGGATCCCCTGCTACTTCGACCCCGCCCGCGGGATCGAGAGCCTCGCGACGCTCGCCGAGTACCGCGACATCAAAGCGCGCGAGTACGACGAGCCGATGTCGTTCGACGTCGACCGCGAGCGCGCTCACTCGATCCTCTCGTCGGTCCGCGACCGCGACGATAATCGCTTAGGCGTCGAGGCGATGGAGCTGCTCGACGCGTACGGAATCGAAACGCCGGCCGGCGAAATCGTCGACTCGCCGGAGCGGGCCAGCGAGGTCGCGGCCGGTATCGACGGCGACGTGGTGATGAAGATCGTCTCGCCCGACATCCTACACAAATCCGACATCGGCGGCGTCGCCGTCGGCGTCACCGACGCGGACGTGGCGGACACCTACGAGGACCTGATCACCCGCGCCCGAAACTACCAGCCGGACGCGACCGTCCTCGGCGTCCAAGTCCAGGAGATGGTCGATCTCGATGCCGGCGTCGAGACGATCGTCGGGATGAATCGCGACCCGCAGTTCGGTCCGCTCCTGATGTTCGGACTCGGCGGGATCTTCGTGGAGGTGATGGAAGACACCACCTTCCGCGTCGCGCCCGTCTCGGAGCCGGAAGCGCGCGAGATGACCGAGGAGATCAAGTCGGCTCCCCTTCTCCGGGGTGCCCGCGGCCGCGACCCGGTCGATATCGACGCCGTTGTCGAGACGATCGGTCGGCTCTCCCAGCTCGTCACCGACTTCCCGGCGATACTGGAACTGGACATCAATCCGCTCGTTGCACTGCCCGACAGAGACGGCGGGACGAGTGCCGCCGCCGTCGACGTGAGACTTACGGTCGACCCTGAGGAACTCGAACTATGACAGACACCACTACGACACTCGTCACCGCGACCGGAGAACACACCGGCAAGACAGCGATCGCCGTCGCCTTGGCGCGACTCGCGGCCGACCGCGACCGCAGCGTCGGCTACATGAAGCCGAAGGGGACCCGCCTGCAGTCGAACGTCGGGAAGACGCTCGATCAGGACCCGATGCTCGCCCGCGAGGTGCTCGGGCTCGACGCCGAGATGCATCAGATGGAGCCCGTCGTCTACTCGCCGACGTTCGTCGAGGGCGCGATCCGCGGCACTGAGGACCCGACCGCGCTCCGTGACCGGATCCGCGAGGAGTTCGACGAGCTCGCAGCCGACCGCGACCGGATGTTCGTCGAAGGCGGCGGCCGATGGACGACCGGCGGCGTCGTCGACCTCACCGACGTCGACGTCGCAGAGCTGCTCGACGCGCAGGTCGTGCTCGTCGCCGAGTACGGCTCGCCGAACGACCTCGACGAGGTGCTCGCCGCCGCCGACGCGTTCGGCGACCGCCTCGCCGGCGTCGTNTTCAACAAGGTGTCCGACGACGCGTTCGACTCGCTCGATCAGGACGGGATCCCGTTCCTCGAAGCGAAGGGGATCACCGTCCTCGGCGCGGTCCCCTACGAGAAGGAGCTCGCGGGCGTCACCGTCGGCGAACTCGCCGACGAGCTCGGTGCCGAGCTGTTGACCGACGCGCCGACCGACGGCTTCGTCGAGCGCTTCCTCGTCGGCGCGATGGGTGGCGACGAGGCGCTCCGATACTTCCGGCGCGCCCGCGATGCGGCCGTTATCACCGGCGGCGACCGCGCGGACGTCCAGACGGCCGCGCTCGACGCCTCCGGGGTCGCGTGTCTCGTTTTGACCGGCGGCCATCGGCCCTCGGGGGCGGTGCTCGGAAAGGCCGCAGAGGCGGGGAAACCCGTGCTCGCGATCAACACGGACACGGTGACCGCCATCGACCGTGCCGAAGGCGTCGTCAGCGGCGGTCGAACTCGCGACGCGCGAACGGTCGACCGGATGGCGGAGCTGCTGGACGCACACGTCGATCTCGACGCGCTGGTCTGAACGGGCGGGTCGGCGCTTCTCCCCCGTTATCGCTCCGGATCGCCCCGGTGCTCGGAGCGTATGTCTGACATACTGTTTTCAGGGAGGACGACGTAGGCCGCGTATGACCAGTCTCTCGGAGGCGTACGGTGGACGGGGGCGCTCCGAGGTCGACCCACGTCGACTCACGCTCGGCGCGGGTTTGTTCGTCGTCGGAACCCTGCTGCTCGTCGCCGGAATTCTCGTGGCCGCGGAGGTGCTGCTCTCGAGCGGCTCCACCTCCGGCGAGGCCCGCTGGCTCGGCGGGGTTCTCGGTGGCGTGGGCGTCCCGCTGCTGTTGCTCGGGGTGATGACCGTGCTCCCGGCGGACCGTAACACTCGCGCCGCTGCCGTCGTCGGCGCGGCCGTCATGTGTCTCGGCGTGGCGCTGTTTGCACACGCGTACCCGCACCAGTGGGTCGGCGGTCCGAGCCCGGAGCTGACCGACCTCACGCTCCCGACCGCAGGGGTGTACTTCTTCGGCGCGGCGACGACGCTGTGGAGTGTCTTCGTCGGCGTCGCGAACTTCAAAACGCGGAACGATCCCGGCGGGACCGTCACGATGGAAGTGACACATAAAGGCGAGACAAAGATCATCGAGGTCGAGCGCGACCAGATCGACGGGATGGGTGGTGTCGGCCTCCTCGGCGGGACGCCCGACGGCGAGGTCGAAACACAGACGAATCGGCCCGGGGCCTCCGAGGGAAGCGGCACACCCGTCTCCGGCTCCGACGGCGGGACTGCAACGTCCAGTCATGAGTCCCGCTC
>SL_4KL_010_BRINEDRAFT_10001982_pt1 | contig 11522 bp, 11 predicted proteins | sample SodLak_010_BRINE_2_FD_10664 | JGI IMG/M metagenome (IMG submission 10664) | reverse complement strand
ACCATGGCCCAGGTTGCTTCCCTGGCCGGGATTGAGCCGGAAAAAGTGGTGGCCATGGCTTCCGGCAATACTGCCGGCATCTACGGTCTGAACTGCTCCCTGGTTGAACCGGGCCGGGAAGCCGACCTGGTTGTCATGGACGCCCCCATCGGCTCGGCGGGGCAAGATGCCATGGCGGCGCTGCAAAAAGGCGATCTGCCCGGCATTTCGCTGGTTATGATCGACGGAGAAGCAAAAGTCTTTAAAAGCAGGAATACACCACCGGCTACCCGCCAGGTTGAAGTTAGTTAATTATAATAGGCCTGATCTGAAAACCGGGTGATAATGTGGTTTTAATTGACAATGAAAAGTGCACAACCTGCGGCAATTGTGTCATTGATTGCCCCGTAGGAGCCCTCAAAATTGAACAAGACACTTTATTGGTCAGTAATAAATGTGTCCATTGCGGTGTTTGCATGCGGGTATGCCGGTATGAAGCTGTTTCGCTCCCCTCTGATTTGCCAGAAACAGCAATAACCTGCACAAGCTGCCCGATTCGCTGTGCAATTCAACCGGGCTACTTTGGAGCATGCCGCCGTTATCTCAATATCAGGGGCAGTCTGGTCCGGGACAGGGAACCGGTCCTGGATCCGCCCCTCACCAGCAGAACAAATCCGGCTATAAATCAACCCCTGATTACCGCTGTGGGGGCAGGCACTACCTACCCATGCTGCAGACCGGCTCCCAGTATCGTCCATGACAGCGTGGACGGTATAGATGTAGTTACTGTTGTAACCGAAGCCCCCCTTAGTTACAGCGGGGTTAAGCTTAAGGTGGACACCAACTTTTTTATCGGAGATGAAGGTGCGAAAGTCAGGAGACAGGGTAGAGTCATAGGTATGATTGAAACCGAAGAATATGGCTCTAAAATGATTGCCATCGGTGGAGCCAACCGGTTAACCGGTAGAAACGGCTTTCTTGCCGCCAGGACAGTCGCTGAAATATGCAACGGTGAACCGGTTGAATTAAAAGTCGACGGCGGGGTTGAATTATCCCTGCAGGTAGGGAAAAAACCGGTGATCGACGGTATTGAAGATTCTAAGATGAGGGTTGGCTGCGGTAGCGCCACTATCGGGATGTTTGCTGAAAGCCTTGCCGCCGTAGTGGATGAAGCAATTATTCTCGATCATCATGTAGTCGGCCTGTTATCGGAACATCCCGCCGGAGACTATATTAACTTAAAATGGAGCGGCATCACTCCCAGGGCCCGCAAAAGCACCAGGGGCCGTTACTTTGGTGAACACGGCTCCGGCTGGGGAGGAACCAATATCAAACAACCCCGGGAAGCGATCATGGCTGTAGACCAAACTACCGCTGTCCCCGGGATTAAAATCCTGGTCACTGAAACTACCGGACAAGATGCAGCGCTGTTTACTTTAGACAATGATTTTGAGATCAGAGCAATCCCCCTCACCGTTGAAGTCCGTGATACAGTAAAGCTCATTTCAGATTCCTGCCAGGAGGCCCGCGTTTCTGCAATCTATACCGGGGGCACCGGAGGCAGCGCCAGGGCCGGGGTTACAAAATACCCGGTTAAATTAACAGAAGCAATCCATAATGGAGAAGCAACTTTAACCATTGGAGGAGCGCCGACCTATATTCTGCCCGGCGGGGGCATTAATTTCCTGGTAGATGTTGAAAAAGTGGTGCCCCGTTCTTTTACCTGGGTCCCGACTCCGGCTACGGTGGCGCCTGTGGAGTATACGGTGACCAGGCAAAAATATAGTGAAATGGGCGGGCATATTGATCATATGATCAAACTCTCCGCAATAAAAAACAAAAAAAAGAATTGAATTATTCAGAGGCAGTAAGTAAAGGATGAAAAAAATGCTCCATTTTATCGGGCCCGGAAAATGTTATTTAGACTATGGACCGGTTCAAATGTATATTACAGCTGTCGCGCCTGATAAGCCTTTGCACGAAGTACTTAAGACAGTTAAAAACCTGGTTCATAATTTGCTGGAAGATTTAAGCACCTGCCTGGATCAAGCCAAACTGCCGGCCGGCGAACTGGATCATGAAGATAACAGGCCGGTTATTTTTAAGGCCATGCTAAAGGCAGTTAAAGCTGCGGGCGATCCTTCTCTTACGCCCATGGCTGCTGTGGCCGGTTCATTTTCTGACGCTGTAGCGGCTTATCTGTTAAAAAAGGGTGCCACCTATTTAATAGTGAACAACGGCGGTGATATCGCTTTCTATCAGGATCAAGCTCAAAAACTAAAAATCGGCTTGAAGCCTGATTTAAACCAGGAGCGCTGCAGCCACTTTTTAACCGTAAATAACACCAATTGTTGCCCGGGCATTGCGACCAGCGGGCTGGGTGGGAGAGGATTTACCATGGGCATAGCGTCTTCTGTAACCGTACTGGCCTCTGACAGCGCCACAGCCGACGCCTGTGCCACGTTAATAGCCAACAAAACTTCAGTTGATGATCCCGCCGTAGTTAAAGTCCCTGCTGAAATGTTGGATCCGCAAACCGATCTTCGAGGAAAAGCGGTCACTTTAGAATGCACCGGCCTAAAGGCGGAGCAATATCTGGAAGCAGTACAATCAGGCCTCACAGCGGCAAAAAAACTGATAGACAAAAAGGTGATCAAGGGCGCAGTTTTATTTGCCGGACCCTATGTTTCAGCTGCACCGGAAATAATAAGGGCTGCTATTGAACCGTTTAATGAGCAGGATCCTGCAATTCTGGACCGGGAGGGGGAGCGGCTTTGTCCAACTATCATGTCATAGGAAAGACTGAACAGCGACTTGAAGGCTGGGCTAAAGTAACCGGTGAAACCCGGTTTACCGCTGACATGAAGTTACCGGGCATGCTCTATTCAGGAGTATTGAGAAGCAAAATTCCCCATGCCCGCCTCCTTTCAATTGATACGTCAGAAGCGCTGTCCGTCCCCGGTGTGCGAGCTGTTTTAACTGCTGCCGATATCCCCGGTCGCAATGGAGTGGGCATAATCGTCAAAGATGAGCCGGTCTTAATCCGGGACCGGATCCGCCGGGTCGGCGATCCACTAGCCCTGGTGGCAGCAGACACCAGGGAAGCTCTTGATATTTCCCTGTCCCGGATCCGTTATAAAATCAAAGTACTGCCGGCCGTCTTTTCTGCGGAAGAAGCCATGAGTGATAATGCCCCCACTATTCATGAAAAAGGCAATATCCTGCTTCACAGAAAAATCAGGCACGGCAATATCGAAAAAGCGCTGGAGAAAGCGGAAGTAATTATTGAAAACCGCTATGAAACACCCTTTGTCGAACATGCTTACCTGGAGCCCGAAGCAAGTATGGCCCAAAGAACCAATGACTCCATAACAGTTTGGACCTCGACACAGAACCCTCATTTTGACCGGGGAGAAGTAGCTTCGGCTCTGGGGCTTGAACAAAACCGGGTCCGCATAGTCCAAATGCCGACCGGAGGTGGTTTCGGCGGAAAACTTGATATTTCGACCCAGTGCCATACAGCCTTGTTGGCCTGGCACACCCGCCGTCCGGTTAAGCTGGTTTATGACAGGGAAGAGTCCTTTATTGCTTCCGGCAAACGCCATCCCTACATTATAGATTACCTCACCGCTGCAGACAGGCAGGGCAAACTTGTAGGGGTTAAAGTGAAAATAATTGCCAATACCGGCGCTTATGCTTCTTACGGCCCCGGGGTGGCAACCCGGGCTGCAGTTCATGCCACCGGACCGTATTATGTGCCCAATGTCCATGTAGACGCCTATGCTGTTTATACCAATAATCCGTACTGTGGGGCCATGCGGGGATTTGGAGTGCCCCAGATCGGTTTTGCTCACGAAACCCAGATCGATCTGCTGGGTGAAAAGGTTGGCCTTGATGCATGGCAGATCCGGGCCAAGAATTTTTTCCGACCGGGCCTAATTACTTCAACCGGACAGTTGCTTGAACAGAGTCTGGGAATAGGGGAAACCTTAAATAAGGTCAGGGAAAAAGTTAACAGTTTAGAAAAGATAAAACTTGATTAAAGGAGGCGCCGGCTTGAAAAAAAGAGGCTGGGGAATAGGTTGCATGTGGTATGGTATCGGTAATACGGCACTGGCTAATCCTGCCGGCGCGTTTATTGATCTCTTAAATGACGGCACGGTTATTCTTTTAACAGGCTGTGCAGATATCGGTCAGGGATCAAATACAGTTCTGGCTCAGATCGCAGCTGAGGTACTCGGCGTTGAAGTATCAAAAATAAGAGTCATCTCCGGAGACACGGGAGTAACCCCTGAAGGAGGGGCAACTTCTGCGAGCAGGCAAACTTATATATCCGGAAACGCGGTCAAAGAAGCAGCCCTGCAGGCTCAAAAACCACTCCTGGAAAAAGCTGCTGCCATCTTAAGTGTCCCGGTGGAAGAACTGGTCTGCCGGGCCTATAAAATATTTCCTCGTTTCGATCCGGAGCGAAGCGTTAAATTGCAGGACATGATTATCAAATGCCGCCGTGAAGGGAAAATGACCCTGGGCCACGGCTGGTTTAACCCGGTGACAACAGGCCTCGACGAAGAGACCGGAAAAGGAGTCCCTTATGCCACCTATGCCTATGCCACCCAGTGGGCTGAAGTGGAAGTTGATACAGAAACAGGCCAGGTTGAAGTCATTAAACTAATTTGTGCTCATGATGTCGGCCAGGCTATTAACCCCGGAGCAGTGGAGGGCCAGGTAGAAGGCGGATGTGTGATGGGTTTGGGCTATGCCCTGATGGAAGAATTGGTTATGGATGAAGGGGCCATTCTAAATCCAGGTTTTTCCAACTATTTAATTCCCACTGCGAAAGATGTGCCTGACATAGAGACCATCATTGTAGAGGATGAAGAAATTAGCGGACCCTTTGGGGCCAAGGGGGTTGGGGAGCCACCACTGATCCCAACTGCTCCGGCCATTTTGAACGCCATCAGCAATGCCACCGGGATCCGCTTTACCAAATTGCCTGTAAAAGCGGAAGACATCCTTGCTGCTCTTGCTCAAGCTGAACGGCAGCATTAAAGGGAGGTGATCATCTACTGTTGTTAGCTTGACTTTTTGTCGCTTTTAAATATTACATAAAAAAGAGGAGTGTATCTCGAAATGAAAAACAACATATTGAGGTTGGCAATTATTATGGGCCTGGCCCTGATCCTGATTTTTGCTTTCATCGGCTGTGCTCCAGAAGAAGCGCCGGTTGATGAAGAACCTGAAGATGCCGTGGAACCGGATCCAGAACCCGATGAAGAACTGGAAACCATGGAGTTAAGTTTCAGCACCTGGCATGTCCCGGCCAGCGCAGAGTGCACATCAGTGTGGGATCCAATGCTTGAAGAACTGGAAGCAAGGAGTGACGGGAGAATTACCGCCACTACTTATTACGGTGGAGCGCTGGGTGCAGGACCGGATCATTTTGATATCGTGGCCGACGGTTTATCCGACATGGGCTATTTTACCGCTACCTGGACTCCGGGCCGCTTCCCCTTGAGCGATGTCCTTTCCATGCCGGTTTTTGTGGGCGGGAAAGATGTTGCTGTTGATATCGGTAATGCCATGTATGAAAAAATCCTTTACCCAGAATTTGAAGAAGTAAAACTCCTTAATCTGAACGGCTGTATTCAATCGTACTTTTGGACTACCGAAGCAGTTGAAACCCTGGAAGATGTAGAAGGTTTGCGCATGAGGTCGCCGGGAGGCCTGCAAACCTATATGATTGAAGCGCTTGGCGCAGAACCTGTTTTCATGCCCCTGGGCGATGTTTATATGGCCATGGAACTGGGTGACATTGACGGTATTGTTACCTGCCCGCAGCTTTACTACGCTTTCAGCCTTTTCGAAGTAGCCAATCACGCTGTTGTCGCTTCCTTTGGCTGTGTCACCGAAGGGGTGGCCATGAACCTGGACAGCTATGAAAGCGCTCCTGATGACCTCAGGGCAATTATTGATGAAGTGACAGAGAACCCCTTCAAGCTGACCGGGGGCTTAACAGTGGAAACTATTCAAGGAATCATGGACAGCCTCGTCGATGAGGGTGTCATATTTTACGAACTGCCTGGAGAAGAAGCGGAGCGCTGGAACAGCCTGTTCGCTGAAGAAGTCGTAATTAAGTGGGTCGAGCAAATGGAAGCCGACGGCCTGCCCGGTAAAGAAGCACTTTTGCTCTACAAAGAAGAGTTAGATAAGCACGGGGTAGAATTCCCGGCATTCCCCGAAGAATGGGAATAAGCTGAAGCTAACCTTTTTTGATGAAAGGATAGTAAACAAATGCGACGACTTGATACTTTTAAAAAGGCAATTCAACGGTTAAACTACTATGTTTGTTCGGTAAGCATGTTTGTGCTTATTCCGATGATGTTCCTTACCACTACCGATGTGATCGGCCGGGCTCTTTTCTCCCGGCCGGTCCCCGGTGCCGTGGAATTATCCAGGTATATGCTGGCGATAGTAATACTTTTGGGGTTGGCTTATACCCAGCAGGTAAAGGGTCACCCCAGGGTCACCCTGATAGTGGCCCGTTTTCCAGAAAAAGTGCAGCTGGTGCTTGAAATTTTTGTCGGCATCCTCGGGATGTTTATCGTGGCCATTTTTATCTGGCAGGGATGGGTTATTGCTCATGGCCGGGCTGCTACCATAGTTTCTGATGTTCTTCGTATCGCCCAGTACCCCTTCAGGCTTTTGGTTTCCGTCGGAGGGGCTTTGCTGTTTTTAGAACTGCTGGTTGATTTACTGACCGCAGTGGGCAAATTATTTAAAAGCTCATCCAGCGAAAAACATAAAAATACCGCTTCACAGTTAGAGTAAGGAGGAAATACTTTGGATCCAATCTATATCGGTATAATCGGCACGCTCATCGCCTTCCTTCTTTTATTCCTGGGCATGCCTATTTCCCTGGCTTTAATGCTGGTTGGCTTTGTAGGCATATGGCAGCTATCCTCGCTGGGGGCTGCGCTTCCGGTGGCCTCCAGAACAATTTACGATGTAGCCAGCACCTACTCATACATGGTTATACCGCTGTTTTTGTTAATGGGAGCCTTTGCCACCAGCAGCGGCCTGATAGAAAACCTCTACAGTTCTTTTGACAAGTGGCTGCGCAGATTTCCCGGCGGCCTCGGCGCCGCAACCATAGCGGCCTGTGCAGGCTTCTCGGCTGTTTCCGGCTCTTCTGTGGCAACGGCAGCGGCCATGGGTTCAATTGCTTACCCCCAAATGAAAAAATATAATTATTCACCCCGACTGGCTACAGGAACCATTGCTGCCGGGGGGACCCTTGGCTTTCTAATTCCACCCAGTATCGGTTTTGTTGTCTACGGCATGCTGGTTGAACAATCTATCGGGCGCCTTTTAATTGCCGGAATTTTCCCCGGCCTGGCCCTGGCCGTGACCTTTGTATTAATAATTGTGGTCCAGGTAAAGCTTAACCCCAGCCTTGCTCCCAGCAGCCCGGAGCCGACTACTTTCAGAGAAAAAATAGGCGCATTTAAAGGGGTCTGGGAAATATTGATTGTGTTTGCAATCGTGATGGGCGGTATATACATGGGCTGGTTCAGCCCCACCGAGGCCGGGGCAACGGGCGCAACACTGTTGTTTTTCGTAGCGCTGGCCAAAAGAAAGTTAAACTTCCAAGGTCTCTTTAAAGGAATGCAGGAAGCAATCCGGGTTTCGGTTATGGTCCTTTTCCTGGTAGCCGGAGCTACAGTATTCAGCTATTTCCTGGCCCTTTCTACTATACCCGCCCAACTGGCTAACTGGGTAGTGGCCCTTGATGTTTCCCCCTATGTAGTCCTGGCCATCATTCTTTTTATATACTTTTTCCTGGGCTGCTTTATTGATGCCGTTTCTATGATGGTGTTAACCCTGCCGGTAATATTCCCGATGATCCTGGGCCTCGGTTTTGATCCCATATTTTTCGGGGTTGTCTGCGTGCTAATGATGCAGGTAGGTTTAATAACGCCGCCAATGGGCCTTAATCTTTATACTATCGCGGGCACTACAAAAGATGTGGCTTTGGAGGATATTTTCATGGGAGCTTTACCCTTTGTAATTCCTATCTTTATTATTGTAATTCTGATCACTATATTCCCGCAAATTGCCCTTTATTTGCCTGAGACCATGCTGGGCAGATAGTCATCAACGGGAGGACTTATAATGTATAAGGAATATTACAGGCCCGGGGATCTAGAGGAAGCACAATCAATCCTGGCCGAGTATAAAGGGAAAGCCAGGGTCATGGCCGGTGGAACCGATCTGATTCTACAGCTCAAAGCAAAGGCTGTTACATGCGAGGCCGTTGTTGATATCAGCTTTCTTGAAGAGCTGCGCTATATTGCCGAAGAAGATGATGATGGACAACGAATCAGGATCGGCGCCCTGTCCACCCATACCGACCTGGCAGAATCTAACCTTTTGAAACAAAGATGTTCTTTTTTATGCCAGGCGGCCGCCAGTGTGGGATCTCTGCAAATCCGCAATGTTGGCACCATCGGGGGAAATATTATCAACGCCCAGCCGGCAGCAGATACGGCAGTACCCCTGGCCGCTCTTGACGCAAGATGCCAGATCCTTACCGGTAGGGGCAAACAGACCAGGGAGCTGAAAGAACTTTACCGCCCGGAAGGTGGAACTTCTCTTGATCCGACCTCAGAAATCTTAACCGAAATTTCATTTTTTCTGCCAGCCGGGACGGGAAGCGCTTTCGGCCGGGCAGCCAGGCGCAAAGCGCTGGCCCTTCCTGTTTTCAATACAGCCGTGGTTATCACACCGGGGTCTGGGCGGAACAGGATCAGTACAGCCAAGATTGTTATGGGCCCTGTAGCTCGAACACCCTTCCGGGCCGAAGAGGCGGAAAAACAAATCTTAACCGGCCCGCCCGGTAAAGAAATGTTCCAAAAAACCGCGGCCCTGGCTGCTTCGGAAGCGCAGCCAAGAGATTCTGTTTTCCGGGGCCCTGCCGCTTACCGGAAACAACTGGCTGAAGTGATAATATACCGGACCCTGGAAAGGGCCTGGGAAGAAAGCATCAGTAAGCTTGGCGGGGAATAATTAAATATTTATGTTTGTTGTTCCGGGATTATGTTTTAGGCCCTTAATTATTATCGTTCGATCTTTGAGCGGGCTAAACACTGTTCCGGCATAATACAAACCCTTGAATTATAGGAAGGCAGGTGGCTTACATATGGTTATGATCGGATCGGAAAGAAAGAAACGCACATTTTTAAGGGCTTGTTTTAAAGGGCAAACCAGGATCGGAAAAGGTCTTACAAACCTTTTATTCGCACTTGCCTTATTGTTATTATACCTGCCCCTGGTTCCAATTACCGCTTCTGCCTGCGGTTCCTGTGAGGAATACCATCCCTGGATTCACGAACAACCCGCGGAAAAAGAACTTACAGCTTTAATTGGCACTTTCATCAGTGATTTTTATGAATCATCCCTGTATAAGGACAAGGGTTACTCCCATATGGTTGAAATGTGGTATTTTGAAATCTACAGGCCTGGTTACGAAGAACAATATGATATTTATGAATACATTTTATGCTTTGGCATTCAGGATCATGGAACCAACCGGGAAAAGGTTGATTATTATTACACAACCATGACTCATGCTGAAGACGAGACATTGTACTTCCGTTCTGAACCCCTGGGCCCGTACGCCAGCAGGAATGGTTTAAATAACTACCTGGAATCATTTATCATTCGCAAAGCTCTTGAAGAGGATTTAATCAAGGAGTTCGAAGTAGAAACTGCGGGTTTAGCTTCACCCCGGTCAGGAGCAATGGATTGGCTTGGCCGTCCGGTTATAATTAGCGCTGTGCTGGCCTTTATAGCCCTGAATGTGACCGTTTATAAATTCAAGGCTCACAAAAACAGGCGGAACCATATAAATTAAAACAAAGAAAATTTAAGCAACCCTGAGAGGAACTAAAAACCGGTGGCTTTAAGTAATAACCTGGTTAAAGAGGTGTCGACCTTGAAAAAAACCATACAATTTACACTTAACGGTCAAGAAGTTACAGTTGATATTGAAGCGGATGCCATTTTACTGGACCTGCTTCGCGAAACCCTTGATCTCACCGGGACTAAAAAAGGATGCGGCGAGGGCGAATGCGGAGCCTGCACCGTAATTGTCAATGATGAAGCTGTTAACTCCTGTATTTACCCGGCCTTTAAAGTTGAAAACTGCCGGGTCCTTACTATTGAAGGCCTGGGCAGCAGAGATCATCCCCATCCCCTTCAAGTATCCTTCCTTGAAAAAGGAGCAGTCCAGTGCGGCTTCTGCACCCCGGGCATGCTTTTATCCGCCCATACCCTGCTTCAAAAAAACCGTAACCCTGAAGAAAAGGATATCAAAACAGCCTTGGCTGGTAATCTATGCCGCTGCAGTGGATACCAAAAAATAATCGCAGCCGTATCTGATGCAGCCAAAAAGAATACCATCAATAAACGATAACAGGCTGGTTATTCAGTTTTTCCCCCGGCAGTGGAACGCTTTTGAGTTGAATACAGTTTATACAGAGCAGCAGCCCCGGTGGGTCTGGGCCGTCGGTTTCATCGGTTTAATAATCGTTGCATATACCTGGTATATGCACTTTAAGGCAGATGTGCCCTTTTCGCTGGTGATTACCCTGCTGCTTTCCCTGAGCCTGATCAAGTCATCCCAGGTGCTCTTTAATTACAGGCAGTTTCGCGCTTTTGTGGCCCGGGTTTTAGAAAAAGACCGTAAAACGCTATCCCTGATTAATGCTGTTGTCTTAATTCTGGGCACCGGCACAATTTTAATGGGCCTTTTCCTATATTAAGGAGGCAGAAAAAATGAATTACTTCACAGTGCTTGGATTTGTTTTCGGCTTGGCCGCTTTCAGGAAACATTAAGTTTAACAGAACCTGTGATCGTGCCTTTATAATAATTTTCGGACTGGTATAATGTTATATGGTGCAGGTTTAGCCTGCCGGATCAAAAGAAAAAGGCGGCCTTAAATATGACCAAAATTATAATCGTCTTAGCATCATTTCTGCTGGTAACCGGTGCAAGCTCAATAGGGGCTGCTTCAGCTGAGGAACTTGATACCGATGCTATAGATGCCTATATTGAAAGTGAAATGCGGGCCTCCCGCCTGCCGGGTCTCGCTCTGGGGATTATCCAGGATGGTGAGATCGTTTATCTTAAGGGATATGGAAGCGCCGGCAGGGGAGAACCGGTAACCCCCGAGACCCCTTTTATAATCGGTTCCCTGAGCAAATCTTTTACTGCTGTGGCCGTTAAGCAGTTAGTTGAGGCCGGGAAGCTTGAACTCGATGCCCCGGTGCAGGGCTACCTGCCCTGGTTCACCATGGCCGGCGATTATGACCCCGGTGAAATAACAGTGCGCCACCTCCTGGTGCAGACCAGCGGCATTCCCAATTTGGCCGGAGTCACCACCCTGGCTGAAGACAGTGCCAGAAGCCTGGAACAGGAAGTACGGGACTTAAATGCTACCGCCCTGGAACACAGGCCTGGTGAAGCTTATATATATTCCAAT
>SL_4KL_010_BRINEDRAFT_10001978_pt1 | contig 11537 bp, 11 predicted proteins | sample SodLak_010_BRINE_2_FD_10664 | JGI IMG/M metagenome (IMG submission 10664) | reverse complement strand
GTGTCGAACGTGGTGGCAGTCACCTCGAGGTCGGCCGCCGCGTCGACGGCGATCGGCTCGGCCATCTCGTCGACGAACGCCATCTCGACGTCCGCGCTCGCCTCGGAGGTCGTCTCGGTCTGCTCGCTCTGGACGTCGACGTCGAGTTCGTCGAGCTCCTCGGGAGCCTCGGCGGCCAGCTCGCCCCACGCGGTCACCGCGTCGGGGCTCATCGAGGCCTCCATCGCGGCGGAGAACTCCTCGTCGAACTCGCCGTCGTCGAACTCGCCGGCGTAGAGGAGATGCATCAGGCCGGTGCTCGTCTCGATGCCGAACTCACCCTCGACCATCTCGGCGTCGGGCTCGTCGTGGTCTTCCTCGTAGACGAGCACGAGCTGGCCGTCGTCGTCGACGTAGGCTCTGTCGGCCTCCTCGACGTCGTCCGTGGCGGCAGCCGGACCCATCGCCACGGCCCCCATGCTCGTCACGAGCAGTATCGCGAACAGTATCGCTCCGAATCGTTGTACGTATCGCATAGGTGACCTTCCGAACCTCGAGACATAAATATTTTCTACCAGTTACCAGGTCTGAAAACAGCGGGACGGAGTGCCGTGGTTCGTGGTATCGTGAGTCTGGCCTCGAGCGCCGCCCGCGGGACCGGCCGAATCCGTCGCCCTTTTGGACCGCCGACCCCGAGGTGTGGGAGATGGCCCGCTACCACATCGAGACCTACGGCTGCACCTCGAACCGCGGCGAGAGCCGCGCCATCGAGCGGCGGCTCCGGGACGCGGGCCACCACCGGGTCGACGGCCCCGGGGCGGCCGACGTCGCCATCCTCAACACCTGCACGGTAATCGAGAAGACCGAGCGCAACATGCTCCGGCGGGCCGAGGAGCTGGCCGAGGAGACGGCCGACCTCTACGTCACCGGCTGTATGGCCCTCGCACAGGGGGAGGCGTTCGCCGACGTCGACGCCGAGGTGCTCGGCTGGGACGAGGTCCCGACGGCCGTCACGAACGGCGAGTGTCCGACGCCGACCCCCGACGCCGAACCCGTCCTCGACGGCGTCGTCGGCATCCTCCCGATCGCGCGGGGCTGTATGTCCGACTGTTCGTACTGTATCACCAAACGGGCCACGGGGAGGATCGACTCGCCACCGATCGAGGAGAACGTCCGCAAGGCCCGTGCCCTGGTCCACGCCGGTGCGAAGGAGCTACGGATCACGGGCCAGGACACCGGCGTCTACGGCTGGGATCGCGGCGAGCGGAAACTGCACGAGCTGCTCGAACGGATCTGTGCGATCGACGGCGAGTTCCGGGTCCGCGTGGGGATGGCCAACCCGAAGGGCGTCCACGGGATCCGCGAGGAGCTCGCGGCAGTGTTCGCTCGCGAGGGGAAGCTCTACGACTTCCTGCACGCGCCCGTCCAGTCCGGCAGCGACGACGTCCTCGGCGACATGCGCCGCCAGCACCAGGTCCGTGAGTATCTGGAGGTCGTCGAGCGGTTCGACGACGCCCTCGAGTACTGGACGCTCTCGACCGACTTCATCGTCGGCTTCCCCACCGAGACCGACGCGGACCATCGACGGTCGCTCGAGCTCATCCGCGAGACCCGCCCCGAGAAGCTCAACGTCACCCGCTTCTCGAAGCGTCCGGGCACCGACGCCGCCGACCTGAAGGGGCTTGGCGGCACGCTGAAGAAAGAACGCTCGAGGGAGATGACCGAGCTGAAGATGGCGGTGGTCGGCGAGGCCTACGAGGACATGGTCGGCGACGTCCGCGAGGACGTCCTCGTCGTCGAGGAGGGTACCGGCGACTCGGTGAAGTGCCGGGACTCCGCGTACCGTCAGCTGATCGTCCGGAACGCCGGCGAACACGGCATCGAACCCGGCGAGTTCGTCGACCTCGAGGTGACCGGACACAACACGGTGTACGCGTTCGCCGAACCGATCTGACCCCGTCGCCCGTAGCTCCGACGGCGTCAGTGGTCGGAGATCGACCGACTCGTCGACGTTGCCGGTCAGGTTTCGGATACCGACCGACTCGTCGGCTCTTTCGATTAGCTCTCGAACTCCGGCTCGCGGCCCTCCAGGAACGCGTCCATCGCCTCGCGCTGGTGGTCGGTCCCGAAGCTCCGCCCGATCCGGTCGACGCTCGCGGCCATCCCTCGCTCGAGCCCCACCGACCGGAAGCCGGCCATCACTCGCTTTTGTTCTTTCAGGACCTGTGGGCTCTTCGCGGCGAGTTCGTCGACCAGCTCCTCGATAGCTCCCTCGTACCGGTCGGGCTCGACGGCCCGGTTGAGAAGGTCGAGATCGGCTGCCTCGGTCCCGGTGAGGGTCCGGCCGGTGTAGATCAACTCATCTGCGACCCCCTGGCCGACGAACCGGCCCAACAGCCCGCCGTGGATCACGGTCGGCAAGCCGACGTTCACCTCTGGGAGGCCGAGACGTGCGTCGACGGTCGCGATCCGAAACTCACAGCAAAGCGCCAGCTCGAAGCCGACCCCGAGCGTGTAGTCGCCACACTCACAGACGACGACGGCTCCGAGCTCCCGTACCGCCTGACACATCTCGTAGAACGCCTCGAGGAGCTCCTGTCCCTCGTGGGGGGAGAGTGACCGACCCCACTCGAGGTTCAGCCCCGCCGAGAGGCCCCGGACCTCGCCGGCACGTCGGCCGACCGGTCGGCGCCGACGGTCAGCACGGCGACCTCCTCGGGCACCGACTCGAGGGTCTCCCGTAGCTCCCGGGCCTCAGCGATCGTAAACAGGTTGAGTTCGCCGACGTCGAGGGTCAGACGGGCGACGTGTGGTCTCTCCGACTCCCGCGTGAGTGTGACACCCATGTGCCGTCAACTGGCCGAACCGACAAAACGCCACCGTCACTTCGACGCGGCGCTCGCTACCGCCCCACCCGTGACGCCGCGCGGGCCGTCGGACTCCTCCCGGTCGTCGGGGTCTACCCTGTCGTCGCTCTCCGGATGGCCTACCGAAACGATGTCGTCGATCCTCAGGACGAAGGCGGCGACCTCGCTGGCAGTCGTCAGCGACTGTTTTTTCACCGCCGGAAGATCGAACACGCCGGCGTCGATGGAGTCTTCGACGGTACCGGTCCGTACGTCCAGACCGACGCGTTCGTTTCCGTCCCGGTGGGCGGCCCGGAGCTCGACCAGCGCATCGATCGGATCGAGCCCCGCGTTCTCGGCGAGGGTCCGTGGAACGACCTCGAGCGCGTCGGCGAACGCTTCGATCGCATACTGCTCGCGGCCGTCCACTCCGGTAGCGTACTCTCGAACCCCGATCGCGAGCTCGACCTCGACCGCTCCGGCTCCGGGGACGACCGTTCCGGTGGTGACGGCTCTCGCCGCGACGTCTATCGCGTCCTCGACGCCCCGCTCTACTTCGTTGAGCGCGTGTCTGGTCGATCCCCGGAGGAGGAACGTGGCTCCGTGTGTCCCCTCCCCGCACCCCTCGATGTAAAACCGCGTTCCGTCCCCGTCGCGTCCGACGTGTCCGTCCGCGAGTGTCTCACGGTCGACCTCGTCGATGTCGGTGAGTATTTCCCCGCCGAGTATCTCCCGGATGAAGGCGAGATCGTCCGTCGGGACGCGTCGAACGGCGAGGATCCCCTCGTCGGCCAGCCGCTCCTGGATCGTCGGATCGACGTGTTTTCCACAGAGGACGACGTTCGCCCCGCTTTCTATCACCGACTCGGCGAGCCCCGTGAGTCGTTTTCGATCGCGGTCGAGAAACCGCTGGAGCTGATCGTGGTCACCGACGTCGACCGTCGGCTCGGCCGTCGGTTCACCGAGCTCGAGCGGACAGTCCAAAAGAAGGATCGCGGCGTCTTCGACGGTCGTCGGCATCGCTTCGTGGGCGGGATCCTCGAAGAGGACCGCCCCTTCGAGCAGCTCGGACTCCGAGGGGTGTCCGCCGGCGTCGCTGCTATCGACGCGGAGGGAGTGGAGATCGACGACCCGGTTTCCGTCGGCCTCCACCGTGACCGCCCGGACGGCTTCGACGACGAGCGGCAGGAGGCTCTCGGCGTGTTGTTCGGTGCTCTTCCCCGTCATGGCCGTCTCTCCGACCCGAGCGATCGCGTCGTCGTCCTCGGGGTCGAGTGTCACACACAGCCCGTCGACCAGATCGACGGCCCGATCGGTCGCCAGCTCGTACCCCCTGGCGATCGTCGTCGGGTGAATCCCACGCTCCAGGAGTCGTTGTGCTTGCCCCAGCAACTCGCTCGCGAGTATCACCGACGTGGTCGTCCCGTCGCTGACCTCGCTCGCCTGGGTCGCGGCGACGTCTGCGACGAACCTGGCTACGGGGTTCGTGACGTTCATTTCGGACAGCAGGGTCGCCCCGTCGTTCGTGACGAGGACGTTGCCGTGGCGGGTGATCAACATCTTGTCCATCCCCTCCGGGCCGAGCGTCGACCGAACTGCGTCGGCGACGGCCGTCGCCGCCGAGATCGTATACTCCGTCGCTGCGCCCTCCGACCGACGCCAGGTGTCCTCGGACAACACAGTCGTCGGATCCGTCCGCGTCCGTCCGTTCATCACCGTCGGATACTCGAATACGACGATAATAAATGGCATGGTGAACGTCCGACCCGTCCGCAGTCGGCCCCAGATCACCGTTTCGACGGCGGAAGTGGTCTACCGGTCGATGACCCGCTGGGAGAGACGTTCGGCGAGCAAGGCGAGACACATCGAGAACGCGACGATCACGGTCCCGATGGCGTTGACGGTCGGATCGAGTCCGTATCGGATCATCGAGAAGATCTCGATGGGGAGCGTCTGGGTCCCCGAGCCGACCCAGAAGAACGTCTGGGTAAAGTTGTCGAACGAGATCGTGAACGCGAACAGCATGCCGGCGACGATTCCCGGCGAGATCAGCGGCAACGTGACCTCGTAGAACGTCCGAAGCTCCGAGGCACCGAGGTTCTTCGCGGCCTCCTCGAGGGACCGATCGAACTGGTGGAGCTGTGCGGCGACCACCACGACGACGAACGGCAGGGTGATCAACACGTGGCCGAGCACCAGAGAGAGGAACGTCCCCTGGATGTTGATCAGGTTGTACAGCGTCAACACGGCGATCCCGGTCACGATCCAGGGGACGACGATCGGGGTCAGAAACACCACGTTCAGCGTCTGGACGCTGAGTAGCCTGCTGTGGAAGTCGTTTCGGACCATTCCGAGTGCGGCCAGCGTTCCCACGACTCCCGCGAGGAGTGCGGACGTGACGCCCACCTGTAGGCTGGTCACGAGGGCCCCGATCAGATCCGCGTTGTACGTCTCTCCGGCGAGGTCGGTCCACCAGCCGGGTGAGATCCCCACGACCGGGATCTCCGGGGGAAGCAGCTCCCGGTACCACCGAAGCGAGACCCCTTCGATCGGGAACTCGGGGGAGCGCCTGTCGGTGAACGACAACATCATCACGACCAACACCGGTGCGTACAGGAAGAAGTACACTAACCCGGTGTACCCTTTCAACAGCCGGTGTGCCGTCCCGTCGGTCGTGTCGATCCGTTCGCTGAGTCGACGGAGGAGGCTCATTGTGCCTCACCCTCCTGACTGTAGAGCTCTTTCAGCCCGATCAGCCGGTTGAACGCGTAGACGATCGCCAGTACCACGATCACGAAGACGACCGCCAGCGCGCTCCCGAGCCCCCAGTTGTTGATCTGGCCGAACATCTCCTCGACGAGGTTCGCGATCATGATGTTCTCGGCACCGCCGAGCAGGATCGGCGTCAGAAACGAGCCAAACGAGAGCACGAAGACGATCATGACGCCGGCGGCCACGCCGGGCAGGCTCTGTGGGAGGGTCACCTCGTAGAACGCCTGGAGCTTGTTTGCACCGAGGTTTTTCGCCGCTTCGACGTGGGAGCGGTCGATCCGATCGAGGGAGGTGAAAATCGGTATCAGAATAAACGGCAGGAAGACGTGGGTGAGACCGACGACGATCGCCCCCTGTGAGAACAAAAGCGGGATCGGATCCTGCACGAAGCCGGCGAGGTCGATCAACAGCCAGTTGATCAGCCCCCTGTTGCCGAGGATCAACATCCACGCGTAGGTCCGGATCACCAGGTTGATCCAGAACGGAATGATGATCAGGAGTAGCCAGATGTTCTTGTACTCGAGATCCGAGAAGGCGATGAAGTACGCCGCCGGATAGGCAAGCAGAATACACAGGATCGTCGTCTGAACGGCGATGACGAACGAATCCCACATCACCCGCAGGTAGAACGTCGTTTCGACGAACCCCAGCTGGTAGTGTTCTAGGGTTACGGATACGTCTGTCAGACTCTCCGGTGGCACCGGACGAACGAAGCTGTAGAAGACGACGATGAGCAGCGAGACGCCGAGGACGACGAAAACCAGGAACAGTCCGAGCGACAGCTGGAGCAACGCGATCAGGTTCGGTCGATCACGGAGATATCGGTTGACCCCGTCGACGTACCCCATCTGCTCGCCCGGAAGTCGGTTGATCACCGACTGGATGATCGACATCGGATCACACCCCGACGACGATCGACTCCCGGGGGTCCCACTCGACGACGACCTGCTGGCCGTTCTGGAACCGTTGTTGCCCCGCTCGGCCGGGCACCTCGACGAGCATCTCTTCGCCGTTCACGTCGATCAGAAACCGGGTCACCTTCCCGAGAAACGTGAAGCTCTTGATCGTTCCCTCGACGTGGTTCGTTCGTGTCGGGTCACCGTCGACGTCCCGTGACAGCGAGATGTTCTCCGGACGGACGCTGACGGTCACCTCGTGTCCACTCGAGAGCCGATCGATCCGGTCGCCGTTCCCCGTTTCGACCCGGGCGTCCATCCCGACCCCGTCGAGCTCCACGTCGATGCCTGTCTCGTTTCGGTCCACGACCGTTCCCTCCAGCAGGTTCGCTTCCCCGATGAAGTCCGCGACGAACCGCGTCGAGGGTTCGTTGTAGATGCTCAGTGAGTCGTCGATCTGTTCCGCCTCCCCCTCGTTCATCACGAGCACCCGATCGCTCATCGAGAGTGCTTCTTCCTGATCGTGAGTGACGTATATCGTGGTAACGCCGAGCTCCTGTTGAATCCGCTGGAGCTCGAAGCGCATCTGTTTGCGGAGTTTGAGGTCCAGATTCGAGAGGGGCTCGTCGAGCAACAGCACCGACGGTTCGATAACGAGCGCGCGGGCGAGGGCGATTCGCTGTTGTTGGCCCCCGGAGAGCTCGCTCGGATATCTGTCCTCGTATCCGGGTAGATCGACCAGCTCGAGCACGTCGGCGACNCGTTCTGCCCGCTCGTCCTCGGGAACGCCGTCCATCTTCAGCCCGAAGCCGACGTTCTTCCCGACCGTCTTGTGTGGAAAGAGCGCGTACCCCTGAAACACCATCCCGGTGTCCCGATCGTAGGGAGGGGCCCTGGTGACGCGTTCGTCCTGTATGTAGATGTCGCCAGCCGTCGGCCGGTCGAAACCCGCGATCATCCGGAGGGTCGTCGTCTTCCCACAGCCGCTCGGACCGACGAGCGAAAAGAACTCCCCCTCCTCGATCTCGAACGAGATATCGTCCACCGCCCGTACGTCACCGAAATCCTTGACCAACCCCTCCGCCCTGACGATCGGAGTGTCACTCATAGACACGGGTAATTAGTCATGTGCGGTAAAGATTTCGTTGGGGACAACCGCAGACGTACGACACCGTGGTTACGTCTTGGTATTCTACCCGTTCTGTGGCAGTTATACTAGGAACTAGGGTCGTGTCCCGAGAATATCCATACGATCGGATACGTCCCCCACTAGACACACCGTAACCCAAAATCTTATGACGGATAGTTAATTACTCCGGACCGTCGATCAATGACAGAGAAAGGCACGCAATACGAGACGAGGCGGAAGTTCGTTACTGCGGCGGCCGGCGCTGCCGGCGTGAGCCTGGCGGGCTGTCTCGGCGGCGAGGAGGGTGACGACGATGACGAAGTTTCGGGTGATGCGGACGACGGAATGCCCGATTTCGTCAACGTCGCGACCTGGGGCGGTGCGTACGGCGAAGGCTCCGAGGAGCACTTCCTCGAACCCTGGGGCGAGGAGAACGGCGTCGAAATCAACCGCAGCGACTTCGGAAACGACTTCGACCTCATCGGACGCCAGCAGGCGGGCGGCGACGCGCTGGACCTCATAATGCCCGGCAACGTCGCGCTCTACTCGGGGATCCAGGACGACCTCGTCGACACCTTCGACCTCGACGACATCGATGGCGCCGATCGGATCGTCGACACGTTCCACCCCGACAACGTTCCGTACGATCCGGGCGAGGACGCTCACCACGTCCCGTTCGTCTTCGGCGGGGACGGGCTGACCTACAACACCGAAGAGCTAGACCGACCGGACTCCTGGTGGGACATCTACACCGACGAGACCGAAGGACGGATCGCCCAGCCCGGGTTCATCGACCGGACGATCGGGGTCGCGGCGGCACACGCGGAGATCGAAGTCGGGGAGATCGGCGAGGACACCGAGGAGAAAATGGAGGAGGTGTGGGACGTAATCGAGGAGATCCAGCCGTACGTGTTCAACTGGTTCGACGAGGCACAGACGATGGCCAACCTGCTCGGCGACGGTTCCGCCGTCGCCGGCCAGCTCTGGATCGGACGGGCGTTCCCGCTCCGGGAGGAGGACGACGTACCGGTGGAGTACACCGTTCCCGAGGAGGGGGCGTCCGGCTGGACCGACGTCTGGGCGATTCCCGTCGAGACCGAAAAGAAGGAGGCCAGCAAGAGCATCATCGAGTACACGCTCCGGGACGAACCGAGCGCCGCGTTCGCCGAGGAGATCCCGTACGGCCCCGGGCAGGAACTCGACGAGACCCCCGACGTGCTCGAGGACAACGAGGACATCATCCACAACGACCGGCTCTCGCCGTGGGACGTCGAGGTGCTCAACGAGAACGAAGAGGAGTGGCAACGCGAGTTCCAGGAGCTGATCAGATAGACCGAGACGGCCCGCCGTGAGTCGCTGCCGGCCGGGGACGGTTCGCGGGCTCACTCCCGGTCAGTCCGACGGAGTACGTGATCCGCGGACGGCCCGACACCCGCGGGGTCGGTCTGCCGAATCGGTCTTTCGATCGGCGCCGGTGAGTTGCGGTGCCGAGCCGTGGTCGACGCCCCGTTCGGTCGGAGGGGGGACACAAACGGTGATGAGAGAGGGCGTGAAAACACGAGGGCGGAGGTGAGAGAGGGCGTGAAAACACGAGAGCGGACGTGAGAGACGAGATGAAACCACCAGCGCGGGGACGAAAGACGGCATGGTAGCGACCGACGGTCCGGTGATCGTGGTCGGTGGCGGAATCGTCGGGACCAGCATCGCGTACCACCTGGCGTCCGGCGAACGCCCCGTCGTGTTGCTCGAGAGGGACCGACTCGGCTCCGGGACGACCGGCTCGTCGATCGCACAGTTCGTGGCCCACCTGGGACCGTCCGATTCGGGGGAACACGGACGCCGGCGGCTGGCGAGGGACTGGTACGACGCGCGGATCGCCGACGGCCAGCTCTCCTTCGAGGAGATCGGAACCCTACGGATATCCCGGACGGAACGGGAGTTCGAGAGGTTGAAGCGTCTGAAATCCCACGGGACGGATGTCCGTGCCCGATCGCTCCGGCCACAGGAGCTCGCCGCGTACGGGATCGATCCGGATCGGGTCAGCGGCGGGTTACTGACGCCCACAGACGGAGTGTTGGATCCTGGGCAAATCGTTCAGTACATGGCCGAGAGAGCCCGGGACGCGGGCGTTCGGATCGAAACCGGCACCGAGGTGACCGACGTGCGTACCGAGGACGGGTCGGTGAGCGGTGTCCAGACGAACGGGGGGACGATCGAGGGGTCGGTGGTGGTCAACGCCGCGGGCCCCTGGGCGCCGGAACTGAACGACGCCGTCGGCGTCTCCGCCCCGCTTCGTCACACCGAGGGACCGATCGTGGTCCTGGAGACGGATCGGAGCGATCCACTCCCACTGACCTTCCTCGAAGGGGGAATCTACCTCCGGGGGGAAGGTGCGAGCAAGGTGCTGGCCGGATCGTTCGCGAGCGATTACGAGGGGGCGACCAGGCACGATCCGGACCACGCCCGGCCGGTGACACAGTCGTTTCACCTCGAGGTTGCCGACGTACTCGAACGGTACTTCCCCTCTTACGGCGACGGCAAACTCATAAACGAGTGGAACGGGCTCCGGACGGTTACGCCGGACGGACGCCCGATCGTCGACGAAGCGGCCGTCGACGGCTACGTTCTCGCCGCCGGCCCGAGCGGGTACGGAGTCACGCTCGCGCCGGCGATCGGGAGACTCGTCGCGGAGTGGTTCGAGACGGGAGGAAAACCCGCCCTCCTCGAGTCGCTCTCGCTCGGTAGATTCGAGTCGGCCATCGAACACGCGTGAGTCGGTCGTGGTCCGTTCACCCGAATCGAACCGCCCGCTCCTCGCTCTCGACCGTCGCGCCCTCCTGGGCGGCGAAGGCCTCGTGGAGGGCGTCGTAGGTCGCCTCGACGGCTTCGACGATGACCGTCGTCTCGCCGATCACTGGCATGAAGTTGGTGTCGCCGTGCCAGCGGGGGACGACGTGGGTGTGGAGGTGGTCGCCGATCGAGCCGCCGGCGCCCTCCCCGAGGTTCAGGCCGGCGTTGAAGCCGTCGGGCTCTAAGGCGGTCTCTAAGGCGGCGAACGTCCGGCGTTTGAGCCGGGCGTGGCCGAGCAGCTGGTCGTCGGTGAGGTCGCCGTAGACGCCCGTGTGGACCGACGGGATCACCATGACGTGACCGGGGTTGTACGGGTAGTTGTTCAGCATGACGAACGCCTCCTCGCCGCGGGCGACGATCAGGTTCGCCCGGTCGTCGTCTCGCTCGGGGAGTTCACAGAACACACAGCCCTCGACGTCGGGGTTTTTCTCCTCGCGTCTGATCCACTCGATCCGCCAGGGGGCGAACACCTGTTCCATGCCACCTCTGGGGAGGGGACGGACAAAAGCGTTCGACCGACCGGTCGGTGTCCCGGACTACCACGTGCCGTCCGGGAGCCAGCGACGGCGTGTTCAACCTTACAAACTCGAAATAAACGCTCGAGAGAGTTCATAAACGCTCTAGCACTACCTGGGGCCCCTCGACGGGAGAAACCCTACTCCCGCTTGCGGTTTCGGAGAGTGATATCCCGAAATGATAGGCGGGTTTATAATCATGCTACGGTGAACGTCTCTCCAATGGCAACGACGGACGACTCACTGAACGGGATGACCGAACGCTGTGAGGACTGTGGGATCGACACGCTTCACGAGGTATCGGTGCAGATCCGAACCGAGAGCCACAGGGCGGAAAACGCCCACTTCTCCCGGGAACCCTACCGCGTCGCCGAGTGCCAGCGGTGTGGCCACCGGAAGAGCCAGCGGATGAACAACGCCTGAGAGCGCCGGCGAACGGACGAACGACGCCCGAGAGCGCCGGCGAACGGACGAACGACGCCCGAGAGCGCCGGCGAACGGACGAACGACGCCCGAGAGCGCCGGCGAGCGGACGAACGACGCCCGAAAG
>SL_4KL_010_BRINEDRAFT_10001975_pt1 | contig 11545 bp, 9 predicted proteins | sample SodLak_010_BRINE_2_FD_10664 | JGI IMG/M metagenome (IMG submission 10664) | reverse complement strand
GGAGGAAGGCGCGAGCCTCGTCCGGTTCGAGGACGACGACGTTCTTTTCGGCACCGCGCCCGAACCGCTGGACGGCGTCCGTCGTCGGCTTCCAGTGTTCCTGGCGCGTCCGCAGAAACGTCATCCCGAGCCCCTCGACTGCCGCCGGGGAGTCGAGGTCGTCGGCGAACGCCCAGATCTTCCCCGATCCCTTCTCCCAGAACGTGTGGCCCTCGAAGCGCTCTCGGGGGATGTCGAAGCGCTCGACCCACCATCCGATGGCCTCCTCGCGGGTCGCTCGACCCTCGACCTCCCGATCGTCAGCAGTGGCGGGGAGGCGATCGAACCGCTTGCCGACGTTTTCTTTTTCGGCGTCACGTCCGTCGCCGTCGCTCATTTCGCCACCTCCAGTTTCGCACAGAAGAAGCCCCCGGTGTCGTTGTGGTGGGGATAGATCCGCTTCGCTTTTCGCATCGACGGGTCGAACGTCTCACCCTCCCACTCGGTGATTCCCGACACGTGTTCGAGCGGCAACTCGTACTCGACGAGTCGGCAGTCGTAGTTCTCGAGGGCGTACTGGAGGATCGCCTCGTTCTCCTCGGGCGCGAACGTACACGTCGAGTAGACGACGGTTCCGCCGGGGCGAGTGATCTCCAGAGACCGTTCGAGGACTCCCTTTTGAACGCCAGCGATCCCCTCGATGTGATCCAGCGACCAGTTCTCGACAGCGTCGGGATTCTTCCGTATCGTCCCCTCACACGAGCAGGGAACGTCGACGAGCGTTCGATCGAACGGCGTCTCGTCGAACGGTTTCAACGAGAAGTTCCTGGCGTCGGCTCTGGTGACGACGAGGTTCGTGACGCCGCAGCGTTCGGCGTTCGATCGCAGCGCCGACAACCGGCCGAGGTTGTTGTCGTTGCCGACGAGCAGCCCGCGATCGTCCATCAGTGCCGCCAGCTGCGTCGTCTTGCTCCCCGGCGCTGCACAGCAATCGAGAACGCGCTCGCCGGGTTCGGGATCCAGTGCCAGTGCCGGTATCGCGGAGACCTCCTCTTGGCCGTACACCCACCCGTGGACGAACGGCCACGAGTTGCCGGGGGATTCGCCCTCACCGAGTCGAAACAGCCCGTCGTGCCACTCGACCGGCTCGAACTCGACGTCCGCCTCTCGGAAGGCCTGACGAACGCGCTCGGGCGTCGCCTTGATCTCGTTGACTCGAACGACGGACGGGAGCGGGCGCTCACAGGCGGCGTGAAACGCCGCCGGATCGTCGACGAGCGAGTCGTATCTCGAAAGCGGCTTCATGGACGTTCTCGACGCCGAGGTGGTTTGTCGGTGTCGATCCGCGAGGCCGACACGAGACATCCATCGACGACTCATACTTAAGGGGGTTCGACGTGTCGGATATCACATGGCACGCGTTCAGATAGTCGCCGAGGACATCGAGCTCGATTCGCCCGTCATGGTCGAAGGATTGCCGGGAGCCGGCCTCGTCGGAAAGATCGCCGCCGATCACCTCGTCGAAGAACTCGACATGACGTACTACGGCGCGTTCCACTGTGAGGGACTCCCGAGGGTAGCTGTTTACGAGCGCGACTCCCCGGACGTTCGGCCGCCGGTACGACTGTACGCCGACGAGGCCACGGACCTTCTCGTTCTGCAAAGCGACGTGCTGGTCTCGCCGACGCAGGCGTCGCAGTTTACGAGTTGCGTCTCCGGGTGGATCGAGGACACCGGCGCGTTACCGCTGTATCTCAGCGGGTTGGCCGAAGAGAAAGACGGCGTCCCGAAGCTGTACGGTATCGCGACCGGCGACTGCGGCGGCGTTCTCGACGAAGTCGGGATCGGTCCTCCGAACAATGGCGGATTGGTCTCCGGGCCGACCGGCGCGTTGTTACACAGGGCGTCCGAAACGAATCTCGACGCGGTCGGACTCATCGTTCAGACCGACCCGCGATTCCCGGATCCGGAAGGGGCCAGAGCTCTCCTCGAAAACGGGATAAAACCGATCGCGGACGTCGATGTCACCACCGACCGCCTGGTCGAACAGGCCGACGAGATTCAGTCCGCCCGCGAACAGCTCGTCCAGCGCCTCGAGGAAGCGTCGCCCGAAGAGAGCACGGAAGCCCAGCCGATTCGCGGCTTCCAGTAGCCCGTCCGCCGACACCAAGACATATCAAGGAGGGCGGGAGAGATTCGATATGCGCCCGATCCATTCATCCCAGCGCGTCGCAGTTCTCGCCGACTCACAGAACCTCTATCATACGGCACACACCCTCTACTCTCGAAACGTCGATTACACCGAACTCCTCTCCGCGTCGGTCGAAAACCGTGAACTCGTCCGCGCGATCGCGTACGTGATCCGTGCCGACTCCCCCGCGGAAGATGAGTTCTTCGACGCGCTGCGGGACATCGGTTTCGAAACGAAGATCAAGGACATAAAGACGTTCGCCGACGGGTCACAGAAAGCGAACTGGGATCTCGGAATGTGTCTCGACGCCGTCACGCTCGCACCGAAGATCGACACGTTCGTCCTCTGCAGCGGCGACGGTGACTTCGCCGATCTGTGTACGCACCTGCGCCACGAGGGCGTCCGAACCGAAGTGATCGGGTTCGGCCCCTCGATGGCCGAGGAACTCGTCGAGGCGGCGGATTCGGTGATCGATATGAGCGAGGACGAGGGTCGATTTCTGTTGTAATCTCGGATCAGTTTCCGAGACGCGCTCGATTAGGGTTCCGTCTCGGAGACGCGTTCGATGGCCTCGGTCAACACGTCGACCCCGAGCCCCAGCGATTTCTCGTCCACGTCGAACGTCGCGGTGTGGTGTCCGCCCGGATGGTCCGTGCCGATACACGCATACGTCGCCAGCCCGTCGTTTTCCTGAACGCGCTTCATGAGGAACGTCGCATCCTCGCTCCCGCCGATCTTGCCGCGTCGGGTCGCTCGCTCGACGTCCGGGTGCGACTGTGCGGCCGACTGAACCAACTCGATTAACTCGGTATCGCTCTCGGCCGATGGGGCCTCCCCCTCGATTTCGATATCGACCGAACAGTCGTGTGAGACGGCAGCTCCCTCAAACACCTGCTCTGCCCGACCGAACGTGTAATCGCGGATCTCGGTCGTCTCCCCTCTGACCTCGCCGTGGATGAACGCCTCTTCGGGGATGATGTTCGTCGCGGTGCCGCCGCCGACACGTCCGGCGTTGACGCGGGAGGCACCGTCGCTGTGGCGCTCGATCCCGTAGAGATTTCCGACCGCGGTCGACATCGCCTGGACGGCGTTTCGGCCTTCCTCCGGGCGAGCGCCCGCGTGCCCCGGATGACCTTCGAACGTCGTGTAAAACTGCGTGACTGCGAGAAAGTCGTCGATCCCCGCGACGATTTCGCCGCTCGGGTATCCGAGTCCGATGTGGAGCGCGAAGAGATACTCGACGTCGTCCAGATGGCCCGATTCGGCCATCGGCTTGCCGCCGCCGATGATCTCCTCAGCCGGCTGGAAGAACACCTTGAACGTCCCCGAAAAGTCGCTGGCTTTGATCGATTCCAGGACACCCAGCCCGATCGTCATGTGGGCGTCGTGGCCGCAGGCGTGCATCGCTCCGGTCTGTGATCGAAAGCCCTCCCGTGCGGGGACGTGCTCCCTATCGGTCGACTCCTCTTGCGGAAGCCCGTCGATATCTACTCGTAGGCCGACGGTCGGTCCCTCGCCCTGATGGAGTACCGCGACCGCACCGGTCCACCCGCCCGACATCGCTTCGAGCAGCTCCGAGTCGGTGCCGGCTTCGCGGGCTTTCTCCATCCATGGCTCACGTTCCGCCGGGTCCGGAACCGAGTATCGATCGTCCCCGAGGGCGTCCCGCCCGACGTGGAGTTCGTCTACGCCGATCGTTTTCAGCTCCGAGACGATCCGGCCGGTCGTCCAGAACTCCCGCCACCCGGGCTCTGGGTGGCGATGAAACTCCCTTCGTAGCTCGATTAGACGGTCGTGGTCGACGCTCATATCGGACGGTAGCCCCGGGTAGGTATATAGCCAACGGGCGGCCATCCATGAGTTGTTGCCGGCCGAAACGTGACGGAACCGTCGACCCACGCCTTTTTAACCTCCGAGAGTGAAGGCTCTAGCAACCGAGCTACGGTCGCCCCGGACTCGGACGGGCGACCGGCGATCGTCGGCGTACGACGGCTGGTCGGGCAACGCTGTGGTGGTATCCGCGGCTGCCTCACCAGTTCCGCTCGCCGACCCACCGACGCAGTCGGTGTCGCGTCCGTCACAGACGGCCGTGTACATGGCCGGTCGCTCAGCCGTTGGCCTGGGGTGACTCCTCGGAGGTAAACTATGGAAACCGAAATCGCAACTATTGGCGGCTACGAGGAAGTCGGACGGCAGATGACCGCCGTTCGCGCCGGCGACGACGTCGTTATCTTCGATATGGGACTCAACCTGTCGAAGGTGCTCATTCACGACAACGTCGAAACCGAACGGATGCACAGCTTGGATCTCATCGATATGGGTGCGATCCCGGACGACCGCGTCATGTCCGACATCGAAGGCGACGTGCAGGCGATCGTTCCGACGCACGGTCACCTCGACCACATCGGCGCCATCTCGAAACTGGCACACCGATACGACGCACCTGTCGTCGCGACGCCCTTTACCATCGAACTGGTCAAACAGCAGATCCAAAGCGAGGAGAAGTTCGGCGTCCAGAACGATCTGATCAAGATGGATCCGGGCGAGACGATGCCGATCGGCGAACAGTGCGAACTCGAGTTCGTCAACGTAACTCACTCGATCATCGACGCGATCAATCCGGTGTTGCACACGCCCGAGGGCGCTATCGTCTACGGACTCGACAAGCGGATGGATCACAACCCGGTTATCGGGGACCCGATCGACATGAAACGGTTCCGGGAAATCGGTCGCGAGGGCGTCCTCTGTTACATCGAAGACTGCACGAACGCCGGGAAGAAAGGCAAAACGCCCTCCGAATCGGTCGCGCGCGCACAGTTGAAAGACGTGCTGTACTCGCTCGAAGATTACGACGGCGGTATCGTCGCCACGACGTTCTCGAGTCACATCGCCCGGGTGAAATCGCTCGTCGAATTCGCCGACGACATCGGCCGCCAGCCCGTCCTGCTCGGCCGATCGATGGAGAAGTACTCCGGGACCGCAGAACGGCTCGACTTCATCGACTTCCCGAGCGATCTCGGGATGTACGGTCACCGAAAATCCGTCGACCGAACGTTCAAACGAATCATGGACGAGGGGAAAGGCGACTATCTCCCCGTCGTCACCGGCCACCAGGGCGAACCGCGGGCGATGTTGACCCGGATGGCCCGCGGCGAGACGCCGTACGAACTCGATCAGGGTGACAAGGTCATCTTTTCGGCGCGAGTCATTCCCGAGCCGACCAACGAGGGGCAGCGGTATCAGGCCGAAAAGCTGCTCGGTATGCAGGGTGCCAGAATCTACGACGACATTCACGTCTCGGGGCACCTGAATCAGGAGGGTCACTACCAGATGCTCGACGCGCTCCAGCCGCAGAACATCATCCCGGCCCACCAAGATATGAAGGGCTTCTCCCCGTACGTCGATCTGGCGAGAGACGAAGGGTATACTCTCGGCCAGGATCTCCACGTCACCGAGAACGGTAACACCATCCAACTCACTGAATGACGGTCCCAGAACGCGTCGAATCGGCTATCGCTGATCGTCGGGCAGTCGTTAACGAGGCGATCAACGAACAGCTTCCGGTTCAAAAGCCCGAGCGGCTCTATTCGGCGTCGCGGTATCTGCTAGACGCCGGCGGGAAGCGACTCCGCCCCACGATACTGCTCTTGGTAGCCGAATCGATTTCGGAAACCGAGCCGTTAGCGGCTGATTACCGGTCGTTCCCGACGCCCGCCGACGAACGTATCGACATTCTCTCCGCGGCCGTTTCGATCGAAGTCATCCAGTCGTTTACGCTGATCCACGACGACATTATGGACGACGACGATCTCCGACGGGGCGTTCCCGCCGTTCACCGCGAGTTCGATCTCGAAACGGCCATCTTAGCGGGCGATACGCTTTACTCGAAAGCGTTCGAGTATATGCTCGATACGGGGGCACCAGCCGACAGAAGCGTCAATGCGCTCGACGAGTTGGCGACGACCTGTACGGAGATATGCGAAGGGCAGGCGCTCGATGTCGATTTCGAGGACCGAACCGACGTGACGACCGAGGAGTATCTCGAAATGATCGAGTTCAAAACCGCGGTGTTGTACGCGGCGGCGGCGGCGATCCCGGCTATTTTGCTCGGCAGCGATCAAGAGACCGTCGATGCGCTACACGGCTACGGGCTCGACATCGGCCGCGCGTTCCAGATCCAGGACGATCTACTCGATCTCACGGTATCGAGCGACGCGCTCGGGAAACAGCGCGGATCCGACCTTATCGAAGGTAAACGAACAGTCATCACCTTACACGCCCGCGACCAGGGTATCGATCCCGAAACGCTGATCCCTGACGATCCGAGCGACGAGGAGATCGAAGCCGCTGTCGAACGTCTTCGAGACGCCGGCAGTATTCAGTTCGCTCGCGAGATAGCACAGGACCTCGTCGAAAGCGGGAAACAACAACTCGAAGTACTCCCGGAAAACGAGCCGCGCGAACTGCTCGACGATATCGCAGATTTCCTCGTCGAACGGGAGTACTGAACGGGGCCCGTCTCCCGATCACCGTCTCGATCCCACCTTTTATATCGGATGGCGAAGCCAGACGCTCCGTGATCTAACGCGGAGCCGACAGCAGGCCAAGGCGGGAGCACAGATCACCGCTGTCGGATCACGGAACGAACATCGATCTGTCTGTCCGCCACTACTCGGCACGGGAACAGCGAATCCGCGGGATTTTGGTGCTCCCCCCAGTAGGTGTCGCCAATGGACGAGGATCTGCGGAAGCGCATCGAGCGCGAAGCCGAGACGGCTGCGCTCTTCAACGCGATCAAACACGACAGCGACGCACAGGTCGGAGCGATCATGGGGCCCATGATGGGTGACAATCCGGAGTTTCGCCCGCACGGAGACGAGATCCCGGGGATTATCGCCCCTGTCATCGAAGCTGTCAACGATCGATCGACCGCTGAAAAACGTGAACGACTCGACGAGCTAGCTCCCGAACGACTCGACGAACTCGACGCCGAGACAGACGACGATGAGCAATCGCTCCCGGATCTCCCCAACGCGGATGACTACGATGAGATTCGTATGCGTCTCGCCCCGAATCCGAACGGGCCGTGGCATCTCGGGAGCGCTCGGATGCCCGCGGTTATCGGGACGTACAAATCGATGTACGACGGGTGGATGCTGTGTCGGTTCGACGATACGGATCCCGAAACGAAGCGCCCCGACCTCGACGCGTACGACGAAATCATAGAGTCGATCGAGTATCTCGGATTCGAACCGGACGAAGTCGTCAAAGCGTCCGACCGGGTCGAACGCTACTACGAACACGCACGGGCGTTGATCGAAGCGGGTGGCGCGTACACCTGTAGCTGCGACGGCGAATCGTTCTCGGAGCTGAAAAACGACGCCAAACCGTGTCCCCACCGCGAGAAAGATGCCGAAACGACTCTCGAAGAGTTCGAGGCGATGGTCGACGGCGAGTACGACTCCGGTGAGATGGTGCTCCGGGTGCGAACTGATATCGAACACAAAAATCCCGCACTCCGCGATTGGGTCGCGTTCCGGATGGTCGATACGCCACATCCCCGCCCCGAGGCCGCGGAGTACCGCTGTTGGCCGATGTTGGACTTTCAGTCCGGGATCGACGACCACGAGTTCGGGATCACCCACATCATCCGTGGCGTCGATCTCCAGGATTCGGCGAAGCGACAAGCATTCGTCTACGAGTATTTCGACTGGGAGTATCCGGAAGTCGTCCACTGGGGCCACGTCCAAATCGACGCCTACGACGTGAAGATGTCGACGTCGACGATCAAAGAGCTCGTCGCGAAGGGGGAACTCGACGGCTGGGACGACCCGAGAGCGCCGACGATCGCCAGTCTCGAACGGCGGGGGATCCGCGGCGAAGCGATCGTCAACGCGATGATCGAGCTCGGAACGTCTGCGTCGAACGTCGATCTCGCGATGTCGTCGATCTACGCGGAGAACAGAGAGCTCATCGACGACGATGCCGATCGACGGTTCTTCGTCCGGGATCCGATCGAGAAACCGCTGATCGGCGGCCCATCGGGCGCAAATCCGCCGTTACACCCCGATCACGACGATCGAGGCGTCCGCGACATTCGGGTCGGGGGCGCGGTCTTACTCGAACCGGACGACCTCCCACCGAACGGCAAGCGCGTCTGGCTCAAGGGACTGGGACCGGTTCGTCATACGCGTGACGCGCTCGAATTCACCGGTGAGGATATAGAGATCGTCCGTGACGGTGACGTGGACGTGGTTCACTGGGTTCCGGCCGATGGAAGCGTCCCGCTTCGGCTTCGAACGATGGACGGTGACGAAACGGGGTACGCCGAGTCAGGGATCGAAGCGTATGACCCAGACGATGTCGTGCAGTTCGAGCGGATCGGGTTCGCCAGGATCGATCGTCACGATCCCGACGAGACGGTCGCGTACTTCGCACATCCCTAGCGCTCACAGAAACTCCCGAACGAGCGCCTGTGTCCGTTCCTCTTTCGCGACCGCGACGGCGTACGCGATCCCGACTTTCATCGCCTCGTCGATGTTGTCAGGTCTCGTGCTCAACACTTCGTCTTTGTTGAAACCGAGAGCGTACGTGGGATAGCTCGCGAGCGTCTCTTGCAGTTCCACGATGCGCTCTTCGAACGACTCCCCATCGACGACCTCCTGAACGAGCCCCCACGTGTGAGCCAACTCGGCGTCGATCGATTCGGCGGTGAGGATCAGATACATTGCATTGCTCTCACCGATGATTCCGGGGAGTTTCTGTGCGCCGCCGAAGTCCATCGCTAACCCCTTCTGTGACTCCGGAAACGCGAACACTGCGTCGTCCTTCGCGACGATGAAATCACAGCTTATCGCGAGTTCGAGCCCGGCTGCGAGACAGTAGCCGTCCACGGCGGCGATCACCGGGACGGAGAGCTGTTCGATCCGACGATACGCGTCGTGAAACGAGACGAACTCCGTCCAGATCTCTCGCGGCGTCTGATCTTCCCACGATGGAACTTCGCTGAGATCGAAGCCGGCCGAAAAGTTACCGCCCGAGCCGCGAACCGTGACCACACCGAGATCGCCGCTTCGCTCCATCTCGTCGAACGTCTCGAACGCGTCCGAAAGCTCTCTAAACGATCGCTTGTTGAGCGCGTTCATCTCGTCCGATCGATCCAGCGTCACCGTTCCGATCCGGTCAGTCACGTCCACTGAGATCGTTTCGTAGTCCCCCTTCATGCTGGGACAACCGATACGTGAACGAGTGAAATAACTTTGTACCCGCGACCGTCACTCCCGATATCCGAAATCTCGGTCTCGAATCGAAGTTACTATATAAGCACTACGGAAACTGATCGCGTATCTACCGATCTTCATTATGAGTTCGAGTTCAGAGACGTTCGTGGAACTGACGAACTGGCGCCGACGTATCGCCATTTCGATCGCCGTGGTCGGCGTCGTCGTGGTCGGCTATACGCTGTTGTATCAGTGGGCGATGGCGACGTACGAGGGCGTAGAGGTTACGTTCGTTCACGCGCTGCGGATCGTCATCGAAGCGCTGACGACGGCCGGTTTCGGCGGAGATACGCACAACTGGGAGAGCACGCCCGTCCAGACGCTCGTGATCCTGAAGAATCTCTCGGGGGTTCTTCTGGTGTTCCTCGCGCTGCCGCTGTTCGTCGTGCCGCTGTTTCGACAGATGTTTCAGACGCGTCCGCCGACGACCAGCTCGCTCACGGATCACGTCGTTATCTGCGGCTATTCGACGCAGGACGAGATTCTTCGTTCGGAACTCGAACCGCTCGACATTCCGTATCTGTACGTCGATCCGGATCCGGATCTGGTGACCGACCTCACCGAGGACGGGATCAATGCGGTCGTCGGCGAGCCGGAGCGAATCGACGTGCTAGAATCGGCTAACGTCACCGAGGCTCGGGCGATCGTCGCCGACATCGACGACGAAACCAACCCGACGGTGATACTCGCAGCGAAACAGCTCAACTCCGATGTTCGGTCGGTGAGCGTCATCCGAAAACCGGATGTCGAACCGTATCACCGGTATGCGAAGGCGGACGAGGTCGTGATGAACAGGCGGGCGATCGGACGAAGCCTCGGGCTTCGAGCTGCGGGATCGTACGCGGAGAAGCTGCTGGAGGCCGTCTCTCTCGAAAGCGATCTACAGATCCTCGAGTTGCGGATCCAGAAGGGAAGCGATCTCGTCGGACAGTCCCTTCGCGAGGCGCGCATCCTCGGCCGCAACGGGTTCACCGTCATCGGCGCGTGGTTGGGAGGGAAGTTCGTCGTCACACCCGGCCCGGACACGATCATCGAAGAGCACACGATTTTGCTCGTCGTCGGCACGCTCGATCAGTACGAGAATATGCGCGCTCGTCCGATCCCGACCCGAGACGACGATTGCTCGAAGGTGATCGTCTGTGGGTACGGGACGGTCGGTCGCGCGATAACCGAGACGTTGCGCGATGAGGGCGTCGACGTGACGGTGGTCGATATCGCTCCGAAAGACGGGGTCGATGTCGTCGGCGATATCGCCGACCCGGAGACGTTCGAGCAAGTCGATATCGAAAACGCCTCGGCGGTCGTGCTTTCGATCGATGAAGACGTGACGACGCTCTATGCGACGTTGATCGTTAATCACCACGCGCCGGACGCTGAAATCATCGTTCGGGCGGACGGTGCAGACAGCGTTCAGAAGCTCTACAACGCCGGTGCGGATTTCGTGCTCTCGTTGCCGGCCGTCACGGGCGAGATTTTGGCGTCGATACTGATCGACGAAATCGACATTCTGACCCCGGACGTCGATTTCGAGTTCGAGCGAATCGAAGCGCAGCCGTTCGCGAAACGGAGCCTCTCGGAGCTTGATATCCGTCGAAAAACCGGTTGTACGGTCGTCGCTGTCGAACGTGACGGAGAGCTGTTGACCGATCTCGGCGGGGATTTCGTGATCGAGACGGACGACGTTCTCATCGTGGCCGGAGCGCGAGACTCACAACAGCAGCTGGTCGAGTGGATCGAGAGCGAGGGGCGTTCCCAATTGGAGCCGTGACGGGCGTTCACCAGTGTGTCTGAGGATGTCCGTCGTCACCCCCGTCGCGATCGGTTCGCCGTCTGATCAGTACTCGCCGTTCATCAGCTCGAACAGCCGGTTATCGAACCACGCAAACTCGTATATCTCGGAATCATCGGCGATACGGTCGACGGGGACTTGGCCGCCAGCCATCCGGGCGTGTCCGCCGGCGCTTGCCGTCTCGATGTCCTTGACCGCGCGCTGGAGACACTCGCCCATGTGGACTCGATCGTCGTTCGACCGTGCCGATATGTGAACCGTCCCGTCCTTGATCCCGTAGAGAACGACCGCGCTCGTTCCTTCGAG
>SL_4KL_010_BRINEDRAFT_10001973_pt1 | contig 11548 bp, 19 predicted proteins | sample SodLak_010_BRINE_2_FD_10664 | JGI IMG/M metagenome (IMG submission 10664) | reverse complement strand
TTTGTTAGTGACCGTTGAAAACAAGCCAAATTACCGGAGTTATACAAGTATGATTGTATAATATTACAAGTATACTTGTATAATTAAGGTTCGTTAGATGTAGGTATATTTCAAAAAACGTCTAAAAAACGTCTAAAGGTCACGTATAGACTGTAAATCTCACTAACAACGCTGTAAGTGAAAATAATTGACATTATAATATTACATATATAAACCAACAGATATATAATTTTTAAATATAGACTATAATATAATGATGCTATTAACAAAAGATTTTTTAAAAGAACAAGCTTTGAGTGCATTAAAAATTAATGGAAATATAAGAAAAAACATGTGTGATGTTGTGTCTAATGAATTATCTGTGAATTTAGATTTTGAATTTAATATTGATACATATTCTCCAATATATGCTCCTGTTAATGGAAGAAAACATTTTGTTTGTCTTGTAGATTCAAATGATACGCAATTTACGAATGAAGATGGTTTTGTTATAATTGATGCAACTATAAAACAATTTGATGAACACAAATATCCTGATGTTGCGATTATTCCACCGAATGATAATAGAAGAAATTGGTATGATAGTATTGAAATTCCAAAATAATATGAGGTATTAAATTATATTTTATAATATGAATGTTAAAACGCAATTGTATGTAAATAAGAAAAAACCAAAACCAAGTTTGATAGAACCTATTAGAAATATAAAAGATTCTTCTAAACCCAGAGGTGGTTTTTGGACTTCGCCTCTTGAAAAAGACAATCTTTCACCGTATGAAAAATATGAAAATGGTGCTTTAATTAAATCAAATTATAAAGCATGGAAAATAATTCCTAAAAAAGAATGTAATGTAAAATATATTAAATCCGAAAAAGATTTAGAAACACTTCCAGAAATAAGTTATAATTCTTTTTCATTAGATACATATATTGATTTTGAAGAATTTTTTGGACAAGGATATGATGGTTTATATATTTCGGGTGATATAGCATACTTGAAAAGTTTTTCTAAATCATATAATTTAAGAGCATGGGATTTTGAATCTATTTTATGGTCAAATCTAAATTGGATTGATACAATAATACCTATGGAGGAAACATCTAAAAGATTATAGTATTAGAAATCGAAAGTATTAATAAGATATAATCTATGTATATTTTATGGCAAATCATGAAAAAACTCTTGAATTGATTAGAAAAGCAATAAGTTCATGTAAAGATTTATCACAAAATTCAGATTGGTATGATAGTTTTGAAAGAAAAGAAACGGTATAATATAGCCATAAATAATACGAAAGAACTAAAGTCTTATATTTTAGATAAAGGTGTTGAAGAAGTTGAAAAGTTAGATTTTGATAATCCATTTGATTCTTCAGAACAATTTTTTCAAAATGAAGGATGGACAATAGATGAATTTAAAGATGTAGAAGAAATAGAAATCATATATCATTATGGCGAGGCACTATATGGTTCTGCTGTTGCTTTGGATGAACTTGAATACGTTGAATCAGAACCGATTACAGATTCAAGGCCGTATGGGAGGGCTGCAGAATGTGCAAAAGAAGGATTAGAAAATGCTTTAGAACATATTGAAAAAGTTACTTAACTATATTTAATTAGTATAATACTAATTTTTAATAATATTATTATTAAAATATAATAAATATACTATATATAAATAACAAAATTACTATTAAAAAATAGTAATTATTTTTTTTAAGTGATATATATTCTGTTGAATTGTTATTGTATGTTAAGATATATTCATATATGAAAATACAACTAAACTTGATGGTATAAAATCCTATAGGAACCGATTTTTGATATGTTGTTTTAACACGTTTAAAATCACCTAATTTTTCACCAAAAAGTATTTCGTCTTTAAGTTGTGAATAATATTTTTCTTCTATTTTTTCTTTTAATTGACTGTTGTTAAAATTTGTAATGATATTTTTTCAATGAATCTTTAGATATAGTTAAAATATTAAATTTAGGTAACATATACTTTTTGACCGTAAATAATATAATATGTTAATTTATAACTATAAATATGGTAAATATAGTTGAATTTGTACAAGAATCAAGTTTATCACCTTCTCAATGGATTGGGTTAACATCTGAAGGGAAAGGCGTATATATCAGGTATAGATGGAATACATTAACCGTTCGCGTTGGTAATCAGCCGGTAAAAGGTGATATCATTTATAAAAAAGAACATAGTCAAAACAATTTAACAACAAATGAATTAATTCAAATTTTATCTTCTGTTGAAAATATAAATATTAGTAAAGAGAATCATATCTCATTAGCAAATATTTCAAAAGAATTAACAGAGATACGAAATGAAATGTAATACAACTATATAACGTTGTATTATATTATAACAACCACATAACGTTGTATATGAAAATAACGATTATTTTTAATAACAAACTTTAATATGTTTTAGATTTATCTTAAATTATGACTAGGTATTTAATTTCAGATACGCATTTTGACCATGAAAATATTATTGAATATGAAAATAGGCCATTTGATAATATGCATGAAATGAATTCGGAATTAATTAAATCATGGAATGAAACTGTTTCACCATCTGATGTTGTAATTCATATGGGGGATTTTTCTATGGCTAAACAAGAACGTACAGAAGAAATTATTTCTAAATTAAATGGAAATATAATTCTCTTAAGAGGTAATCATGACCAAGGGACAATATCTGAGTATACTTTTTCATATCCATATGTTGAAAGTATGACTACTCAACATAAAGGATATAAATATTATTGTTGTCATAGAAAAGATGATATTCCGTCATATTGGAAACATTGGAAATTAGTTGGCCATCAACATTCTAATATACCATTTATCGATTATAAAAATAAAGTTATTAATTTAAGTGTTGAAGTTATTGATTATAAACCTCTTTCTTTTGAAAAATTACATAATTGTTTAATGTCGATGAACAATAAATCAATAAATCCAAAAACTATTCATGAAAGCAAAATATAACCATAATGGTTAAGTACGTATAGTTATTATATTTTAATATGGTTGAAACATATCCAAAAAAATTAGATGTAGATGTTAAAGAATGGGATGAGGAAAATTCAATTAAAATTTCATCAGAAGAAATAAATAATGGAGAAGTGAATTTATATGAATCAAATGATGATGAATATCCATTTGTCGTAGAATATAGTGCCGTTGAACAACATTATGAAGAAAAACCAGACAGGATTGCATGGAAATGTGAAAATATGAAGAAAGCACGTCTTGTGATGGGTGTATTTATAAATAATAGAAATGAAACTTGGCATCATCTTCCAAATAATTTTTCACACCCAAGAATGGGTATACCTACATCTATTGCTCTCGCGGGTAATGATGTGATAGCATCATATTTAAAAATGTTCTATGATGCTGATGATTATATGGAATTTAATTCACGGCAATATATTTCAAATGAAATAGATGTTTCCAAACAAGTTGTAAGTAATTATTGGAATCGAATCAGATGGAATAAAAATATAAATTAAAAATTATTGTTCCATTTCTTTTGTCATTTGTTTAAGTTTATTTATTCGTTTATCTGTACTCGGATGTGTACTAAGTAAACTAGACAATTTACTTTTCACAGGTGAAATCATTAATGCATTTACTCCTTGTGCATCTCTTAAGTCTTCTTTTGGTACAGAATCCATCGAACCACTAATTGTTTGTAATGCACTAGCTAAAGCCATTGGATTACCCGTAATAGATACAGCACCTCTATCTGCAGAATATTCTCTATATCTTGATAATGCCATCATAAGTAAATAAGAACCAATATATGTTAATATAGCAACAAGTATGGCAACGACAATCGGAGCATTATTATTATTTCGTCCACCTCCAAAGTATACACCATATCGTATAATCATACCTGTTATTGCGGCAATTACACCAGCCGCCGTCATTACAATCATATCTTTATTTTTAATATGAGCAAGTTCATGTGCTAAAACAGCTTCAAGTTCTTCATCATTTAAAACTTCCATTAAACTTGTGGTTACACAAACCGTTGCCGTAGATGTAGAACGACCTGTAGCAAATGCATTAGCAATTGATGTTTCTGCTACAGCAATTGTAGGCTTTTTCATATCTGCTTGTTGAGATAATCTTGTTACCATTCTATGTAATTCAGGATATTCATTCTCATTAACTTTTTTAGCTCCAAATGATTTAAGTGCAATTTTATGACTATATAAAAATTGAACAATTGTTAATATAGTTACAAATATAACGGTAAATATTAAATTTTGGAAATATAATCCAATAATTGCACCAAATCCAATTGTTAATGATGCTAATAATATCATCACAATCATCATTCGTATTTGAAGACCTCTATTTTTTCCTAATTCCATATTTATATATAATGTTTGATTAACATATTAATCTTTATGTTTTTAATCATAAGATTTAATAGAATATAAAATAGTTATTTTTATGACAGAGTTAAACAAATATATTTTATCTTCACCAGAACTTGTTTTTCTTGAAAAAACGCGGAAAGTATTAATTGCCGTATTTTTCAGAATACCAAATACAAAACTTACCGTTGAAAATTTATTTGTTATTACAGGTGAAATGTAAATAACATAAAAAAAGTTGAAACATTTGTTNATTTAGATATTATTATAAAACACGAAGATAATACATTTGAAACAAATATAGACAGTAACATCATACAAGCATATTTGAAATTTAACAGAGCAATAACAAAAAATCAATAATTAATTTATTTTTTCGTATGCATATCTTGGTTTATTTGTGATTGTAAAATCAGGATTTACAGATAATCCATTTTCTATATCATTTTCAGAATCACTAATAGCCCAATAACCGCATGAAATTTCATTTTCGTGTGCATATTGTATAACATGTTTTAATTTACTAGATGTATAATGTGGAATAATAGAATCAATATTATTATCTTTTGCTCTTTCTACAAGATTTGTAGACGGATAATAACTTATTAAACCAGTATTAACATCAATGTCTTTTATACTATCAAATTCTGATTCTAACCATGCAATAATTACTACAGAATCTAACATATTATATTTTTTAACAATCTCAACAACATTTGAGGCTATGTTTGTACTTTTTAAATCTAAATACACGGTAAAATTATCTACATTTGATAAAATATGTAATGCTTCTTCTAAAGATAATCTATCTTTTTTATTTTTAATATCTTCTAATGTATTATTTCGTATTAACATAAATCCTTCTCTTGTTATTATATGTGGGTCATGATTTAATACAAATTTACCATCTGATGTTTTATGAATATCAATTTCAACACCATCTGCACCAGAATTAATTGCACATTTTATTCCTTCCAAAGAATTATCTTTTTTGTATGCAGAACAGCCTCTATGACCAATTATTCTAGAATCTGAATTTTTAATTGTGATTTCAGATATAGATGAAGAATATTTTAATATGGACATAGATATAGCAGATGTACCTATACCAGATAATAATTTGCGTCTTTTCATGTTATGTTATTATATTAATTTATTGACATTACTATAAATATTTCCCCATCGAACATTTATGAAATATAATAGATACTGTTCCACCTATGATTAATACAAATGAATAAATAATATTTAACATTATAATATATATAGGCAACCAAAATATACCACGTCTAAATTCAAAAATAGAATAAATAAATATTAATATTCCTAATATTAATGTATATAATCCATTTTCATTATATTTATAATTATAAAGAAAAATCCCGACAGTCATAAAAATAACAACTGTAATATACGATGAAAATCCAAAAATGTTTGAAATTAAATATATATTATAATTTAATCCAATAATTTGTATTAATAAATATGTTAAATAATAATATATAAATATAAAAATTGAATAACGAATATATTCTTTCATTTATGTAATACATATGTCGTAATCTAATATAATAAATTATCGACAATTATTTTAATTCGTTTAAAATATTTTCTAATTCATCTAATTTTTCATCAATTTTTCGTAATCGTTTACGTTCTTCTTGAATATTTTTTTCTAATAAATAAATATCATCATCAGGAATAGAATATCTGTCATCAATTTTTGAACCTAACATGTTAAGTTCTTCTTTAATATCTAATATTTTTTTATTTTTATCAAATAATTCCCATGCCGTAAAATTATTATATTCATCAACAACTTCTATATATTTATTATATTTTTCTAATTGATATAACAATACATCTGATACTAATTCATTTAGGTCATATCTATACTCATCGTAAACTTCTTCACCGAGTATAACTTGATAAAACCATGTGCCATTTTTTTGTTCTAAACTCCATGAATCACCATAAGAGTCCATATTTAAATCAATAATTTTTCTACCTTCAATATATAATTCAAACTTACACATAGTTTTTGATTCATCATCATAATCATATGGAATAATTTTCCAATCAAATTTATTTAATAAATCATAATAAAATTTATCCTCTGTATTTTTTGGCAAATCTGATATTTCTAAAGGTTCATCTTTTGTAATTGGCAACTTAGTAACCATGTTGGGTTATTAATTACCTATATATATATATAAATATATCTATTTCTATTGGGTGTAAATGAAAACTTTAATTATGCATAAATATAAATTTATATATATATATATGCATGGAAGAAGATTATCAACAACACAAACAATAATTTGTTTATATTCTGAAAAAACAAAATTATTATCAGATATTGAAAAGTGGTGTATAAAACAAGATTTAAATTTTAAATCATTAAAAGTTGGTTCTGATTTAAATATTAAAAATAAATCAATACGTGAAGAATGTATGGGCGTTACACTTGGAGGAGATGGAACATTTTTAGAAGGAATACGTGTTTTTGGACCAAAAGAAATACCAATGCTTGGGATTAATCAGGGAACATTATCTTTTCTTGCTAGAATATCTCCTGAAAATGCGATTGATGCAATCCAAGAAGCTATAAATGGTCGTTCAAAAATTGCAAGTAGACAACAAGTATCTGTACTAAACGATAATTTAGATGCTATGGGCGTTAATGATATTATGATTGAACCAATTCCACCTGAAAAACCTGTTGATAGAAAAATAGCATCATTAAATGTATATGTTAATAATGAATATGTTGGAAAATATACAGGTAGTGGAATAGCTATATCAACACCTACAGGAAGTACTGGTGTTTCATTATCTGCTGGTGGACCCATACATCACCCATCAAATAATCAGTCATTACAAATAATACCATTACAAACGCATAATGCTGGCGTAAGACCACTTATCGTAGATGAGTCTGCAATTATAACTATTAAACCAGAAGATAATGTTAGTATATCTGTTGATGGTGGAAGGCATTATAAAAATACAACAGATAAAGAAACAATAACAGTTACAGGTTCTGATATATCTGCTCATATTATAAAATCTAAATATGAATCTCCATTCTTTAATGCATTATCTGAAAAATTAGGGTGGGGGATTCGAAATAATAATAATAATAAAAAATTCTCCAAAGAATCTGAAAATAGTAATGAATTATTAACAAAAGCAAAAAATATTGCTATTGAAGCATTAAAAAGTGCTGGTGAACCATTACGAGAAATTCATGGTGAAGTTGAAAACATACATTATAAAAAAGATAAATCAGATATTGTAACAGAAGGTGATTATCGTTCAGAAAAAATTATTACGCAAACTATTAGAAATGAATTTCCAAGTCATAGCATAATAAGTGAAGAAAAATTTACATATAAAATAGATGAGTCTGAATATATGTGGATTTTAGACCCATTAGATGGAACAGGAAATTTTTCTCATGGAAATCCCAATTATAGTATATCATTAGCTCTTACGAAAAATAATGAAATTCTTGTTGGTGTTGTATATGCTCCTGAAACAGATGAATGTTATTTTGCAATTAAAGATAAAGGTGCATGGTTAAATGGTAAAAAATTAACAGTTACGAAACGAAAATCTTTAAAAAAATCGATGTTGATTAGTGGATATGACCCACAAGCAAATTTTATTCGAAAATTATATGATAAAACTCAAGGCGTTAGAGCAATTGGAAGCACATCATTAAATCTATGTTATGTTGCATCTGGTTCTGCTGATGGTTCATGGGAATTCGATACATATCCATGGGATATTGCTGCAGGTTTATTAATTGTTAGAGAATCTGGTGGTAAAATAACAGATAAAAATGGTAATAAATTTAGTTTTGATATAAATAATAAAAATGAAATTAAATCACTACTTGCAACAAATAGTTTGATACATAAACAAATATTAAATAATATATAGCATGTGTTTTTATTAATAGTGATAATTTATTATTTTATATAGATAATATATACTTATACAGAAGTAAATCAAAAGATATTAATATTCAATATATTACAAATATGAAAAAAGAATTTGATATTTCAGATGAATTTTATATATTAAAAAATAAAATAAAGAATTAATTTAGAATGATAATATTCTCACGTATAGTAAATTGAGAGTAATCATAAATAATTTTTAAAAATATAATGCATCAATGAATTTAAAATATATTGTTATTACAGGTAAAGATTCATTTGACCCACATAACAGAAGTGAAGGTTTTATAAAAGCAAATGTTCCAATACTTATTGATATATTTCCTTGTTCTCAATCTATATATTATGGTGATATGACAAGAACTTTCGTTAAAAGTAACGCTTCAAAAGAACTTGTAAAAATGAATAAATCTGTTAATGAATCATTAGAAAAGCATTAGATAGTATTAAATCCTACGTAAAAACAAATACAATGTATAATAATGTATGTAAAGTAATTAAAAAATCATGGATATAAAACAGGTGTAATTAATGAATATGGATTTACGCACTCAATAGGTCATTTAATTGGTTTAGAATTACATGAATCACCAAGAATATCTAAACATCCTGAAAAATTAAAATAAAATATTGCTTTGACAATTGAACCAGTATATATGTTAAAGATATTAGTGGTATAAGAACAGAAAATATGATTCACGTTACGAAAAATTGTTATGAAAATTTCAATTCAATGAGTAAAAATTTAATTATCGTTTAACTTTATACATATACATATATAACTTTATCATCAAAATCAATCATATTTAAATTATATTCTGATAATAAATTTTCAATACAATTTTTAGATATTTTACCTCTAATAATTCTAATCTTAATATTTGTTGAACCACCATCTATAACAACATTCATATTTCTATTATTTTTATCCATCAAAATATTTTTAATATTTTCTGCATCTTTTTGCAAACTTTCATTTAAATTGTTTGAAATTATTATACTCATATATAAAATTTATATAAGATATATTAAATAATTTATGTTTTTAATCAACAAGAGATAATTCAGGTGATAATGCTTCATCTTCTGGAATAATGTCATACGCTTTTTCAGGTAATGTTCCTTCTTCATCTGTGAATCCTGGTTCAAGAACTTCATCTTCAGGTATTGTTTGATATAATTCTTCTCTTATTGTTGTTATTTCAAATATATCTAATGTAAAAGAATCTGATGCATTTCTTGTTATATCTTCATTATCATGTTTTACAGTAAATTCAAGAGTGAAATTTGTTTCTCCTTCATCATCATTATTAAGATTTAAGTCATCTTTATCTATATTATCTAATGATATAACTATATCACCAAAGTTTGTAATATTAACAGTTCCTGATGAAGGTATTTCATTTTCAACGCCTTCTGGTATAATATTAGACTTTTCTTTAATAGATGTTTCTTGTTCTTCTGTTTTGATTTTTAATGAAACTTCTGTGTTCTCAGGATTTTCAATATTTTCTGTTGAAATAGTTAATGAATCAATATTTATTTGTAATTTTTCAAATACATCAAATTCATCTCTGTAACCATAATCTACATTTGATGGGAAATCCAAGTCATTTTGAGATAAAGCTATTGATGATTGAGAATTTGTTGCTTTTAATAAACCTATTGTTGTTATTCCACTAGCTGCTATGATGAAATTTCTTCTATTCATTAAGTAATAATATACCTACAACCTTATATTTTTTATTAATATATTGTTGATACTAAATATAAAATGACTGTTGGTTATTCAGGCAGAAATATTAATTTATATTTTTAACATTAAGAATATAATGTGTATCATACTTATTATGGGTTTCAAATGATACAATATTGTTATTTAAACTTACAATTTTTTTACATAATAATTCAATTCCTTCTTTGAAATCATAAATTTCTCCCTTATAATTAACTTTGGATTCTTGGTCAAATCCAATTATGTTTGGTGAAATACAAATGCACATATTATTATATCTCGGATATGTTGTATATATTTGTGTTAATAAATCTAAATAACTTGGTTCTACAATATATACATCTAATTGATTTATGTAACTATCTATAAGGTCTTTAGATTCTATTAATCGTTCTTTTTCTTCATATGTATGTTTGTTCCATTTAAGGGCTTCTGAAACATCATCATATTCTTTTTCATCGTAACTTAATGTATCTTTTGCTTGATTATAATTTTCTTTTTTAGTCATATTTATAATTTATTTTATATCATTTTTTCTTATAACTCCATTTATTGCTCCTGATATAGTCATTATCATTTTTGATATAGCTTTATTCCATGACAACGGTGGATATTTTGTAGAAAATGGGTATTTACCTTTTTTATAAACATTTGATGATGACTTTTCAGATATCTTATACTGTATAGATTCAAAATCATCACCCCAATTACCGTTTATTGGTGTTAATTCAACTTCAATAGAAATAGATTGACTTTGAAATATTAATTTTTTATCTATTGATTCTTTATATTTAAGTGGCCCAAATGAATATGTATTATTAATTTGGTTTTCTAACTTATCTATTATTTCTGATTTTGTTGGAGGATTTCCAAGGTTTGGTGTGCGCATATTAAACTAAACTATATAAACGGTTAAAAAAGTTATGTTTCTAATTAAACGTCAAATTTACATGGTATTATTAGCTTCTTTCATACCATTTATAGCCATATTCATTGCTCTTGTTGTTTCTTTTGTTAGATTAGAATAATCTTCATTAAATTGTTTACTAACTTCCAAAATATATTCTCCTAATTCAATAGCAAAATACGGACCCTTTGTTGGTTCACTTCTCATTACTTGTTTATAATGAGGACTACTTTTAGCATATGGTCTCATTTCATTTAACATATTTTTTAATTTTTTATCATACATTAAATCCTCTATTGTTTTAACGTTTTTCATATAGTCTAGAAAATTGTATTTATCAGCTAACTTAAGTAATTCTTCTGCACTTTTATCTAGTTCTTGAACCATATTCTATCTTTATTATTAATACCCTAAATTATTTTCGTATTTATTTAAATTTATATTGATTGGAATTAGATAATCTCCATGCATCCATCAAACTCATTCCATTCTTTTTAATTTTATCTTCTGTCCACTGACT
>SL_4KL_010_BRINEDRAFT_10001971_pt1 | contig 11556 bp, 5 predicted proteins | sample SodLak_010_BRINE_2_FD_10664 | JGI IMG/M metagenome (IMG submission 10664) | reverse complement strand
AGATGCGCCAGATTCTATGGACTTCTTCTGATTGTCTCGGCAAATGATCTAATCTTATCCTCGATCGCTCTTATTTAGAAGTGTGAAAAGACCCTATAGATACGATCTACGGTGGAGCACGAACAGAGATCTGAGTCATAATTAGGACAAATTTATTTTCTGTCGTTACGATCATACTCATTTGACTCCGACAAATCCGAGCACCCCTGAATAGTTTCGAACTCATGTTCGATTTCTTCCAGAATGCTAGAACCAGTGGTCAATGGACTTGATGATTCAGCGTAGGTCGATGTTGTGAGCGGATCGAGATGACTAAACAATAGCCCTCCACTATATGCCTGTATTCTATGATATCGAATCACTCTCTCCGCGGGAAAATATCCTCTCGAATGAATTGACAACTCAATAAGCAGCTCGTCCTATCGGAAGTCGTTGAAATCTTTCTGCTCCCAGAATTGTGGACTGTTGGTGACAATAATATCAGTATTTCCAATTTCGATACGTTGTGATGAATCACTGTTTATTGTACGAGCTGCCTTGATTGGCTTGATCCGGAAATTTTTGGCGAATTCATTGTGACAGAAATACATTTCTTTCGCTCGGTAAGAGTTCGTAATCATAACATAGGCACCTCGGTTGTGCAGATCTAATGCCAAGTCTCGAACTTCTTTTTGCCGTTCTTCATCAAATCCACCAGGGCTATATTCGTCGAACTGTCTTGCATCAGACTCCTGTACATAGGGGGGATCAAGGAATACCAGATCGTCTTCTTTTACCTCATCTAGAATGTATGTGAAGTCTTTCGAGGTAATCGTGGTATTTTGTAACACTTTGTGACCTCTCCGGAGGTTCGACTCGATTGAATTAGTTTCGATTACCCCGCTTTTCATTGGCACATTGAAGTCCCCATCTCTATTGGTCCGATAAAGTCCATTCCAGCAGGTCCGATTTAAAAACAAAAAGAGAGCTGCCTCGCGCAACTCATCATCGACTTGTCCATTGTGTAATTCATTGAATTCCCTGCGCCGAGTATAATAGAAATGTTTCCGATCTGATTCATTATTCCACTGGTTGAGTTCATCATCCAGTCGTTTGTTCATGTCAATTATCTCAGCAAAATTGTCTCTGAATAGACGGTAGAAATCCATTAGAGGTTCATTGATATCGTTGATATACCCGTTACTCGGCTCTATATTGAAGAAAACAGCCCCGCCACCAAAGAAAGGCTCATAATAGTTATTGAAATCCCTTTTTGGTGGAAGCCGAGAGACGATGTCAGAGATGATCTGGCGTTTTCCACCAGCCCAACGTAAGATCGGGTCTGCCATTCCTACTAATCTCATAGTCAGGTATGGTTTAAAATCACGCGGTTATCAATATGCAAAACAGAGTGAGTGCCCGAAGATATTACCAAATTTAATATGCGTTTGTAGTAGCATAATAATTAAAGACGTTATACTCGGTGTCATTTAATTCATAGAATCGCTCAGGTGCTGTCTAAATTCTTCCCAAAGAGCTTCATCCGGCGTATCATTATCTAAATCTAATCGTTTACACAAATCTCTTCGTGTTGTCTCTAGGACTTTTGCACCACGTTCATCTTCGCTTTCGCCTCCCAATACCAAGAATATTTCAGCATTTTCAGTAGTTTTGGACTCATCTTGCAAGCTATTAGCGGTATATACTGCTGGCTCTTCCATATCTGAAGCTGGTTGCTCCCCAGAGTTCCCATTCAATTCTGCAAGCGTCGCCGGGATATTATCTGGCAGATATTCAACTTCGGTCAATTCCTGTCTTCCATGACGCTCAAAGAACCCTTCGTATCGGGCCATTTGCCATTCAGATAGTTCATCAGGATAGTAGACTCCGTTATGATAATGGGTACGTGCCAATGTACTCATCTGACCAGCTATTTGATGGGCGTGTTTTTCAACTTCTTCCGGTAAATCTGTAGATACCTCAGTTAAGTTTTCTAACTTTCGATCACTTTCGTGTTTTAGTTGAATTTTATAAGCATCCACTTTCCACTCTTCAACTGCCTCTTCACAAATAATCCAGAATAGAGCGTGTGATTTCGCCTTCCTTGAGACTGATTTTATCTGAGGGAGATCTGTATCTGGGCGATGGTTTGCAGTTATCTGTACCCGGTCTGAGTAGTCATATACCTCCGGCTTGCCCTGATTGATTGCACAAAAAGTGGTCAGCATCGTATGGTTCTAAGAATGCTCGTGGGATACGATCGGCATCAAGGTTAAAAAACGATTGAACGGTCCGACGAATCCAGTTATAGACACCGCGACACTCTTCAGTACCTCTCATGATCGGGTTGTGACGATCAATCGATGATTTTTGGGTGTCCCATGGCAATAATTTTCCGTCACCCTCTGTTTCCAGCTCAACAATCACCTTCAGCCGCTGATGTCGAGCACTAAAATTACCGAGACGATCTTTTCCGCTACCAAACCCACCTTGATCACCGCGGAGTCGGCTGGCAACTTTGCGTTTTTGACAATAAATATCTGTCCCAGCCTTTTTGTTACTCTTTTTTGTCAATAATCCTGTTGTGATGTGGAGTGTAACCGGTGCGTCAAACTCAGAAATATCTAGCTGGATGTTTTCGTATCTTCGAGGATAGACTCCATCGAAAGGTGAGTACGACCAGTCAGGTATGCCTTCAGGTTCAACTGGTTCATCGTCTACTAGAATATCTAGATCATATTCTGCCCCATGTAATTCCTGCATTTCATCGCTCAGGAATTGATTATACGCCTGACCCAAACGGTTTCGGAGTTCTGTTGTAGTGGCTTCATCCCAATTATAGTTTAGATCTTTAATATGGATTTCAGTTGTTCCAGGTGGGATTTCTTCAATATCATTGATTGGGACGGTCCAGTCCTCATCATCGTTGAACCAGTCTTCATTTATTTCATATGTCCATCCAACATCTGCAGATTCATGTCGCGATGCCACTTGAAACGGCAGTCCCAGATTGACTAGACTCTTTTTCGCACCAACACCAAACGTGCCAATGGCTCCGGGTACCTGACCTTTCGCAGTCTTTCCCAGGCCAAACAGCATTGCAGCATCCTCGCGTGGGATACCTCCTGCGGTATCACGTATAATTAATTCCGTTCGATCATCTTTTTCATTGATTTCGATATTAATGAACGCTTTATCATCTCTGTCACTGGATCTTTTCCAGGCATCAAGTGAATTATCACACAGTTCGAGAATAGCAGATTCGAGAGTGACATCAGATTTGAGAGCCGTCAGTGTGTCCTTCGTTGGTAACAGCTGAGCCTGTTCAGAGGTACTTTCCTGAAACGTCTGGGACATACTATTGGAGGGGATCGACACTAGTTTAAATGTTCCGGACAAATCTAGTATTAGAATATACACTAAATTCGTTACTAGTGGGTTTAGCCGATTTAATATATTTATTGAAGTAAAATAATACTCAACATATATTCAGAAAAAATATAATATACTAAAAACTTACTAATCAATCTACTTTGACCTCCATGCGACTGACACACCATCGATTTGGCTGCATCGTTTTTGACTCATTCCTCAAGCACAGTTCATACACCGATCCAATCTAGTTTCTCAAATCCAATCTATCTGATCGTTTCGTTTTTGAAGGAATTCCTCTCCGATAGATGTGCCAGAGGGAAATTTGATCAAATCTCCGTCTCGCTCGAGAATTACTTTGTTAAAGAACTTCGATTTCCGTATCGAACTTTGGATTAACCTACATACGCAGATCGGTATCAAAAGTAAACAGCTGCGCGTCAAACGCTTGATGATGTAACATAATATAGCCTCCTTGTGATACTGTCCGATAATCTGCCTCTGGTGATTAATTCGGCAAATCGACTTACAGAATGGGCCCAAACATTAAGTCGTAGTCAATTTATTATCAGTTCATGTCATTGAAATTGCGACAAGATTCTTTTTCTACATTTCTCACTGACCGGGCTGCTGACTTGTCGAATATACCGCAAGCGGACCCTGATGGGATGTGTATACTTTCCGGCCAAATTCTGCGTGAGAATGTAAAGGAGTACCTAAATCGTGAAAACATAGCTACGAACCCACTGGCCCGTTTTACTACGATAGAAGAGTTAGCCAGTGATCTCCTGAACCATACGTCGGAACCTAGTGGAATGTTGCAGGAAGGAATTCGAGACCGACTTATTAAAAATATATTACTGGCAGCAGATCCTGAGATCAATACGCATAATCTTGAAGGTATAGATTCTTCTGGGCGACTTGATGCCGACGAAAAAAATGCAATCGAACGATTAGCATTACACCTGCCCTACGAAAATAAAGATTCGCGAGAAATTCTCCTTAATGAACTCGACGATTATCTCCGTTGGACGGATGCTACACACATGATACAGCGACCGCAATGTCGTCTATCAGATCAATTGAGAGCAGGTTTGCCCAGATCCAAACTCTCCACGCGATGGATGCCTTCGGAGGGCTTGTTCGTCTTATTGATGATCGTATTGACACGTTAGCATTGAACACTCATCAGTCCAGAAGTCATCTCGTAACTGCTGCCCGAAGTGCTGTCGACAGACAGTGGACAGCTCAATTTGATCATATAAACTGGATTGCTGTAGCAGGGATTACTGTCTTTGATAGTCCCACACTCCGTTTTCTTGAGGCAATCGCAGAAAATAACCCTACTCTAACTGTTCATGTGTTTGTAAATGCAGGCAGTTTTGAATATAATGCAAACCGTTTTCGTGAACTCGAGACTGGTGTTGTTGATGCACTTCCTGAGCCACAGGAACAGCAAATGGCTTCGCCGATAGCACAGACACTGTTCGATGCGACTCAGGGCCAAGCAAGTGAAGCGCCAGAAGCAAATTTCATCGAAGCCCCCACAGATCAGCGAGCTGTTGAGCGAGTTGCCAACGATGTTAGAGAACTCATACAATCGGATGTATCTCCACAGGATATTCTTATAGTTGCACCTAATGCTGGCAATTATCAGTCGCTTATGCAGAATGCATTTGAGACGATTGGAATTCCGCTCTTCGTTGAAACACGTCACCCTGTATCAGATATTCCTGCATATCGTTGTTTCCAAACTTTTATTGAAGTAATAGAAAAGGTTGCTGCTGAAGAGCCGATATCATATGGGGAGCTAGTAGACCCACTTCGTCTCGGATATTGTGAAATTGGTGCCCACGGATCAAGGTGGCCAATCGAGGGTCGTGACTTCACTAAAATTGAACAAGAACTCCACCGCAAGCAGCGATTGTATAATCAACAACACGATCGGTATGAAGACCAAGGGCTTCATATTGAAACGTGGCAATCTGTTATCGACGATATTCCAGCATTCACCGCCGACTGGGATGCAGTTACTACCTATATCGATACTATCGACGAGTTCGCTGCTGATCCACCAGCTGATGGCGAAGCTGTGCAAGATATATTTAGCTCATATCTGGGTACGTACGTTTACCAAACCGTCGACCACCGCCGAGAGTTGTACAGAGCTCCAGCGGTTGATACCACAAGGACGGCAATTACGGAGACACATGCAACAAGCCTTGCAGAGCGTGTTCGTTCTGGGCTGAATGCTGTCGGCACTCATTATGACCGTATGCAGGATTTATTTGATCTCCAACCGAGCTGGGAGGAGATCGGACAGGCCTTCTCGACTGTTTTAGGCGGTGATTCCTTTGGTGAACGTCATCTCGATGGCCAAGCGGTCCCACTTGTTGATGCCGGGAATGCGTTCTTCCATGACGCTTCTCATCTATTCGTACTGGGCATGAATGCTGAAGAATTCCCAAGTTCAGCAGGAACTCCGACCTATCTACCTGCCGAACTCCGCCAGACAGTATTTAATGCGACAAATGAAGGAGACACACCGTATGCACATCTCGACAATCAAACAACGGCATATGGCGAAGCTTTGGACTTCTATCAAGCTACGTTACGGACTGCCAATGCGGATGGAAACATTACTCTCGTTCATACTTATCAGGATGAACAAGGGAACAATGTGGCATGGTCGTCATTCGTAGACCTCTTCGATGTAGAAGGAGAGGGAGAGGCTGCTTCTACTCTCGTTGAACGGGTCAGTGTTGGCGAGTGGTTACCACAGCCTCGTACTCATGGTGACACGTCTGAAAGTTGGGGGAATGTAGTTTCCCGAGTAGCACCCAGAGAGCGGCTTCGGATGCTCTTATATCAGTCTCATCGGGACCAGCCTGAAAGTGAACCGGAAATAACGATGGACGAGTTGGAGACCATCGCTACGACAATTGATCCTAATATGATTAGTAATGAGATTCTCCCACGGATGAATCGCTACATGAATCCCCCGTTGACAGTAACAATCGATTCAGATGAGCCAGCGTTCGATACCATAGATTTCGAAAATGTGGCTGGGAAACCGCTACGGCCACACGAACTCGATCTAAACGGACAATGCGGCCTCAAATATTACTACTATCAACTACTGCATAATTTCGAGGGGGGTGAACCTGAACGTGATGATATTCCAACGTACTATAGTCAGGCGCCACATTATCGCCTTGGTGAGTTGCCACAGATTGTTCGAGAGAACTACGCCGATCCTCGATACATTGAGAAGTGGCGGAAGATAGTGACCGAATTACTGCCATCGCGTCAAAGTACTACTTCGGGACTGTCACAGTTCGAAACGACTGACGAACTACGTTCGTGGATTCTTGATCAAGATTGCTTTGAAGAATATGATCTTAATACGATTTTCAAAAATCTGGATGCGGAACGGCAACTCGTCGAACAAGAACTTGAGAATGGTGTCGACCGTGAATGGACATGGCGGGAGGGTGATGATATTGAAATCAATGGACATGGTCTACAGGTCCCTCCATATCGGCTTGATACGGTCTCTGATAATGGGAGTAATTATCGTATACCGATCTTCTTTACCAGATTCTCAAATCGGGCCAACAGTGCACTCAAAACATGTCATTCGGCCGTTTGGGAGGCTGATGAGACAACACAGACGATCTGCCTTGAGTGTGATGAAGTCAATTCCTGTGTGTATAATTCAAAGTATGTCATTGATCATCGGATGCTAGCAGGCCACGAGTACGAATCACAACAGTATGATGGTCGTGTTGCAGGGATTGGACTACAAGAACAGTATGCTGGACCAAATGATGGAGAACGTGTCGTGGCCATCAGACAAGGGGTAATAAGCAAATTTCATCCGTTTGATGATGATGAGTTGTTCGAAAAACTCCACGGTAGGGGCTATTCTAGCGTTTGGGATGAGAAAACCGAGCAATGGCGGCAGAATTTCTTGACACAGGCAGAAAACCTTGATCCGTCAACACCGATCGAACTCGCCGCGAATATGGATTTGGTTAACCGTGATGAGTGTCTTAATTGTGTATATCGTGATCTTTGTGCTGTCCCTAAGCGAGGGGGTGAGAACTGATGGATCATTCTGAACTTAGCCCCCATCTCTCTCTTGAACTCCCTGAGGGGTTCGAATTCACTCCAGATCAAGCAGATGTTGTACATGCATATCACGAGGGAACAGGGCGTGTCTGTGTTGGCTCTGGAGCTGGGACCGGAAAAACGACGACACTTACTCGGGTGGTTGCCGAGTCCGTCGTCAGAATGACGGAATCTAACCCAACAAATATAGAGTCGAATCCCTTTGATGAAATTCTGGTTACAACCTTTACTAGAGATGCTGCTGGTCAGTTAAAAGGGAAAATCAAGTCGATTCTTCGCGATCATCAAGCTAACAATGATGTTGGTTTTGATCCAGCACTCTGGCGGTGGATCGAAACAGAGAGCCATATTAGCACAATCGACTCATTCGTTGGTGATCTTCTTGATGAGATCGCCACCGAAGTTCGAGTAGCACCTGATTTCGACATTCGTGATGACCTTGAGACACAAGAACTCCTACAGACAATAATTCGTGAACTCCGTGATGATCCAGAGTATGAGGAGGCTGTTTCATTTCTTGAAAGAGAATTCGATGGCCAAGATGATCCAACACCTCGACAGTTCATTTATGATATTCATCAAAAACTAAGGGAGTTCTGTCATGAATTCCCGGACCCAGCTGATTCAGAGGGTTCAACACTATTCAGTGATCAGATTCGTGAGCAGCTTCACCAAGGGCGTCAGCCTCCTTTTGATGCGACTGATATTCGCGAGATCGCTGCAGGGGTGACAGGGAGACCTGCACAAGATCTAGACATACCTTCAGATGAAACCATTGAGGATATCGAGGCAGATTATCGATATAGCTTGGCGTTTACAGATGCTGTCGAAACAGTATTGGATGGTTTTAATCAACTTTATGATAGCAAGACACGATCATCTGGTAAACTCTCGTATCAGGATATTACGTATCTCGTTTGGTCTTATCTAACCAGTGACGATGGGTTTGACCTTGCTAACAGTCTTCAAGATAGGTTTACACACCTATTTATCGACGAATTTCAGGATACTAGTTTCGCCCAATGCCAGATTCTCCAAAAGCTCATTTCAGATACCGATGATTCAACTCAGGTACTAGTAATCGGCGATGTAAAACAGTCAATTTACAGTTGGCGATCGGCAGATCCTGCTATTTTTGCAGAGATATTAGATCATGCAAGTGAGGATACTGATGAGCCGGATAAATATTTGCAAGCAACGAATTGGGAGCGTGCGGAGCTGGTGACAAATTTCCGAAGCCATCCGCATCTGGTTCGCGCTGGAAACCAACTGTTCAGTCAGGTCTTTTCTGACTCAGGTCGTGGTGCAATTGGCACATTCTCTGTCGAACATGGACCATTGATACCCAGTCGTCCGGAAACAGCATCAGAAGATCCTCACCTGCATGTGATCCCGCTGGGTGATTGTAATACTGATGCGTGGAAAAATCGAGACCCACGCGCTGTAGCGTCATCGATCCGTGGCATGGTCGACGATGAAACAATCACTGTCGGTGAGGGCGATAACGAGCGCCCAGCTCGTGCTGGGGATGTAACTATGCTATTCCGACGCAGTAAACGGATTAGAGAATTCCGTGAGGCTTTGGATGATTATGGCCTCTCGAGCGCCGTTATCGCAGAGCAAGGGCTATTCAAAACCGAAGAAGTGGGCTTTGTAATCAATGTACTCAACTGGTTTGCTAACCCTCATTCAAAGGATTCCTTATTAAGGATCCTTAGGTCACCGGTCACTTCACTTTCGGACCGGACGCTGCGATATCTGGCTAGTAAGAACTTGAATTTAGGCTGGGCACTTGACGATTGGCCGGACGAACGCCTTCCTGATAGTGACCGCCAACGTCTAGACGCACTCGTCTCCTTACGGAGTGATCTACGATGGGATCGTGAAGGGTCGAAGGCAAATTTGGTTCAGAAGATTATCCAACATACAGCAATAGAATCGATCCTACTCGCCGGTGATGACGCCATGCAGCGGTATGGGAACCTCTGGATGCTTGTTGAAGTAACGCGCGACTGGGAAGATGAGGATGTTATTCCGTATCGAGAATTTGTCGATCGTCTCAATCGATATGAAGAAATGTCACAAAATGGCGATGGCTCGTTTGAAGTCGCTCAAACAGCAGATGCGAGTGATAAGGAGACGGTGAAACTACGGACTGTCCACAGCTCAAAGGGACTGGAATTTGGCATCGTGGTGTTGGCAGATCTGCCAGCTACATCTGGTATACCACCGAAATTCATGGATCGTGTTGAGTATCGGGATCCCAATGACGAGGAACCACAAATGGCATTGCGACCTCGCCCAGCAGGTGATTTAGTTGAGTACGATTCCGGACCTGGAACGAAGTGGCTTCGGACAGATGATGCCTCAACTATGTGGATCACGGATAACAGAGACAATAATACGGGTGAAGCCAACTGGAAGCATCCTTATAATGCGGCCTGGCGAAATCAGGTTGCCGAGTTCTGGCGACTATTGTATGTCGCGTTTACCCGGGCTGCCGATCACATTGTATTTTCTCTTCCAGATTCTATCCATCATTTCTACAGATGGAAAAGCTGGGGTCCGATGCTGAACAATGTCTTCCAACCGAGTAATGGATGGTCTGAGTTGGATGAGGCAACCAATTCAATCGATTTTACAATCGATCCATCAGCTCAACATAACGACGACACTGGTCGTCATGAGAGGATACCGCTTGGGGTGGAATATCTTCCACAGGGTGAAGAAGTCAATCCAGACCCTCTCAACTTTCCAAACATCAACACAAATTCTGAACAAACTGAGGACTGGAATTATGATAATCTAGTCCCGTCTTTCACCCCTCGTGAATTGAAACCTTCATCTCTATACGATTTGTCTGCCTGCCCCCGGCGCTTCCAGTATCGTGCATTACAGGGTGTGAGTGAAGCTCACGGTGAATCGCCCCCCGGCACGAACGCTCCATCAGGTATCTCACCAAATTATTGGGGAACATTAGTCCACAATGCGCTTGAGAAACTGCACGAAGAGCTTCGCTTGCAGACCATTGACGAAGATGAGGGTTATTTGACTCAGTATCTCGACGATCTGGAGGAAGGAGCTACTGAGATTGAACAACTTGTTAACAACTATCGAGACACGGATACTTGGGCAGAGATTGAGCAGGCTGAAACTGTGTTACCTGAATATGAGCTTTCAGCAATGCACCCGTCAGATCCGCAAGTGCACTTATCTGGTGTCGTGGATCTGTTATATAATTCGGATAATAAATGGGTGATTGCTGATTTCAAAACAGGTAATATCCCTGCTTCTGATTCGTATTTGGCTGACCAGTACAACACTCAACTCACGACCTATGCATGGTTATTAAAGGCTGAATACGATATTGAGGTGACGTCAGCACGATTAATTTACGTTCAAAATGGCAAAGAACATGACCATGATATAGATTGGAATGATTTCAATGATTATCTGGAATCTCTCCCAGGGACATTGACAATCGAATCTGGCGCAGGACTTCCAACTAATCCAGATCCGAACCCATCGAATACCTCACTAAATTCTCTGTCACTGGAAAGCCGTTGTGGTAGCTGTCCATATACCAGTATCTGCCCTGAATGGTCTGGGAATTCCTCAATGTAATGGAAATGATCTGATGAAACTATTTCCAGACAAAATACAATCGTATGACCAACATTAAGACATGCGAATAAGTATGCGATCTCATGGATACGCGGAAGGCTCAGCTAGGTCGTAAATGGCAAGCACATACAGATGATCATGAACGTGAACTAGGCCGTGCTGAGGGAAGCTTCGATACGTTTGAGCAAGGAGAAACAGTTGATCCACTGGCAATTGTCGGTGCTTTCCGATCTGGAAAAACACAACTTATGTATCATCTTTTCGACCGATCATGGGATCGCGGAATTCCAGCGTTCTATATTGGTGACCCAGGATCGATGCTCTCCGATTTTGAAGAAAGTGACATTTCGCAACTTGATGACTGGATTGAGATGAGAATTGATGAGCAGTTGGACGCTTATGCAAACGGAAATGCTGATGGAGTAGATTGGTTCCCCAACGTGAGTT
>SL_4KL_010_BRINEDRAFT_10001968_pt1 | contig 11561 bp, 14 predicted proteins | sample SodLak_010_BRINE_2_FD_10664 | JGI IMG/M metagenome (IMG submission 10664) | reverse complement strand
TCTTTCTCGAACTGAGAAGGTCCAAACGACGGCTCGGAGCGTGGCGAATCAGTACTTCACCGACCAACAGTTCACAAATCACACTGGGCGGCCGGATCTAATTGTGTTGGAAATCAATCCGACAGAGAGCAATGAACGGGAGTACTTCATCACTGAAGTAAAGAACAGCACCCGGACAGATACGATTCGCCAAGGGATTAAGGAGACTCTAGAGTATTTAGCGTTCCTACGTGTCGACGATCAATTCGTGTTTGATGAGTCGGGTGGGTCGTACTTCGGGAATGGATCGAATGGGTTGCTCGTAATCCAGGATCTGCAAGACGAGACTGTGGACTTAGAACGACAGTCTGAGAGTGCAATCAAGATATTACAGGCATCGGAGTTAGAGGATAAGTTGCAGAATATGTTACTTGATGTTGTATCATAATTGGGCCTCTGAACAAAGGAGCTAATAGAACTGAAAGTTCCGCTGGACATACGAAACGATGATTCATGCCAGGGTAGTCGACCCCGATTTTAGGGCGACGGTCCTTTCGCGACACGATCAGACGTGTCCGATCTCTGGTGTAGATCATCCCGGCTTGTTGGATGTCGCACACGTGTTATCCTGGAGCGACTATCCACAACATCGAGCGGATGTGACGAACGTGCTGCCGCTCAGTAAGACACATCACGCTGCCTTCGATAGAGGCCTCTTCACGATTGATCAAGACTACCAAATCCAAGTGAGCCCAGAATTTGAGACAGAAAGTGAGTTGTTACGCCGGTCAATCGTAGATCGAGCTGGTCAGCGAGTCGCGATGCCTGATGGGTGTGTGAATCCAGTGTACGTTGCGCGGCATAATGCGTCACTTGAGTGGATTGAATAGGTGTGTTGCCAGTCTACTCATCCCTGTGGAGTATTTTTACCGTGTCAACCTTTTTGTACACTCCTCTGAACTAACGAGCATGGCGATTGATCCGGAAAAGTTCAGAGTTCTTCGACAAAATATAGATGAAATTGTTGAGATGGCACCAGGTAACGATAATTTAAATAAATCTATTGCAGACACAGTCTTTGGAAAGGCACTTCGAGAGACTGAGGAACTAATTGACGAATCCCGTCCCCCTAGATTGTACGTTTTCGGACGGTCTGGAGCAGGAAAATCATCGTTAATTAACGCTCTTGCAAATAAACAGGTTGCTGATGTTGGTAATGTGGAACCCACGACAGTGGAATCACAAATGTACCACGTGGAGTTCCCCGATCGATACGCAAGTTGGGATATTGTTGACTCACGTGGACTTTTTGAAAGTGTATCACCAGACGGGGAAGTTCCAGCGGACACGGTTGAGTTCATGAAGGAAGATCTGAAAGAATATAAGCCAGATGTACTGATTCATGTGATGACCCCCGATCAAGTTCGAGCAGGTGAAGAAGATTTTAAAACGGTTAAGAAGCTTCGAAATGAAGTCAAGGATCTTTTCCCGCCAGTCGTATACTGTCTGAACAAGGTTGATTTACATGCCGGGCCAGGTGAATGGCCACCAGAAGATTATGAATCCGTAGCTGGAGATATTAAGAACAATTTAGATTTTGTAGCTAAGGTGCTTGATGAACAAAATAAGACCGCCTTCAGTGAAAACCGGCCTCTCTATGGTTACAAGTTTGAATCGGATCAGCATATTGGCGTCGTGCCAGCATATTTGAAACAACCACAGGATTACTGGAACATCGAAACTCTCTCTTGGTTAATCGGAGATTTTTTGCCGACTAATGCACGTCTCCAATTTATGCAAGCCCAACAGCGAGACGAACTGATGAGAGGTATGTCTCGTGACCTTACGAACCGATTTTCCGCGATTGCTACTACTATAGGTGCCGCGCCAACGAGCTATGCTGATTTTCCACCTTTGACCGCGATGCAACTGTTCCTCGTAGCGATGATTGGTGGGTTTTCTTGCGAAGAAGTAGAGCGAGAAACAGTAGAAGATTATGTAAGTTCAATGGGTACAACAACACTTGCAGCTATCGGATTCCGAGAGTTAGCTAGAGGGCTTATTCAATTTGTCCCAGGGTATGGCCAGGCTGCTTCAGGAGCTGTAGCCGGCGCAGGTACCTATGCAGTTGGCCGCTCAGCAGAATTGTACTTTTTCGACGATAAAATCAAAAAACCATCAGCTCTATTCGGCCAAGGCAAGGAATACATAACCCAAAGGAATAATTGATCGCTTCATCAGACATCGTAGAAGAGTCAATTGAGCAATTCTATCGCCTTCAAAACCTCTCTGGCAGCGAGATGGGGCTACCCTAAGTAGATATTAAATTGACTTGCAACTGTGGAAGTGTAGCAGTGTCGATACACAAGATGCAAGAACACCTCAGACGTCAAACCCTGCTTCTTGCAGTGCATTAGCAACACTGCCAAATTCAGCACGATATTCGAGATATCCAAACTCGGTGTGTTCGTCTATTTGCTCTGCAGTCGGTGCCCCACCGAGACGTTGGTAGAGACCTACCAGTTGCATTAACAACTCTCGTGTCTCTGGACCGTTCGTATCTTCAGTCACAGGAGTGTCTGGAATTGACTCTGGGGGTGTGTCTGAAGACCAGACCAACCCAACGTCACCGTTCTGAATACTCTCGATGTTTTCGACAACGGCACGTTGCTCAGCTGCAAGGTCGCGTGGTGTTGGGAGGTTGCCGTCCGGGCCGAATCGAGTACATAACGGACAGACTCCCAATAAGGTCTCAAGATCGATCTCGCAAAAATTGAGTTCCTCGGTGTACTGCTGCTTGCATACATCACATACCGTTGGGTCATCCACTGGATCGTCGAACGAAAACGCTTCGAACGCATTGGAAAGCGATTCATACTCTCGCTTCGCTTGCTCGTAATTATCCAAGGCTGTCTCGTATTCAGACTCGTGAAACGCTCGGTCACCTGTTGTCGTATACTCCCGAGCAGAGCCGACGAGTTCCCGTATCGAATGATGTGACTCAGACAATTCGAGGCTCTCTTGACGGACTCGAACACGCCGTAGTCGCTGCTCAAGTCGCTGTACGCGATCAGGTGCTATTTCAGAGGCCACCGTTATAGCCTTACTTAATGCATCGGTTGCAGTGTTGTATTCGTCTGCAGATGACCTAGGGTTTTCGTGGAATTGTAGCTCGTCGCCTCCATCAATCGCATTCTCGGCCAGATCAACGAGGTCGTCAATATGATGGATTTGTTCAGCTATTTCGATATCAGCAATTCGATCAAGCATCTCTTGACAACGTTCCGTGAGCGTCGACGGATCCTCCGCAAATTCTTGGGCACGTTTGAAATGAGAGATCTCATTCTCTATATTTTTGACTGCCTCCTCGTAGTCGCCGTGATTCCATGCTTCTTGGCCTAATTTTTCGAATCGCTGGCCCTCATTGAAATGAGTGGTCCGACAAAACTCGTCGCGATCGTCCCATCGTAGCACCTCCCACTGATGGCTCTCGTTACTGTTCTCTTGGATGTGATTAGCTACGTCCATAGTCGTTCCTTCGAACGGACACGTATCCACTGGACAAGCTACAGACTTACCCATTGAGTCCTCCACCCAAACCCGTTGTTACGTCGATCACTCTCAAGTGATTTGTTCAGCTGATACTTCATATCATAGGTCGTTAAATTGAGGTCTCAGAGAGGCGGTGGTGATGCAGAAGTCTTCACAGGCACTCTACTTACGGATCTTTCTTCAGAAGGTGAACTCCCACTACCCTGACTTTGTGGTGAAGTTGCCGCAGTATCGTTTGTTGCGTGTACGATCTATCCAAACAGAGATCTGCCGATTTAGGCCTTGAAACGTATTCTGCCCACTGCGGTAAGCGGACTTCTAAGTCCAGTCTGACTCAGACATAAGCCCTAAGAGGGCTTTTAGCTATGCTTGAGGGATATCGTACCGGTCACAGAACACTGATCCCCTCTTGACGGTCAGTAGCCACGCAACGCGATCTGTCGGGTCCTTGTTTTTACTCATTCGCTCGGCTGCGCCCGTGTACATAACAGGGACACCACGCCAGGTTTTCCGAGTCCCATCGTGGTGATGGCCTGACACAACGAAGTCAAACGAGCCATCGAATCGTTGGTGAATCCGTGTGAGGTCAACGCTATCATGTTTCCGGCCAGAGAGTTGGAGAAGTGTTTGATGAAGGAGTAGGATAGACACAGGTTCGTCAACCGAGGTGGGGAAGGTAAGTTGGCTCCACGGGAGATTGCCTTCGGTGTGATGATTGATGCCGAAGAGTCGGACTGTCGAATCAACCGTGACCCCCTCAGTGTTCAGATTGAATGTAATCGTCTCATCCCTGTCGGCGAGAATCTCGTCTCCCGGTGGGGCTGCGTGGTTCCCTCGAAGATAGTAGAACGGTATGTCGGCTTCGCTCAACGGCTCGAAAACACATCGATCGACAAGTAGAGCCTGAAGATCTGTGGCTGTTTCGTGGAATATGTCTCCAACGTGAGTCACTGCGTCTACGTCTTGGTCGATCCCGTATTCGACTGCGGTGATGAATGCACCGAGTGGGTTGATGTCTTCACCTGTTCCCGGGTGTTCGGTGCGACCGATGTGGGTGTCGCCAATTACGAGGAGGCGTGTACATTCCTCGGCTGGACCGAGTGGCTCGATCTGCGTTCGTTTACTGGGAGCGAGTTCGATATTGAATCCGCCGCCTCCGATCTGTACGGTGCATTGAGAGACATGGTACCGATGTGTTTCTTTCCAGTTGATCGGTATTTCCGCGCCCTCATAGTCGACGAGTCGGAGTGGATTCCCGGCGATGTCGACGAGTGAGACTTCAGCTCGACGCCTTTTTCCAGGGCTCCAATTCACGTTCGTGACCTTCACAACGATGGGATCTGGGAGATCTCGTCCAACCGTAAGATCCTCAACGGTAACCAACAAGAATCACTATCTGATTTTGCTCCGTGTTTCATCAAGTCCGTGTCGATTAGTATCGAACGTCACCCACTTCAAAAATGAAATTACAAGGCTTGAGGATTGAACGGCATCGGTTGTGATCGGCTGTGGTCGGTCACTGTTTCCAGTCGCCTTCATCGTCATCAAGGTCTAGTTCATCGTCGTCTGGATTCTCCATCATGTCCATCATATCTCCCATGACAGCTTCCATGTCCGGCTGGTCCTGTTGGGTTGCTGGGTCCTGCATCATGCCGCCCATCGGTCCGAACATGTTATTTTGCATTTGCTGGAGTTTCCGCTTCACGAACCAGATGCTACCACTGATACCAACGACAGCACCGATGACGATGCCGATTCCGAGAGACAGCGGATCAATCATTAGCTACCACCATCTGTTTTGAGCACACATCTTGGAGAGCCGGTTCTCGTAGACAACCCTCGTGTCCAGCAAGCAGATTTCGCCATAAGAGTCGTCAACGACTGAGGCTGAAGTCGCTTGCGTCTGTACATTACAAAGGTCGGCTCTGATAATGCCGTGCTCTTCACAGACCTGGAGGACGTCCGCGTGGTCACGATGCAACACATTGTACTGGTTTTGAACAGACCCGATCTCGACGTGATCTCTGGCTACTTCAATCGGGTCAATGTTGACGTTCAAGAGGCCAACGTGACCGATGAACCCCTGATCTTTGGGTTCTGCGAACGCGTAGAGCTGCTCTCGAAGTACGATTCGCTCCGGTCGACAGGAAGTCGCTCGGATTGAGGGAGACACAGAGCTCGTGCTGTACCACGATAGCTCAGCGCCGGATCCTGACCTGTCTTTCTTAGCGTATCCAGACGAGAAGTCGGATGATCTATCTCGAACGGAGAAGGTCCAGACGACCGCTCGCAGTGTGGCAAATCAGTACTTCACTGATCAAGAGTTCACGAACCATACTGGACGGCCGGACCTCATTGTCTTGGAGGTAAACCCCGCAGAGAGCGATGAACGGGAGTACTTCATCACAGAGGTGAAGAACAGTACACGGACGGACACGATCCGACAGGGCATCAAAGAGACATTAGAGTACTTAGCGTTCCTTCGTGTTGATGATCAGTTCGTTTTTGATGAGGAATCTGATGGGGCGTACTTCGGGGATGGATCCAATGGATTGCTCGTCGTTCAAGACTTGCAAGACGAGACAGTAGACTTAGCTGGTCAATCCGAGAGTGCGATCAAGATCTTGCAGGCCTCTGATCTGGAGGATAAGTTGCAACAATTGTTAGTTCAAATTGTGTCGTAACCCCTGTCGACGCTGAACCCTACATGGTGATGTTGGCCCGTAACAAATTCAGTGGTGTCGCGTTAACCAACATATCTGGTACCCAGGTTGCTTTGTTGGTTAAGATTGGACTCTTTTTGTACCATGGAATCACCCTACTGCAAGGCAGTCGACGAGGATCTCGAACGACACGTTACCGACTTCCAAATCATTGTGAAGGAATATGGTTCATCGCCAAAACATCTATGTTCCTCCACATAGAATATCTCTCTATGTCTGATACGCCCTCTCCAGAACCGTTTGATGATATCAATGAGGAAGTGGTCAAAGAATGGAAGCAGGAGACGAGTCCGTATACTCGCGTCAGAGAGATTATCAGTCACGTATATACACCAGCATCTGTCGGCTTTATCGCGAAGCGAGCGCACGTTTCAGAAAAGACTGCCAGAAAGCATCTTACTACGCTCGCTGACGACGGATTCGTTTCGACACAACTTGGCGACCATGGGGCAACACTGTACTCTCGGTCTTCAGAATCACTTGTCGTCGAGCAGGCGACGGATATCCTTGAGGAATTGTCCGTCGCAGACCTGCGTGAGCGGGTTTCGGAACTGCGGTCGGCTATCCGGACTCTCCAAGAGAAATACGATGCTGAGTCACCTGAAGAGTTAACGGTCAAAGCTGCCGATGAGACGCTGGCAACACAAAACATCGATCACGACCAAATCGACGCTGATCTCATAGAGTGGAAAACAACCCGTCGTAATCTTGCGTTCGCAAACGCTGCGCTTTCGATTTCGAGTGCTCAGCGATTCATACACGACGAGAATACGTCGAACTCGAAAACGAGTGTTTCCCCATAGATCCGATGGTGGATCACGCATATCTTTCAGCAGAATCACACACCTTGCGTGGTGCGATTGATCGGAAAGCACTCCTCACAGTTCGGGAGATCTGCAATCAAGAAGAGCCACTCGCCACGGCAACGGTGGATGATTACCTCTCGCCGAATCTTCTTACGATTGAATTGGCTGATGGATTAGATAATGCTGAAGCTGCCCGGATTGATGTTCAGTGGACCACCCAGGGCGACTACAAGTTCCACTATACAGACTCTCTGAACAAGAATTTTCGCTGGGGAAGGCACCCAACTGGTGACGACTTTCCACATGTATCCGGTCTTGGTCACTTCCATCCACCACCAGATGCATCATCAGATCCTGCTGCTGTCGAGCACTCGTGTATCGAGCAGGTCGACGTTCGACTGGTGACACGTGCTGTGTTGAAATTGTGGCGGGTAGCATATCTCAGGGCGTCATTCAAATATCTCAATACCGGCGAGAATCCACCGTAGTGGATTCTTCGGAACAACATCCACTGGTGTCGACCACCCTGGGTTGTTGGACGTTGCACATGTATTGTCGTGGAGTGAGTTCCCAGAGTACCGTGCGGACGTGTCGAATGTGTTACCGTTGAGTAAAACCCATCACGCAGCGTTCGATCGGGAGCTATTCACGATCGACCGAGACTACCAGATCGGAGTGAATCCTGAGTTTGAGACAGAGAGTGAGTTGTTACAACGGATTGTCGATCGGGCGGGCCAGCGAGCCGCAATGCCTGATGGGTGTGTGAATCCAGAGTATGTTGCACGGCACAATGCGTCGCTCGAGTGGGTTTGAGAGAACGTGTTGTCAGTGGATTGTAGTTTGCACAGCTTATAAGCGGGTTCTGTTGGTATGTGAGGGTAGATGACAGATCCAATGGATCCGAACGAATCATATGACGGAAGGACCAGGGTGCACTTACTCCGGGATGCAGGGGAGAACGAGGTCATTCCGTGTTCGTCGTTCACGGAAGCTATTGAGGTCGTTAAAGAAAAGCGGTCCTACGCTACCGTCACCAAGATTGTGGATCGGGACGACGATGTTGTGTTCTCATCTGCGGATGTCGACATCGAGACCTGGGAGCGAGTGTGAAAAACGAGAAACGACGCTTGTCGGTCACCGTAGAGGAATATGATTGCCCATACGACAGTATCTCATGTTTTGCTGATGATCTCTGTGTTGAGTGTAAGATGGACAAACTCCAGAATCAGTACTGACTGCCTCGCTCTGCTGGTCTTGATACCGTTTGATCTCCTTCCGAACTGCCTCAAGCCAACGGAGGTGAATAACTCACCACTTAACGGGCCGTTCAAAGATGTAGAATACGGAATCTTTTTCAATATTCTCTATAGCTTCGCGCAATTGCCATCCCTCTGTTGCATATTTATTTAATTCCTCTGCTAAGTTGGTTGGACGGCGGGAGTCAAGATTCTTCACTGCGTATTCGTATCTTTGATCCCTATTCATATCTCCTAATAAGGACTGTCGGCTATCCGGCTCTTTGTTACTATCTTTGTTACCAACTACTGTGATCTCTTTCTCTCCATCTTCCACAATTTTGAATTTCTTAGAATAGCATTTTTTACACCTCGTAGTAGCTTTAGCAATATCTTTTGCGGGTGATAATGCATCAGATGAACTGATATCATATCCACACTGCTTACAGAGTACTAGGTATCCCATTTGGAGATACGAGTAGCCTCAAATGGATTAAGCTATTGGCGGTAATCATGATGATAACGTACACGTGAGCTCATCGACTGTGAAACAGGTTGAGTACGGGCGAGGCGAAGTCGACGAGACCGTTGGCTCTCGCTAGCAGTTTAACGAATTCAAAAAGATTTACCTCGTCATCGATTCAAGCCAACCTGAGTGTCCCACACTAATCATCCACGTCAACGTCGAGGAATCCAGCTCGATAGGTGACCACATCCCGGAGTTTTGCGCTGACCCCGGGAGTCACAAACAGCGCGAACATCATCATTCGACCGAAAGACCGTCGACGGCGACATTCGAAAGTGTTCGTGTAATTGACCGCCACCTGAAGAGGTCGCTAATTGCTGCCCGGTTCTGAATTCACCAGCCTAGTTAGGGAGCGTTCGCTTTTTTCTCACAGGTAGACAAGAATTCCACAACAATTTCTTTGAACCGGCCGACGTTATCATATGTAGTGAACTCTTTAAATCGTATTTTTGTCGAATCTGGATTAACGCCTCTAAGTGACTGGAATTCTCTTTCAAGAGTTCGGTAATCTTNTTCATCCCAGCCAACAGAATCCAGACCATCATTCCAGACTGGCATTCCTGCCGGCCAAATTCTCAACTCTCCGTTGACGTTTGCGGTAAAGACACTTGGATCACCACGATACTCTCCTTGATGGGCCGTTGATTTGAATTGGAAGTTAGCATTTTTTGCATCCCCTATTGTAACTTGGCCATNGAGTCCGTTTGCGAACTCATAAAGTTCAATGAACTCTTTTGCGGTTTTGCCTGAGACATCACCCTGTTTTTGTTTAAATTCAAGATCGGCGTGCAATTCAGATTCTGTTTGTACATATTCTGGACCTGTTCGAGACATNACTAATTTTAGACTGGAGTCGAATAATAAATAAATACGCTAATCGGAAAATGTCCTTTACCAGTAGTGTCTAAATTCTTCTTCGTCAGTCAGTACAAACATCTGGCGGTCGGTGTGGCTTCCTTGGTATCGAAACCGACCAGACGACAGCACGTCGGGATCAGTGAGTAAATCGGTAATGTAGTAGTTAAACTGGTTGCTAACTGAATACCTCAAATATGCACTGGAATAGCAGTGAGATCTCCGAGGTCATCCGATTCCCCATCGAAGGTAGTTCCGACGAACTCGGATCGCCTATCAATTTTATCAGCCAAGGTGATGTCACAGATCGAGATGTTCCCGAAGAGATTCGGAAGGAGTTCGTTGAGCAAGATTATGATTACGGCCCTCTGCGACCCTATGATACCCAACAGTACTACGACGTAGAAGAAGATCAGGTCAAGGCTCTAAGTGATGAACAGTACGTCGATTATAATGAGCCGATGCTGCACTGCTTAAACATACTCACCGATTATCCTCTCGCTATCGTAACACACCCTGACGACGACAACTATGGTATTGTAATGCCAGCAGATTTCAACAGCAGAGTCGTAAAAGAGTATCTGTACCCCTTCTTCGCCGAAGCGGCGCGGAGCGTGTCCGATCTCATCGAAGCACGGTACGACACCATTGAACTTCTTCCCATTTATCTCAGCAACCGGAATAACGGGGAGGCCGCGAATAGGTGGGCACAGGCCCGTGAAAACAATGTCGAATTGCACATTGCCGAGTTCATGAATTTGACCGATCTCAAAGTCATTATGACGGAGGTCACAGAGCTACGAGAAGAAATCAATCTCACCTCCAAAACGCAGTGTCGAAATAAGTTCGACGATGTTTCCCGGTTTCGAAACAAAGTGATGCACGCAAATCGTACGATTGTCCATAACCAAGAGGACATTCAAAAGCTCGCTGCGTCGATTGATGCCACAGCGTATCTCACCTCGCGTTGCCAAGCGGTTCTAGATAATTAGCCGACCATCCAAGCCGTGTAGATATTGATACACGGGGGCGAGTGTGGAACAACGAGAAACACGCTTGTTGGTTACCAAGAGGTCAAAGTTCTCCAAACTGGCCCGGTTGCGTGTCGACCGGCCTGTGTGAATGATAGTGGCAAGCTCAGGTCACCGAGGGGTTCACGTCGTCACCCTGCTCAACCGTCGGCTAGCCGTCTAACGTATCGGCATCGTCTCGCCATGCGTCGACTCCGCCGGCCAGATCCTCAAGATCGCGTTCAAGCCGCTCGATGTGTCTGGTGAGCTCTTCAGCAGACAGAGTCTGTAGTCGACGGAAGGCAGGATCTAGTTCGGGTGTGAGACCGCCTTCACTAGGCGTACCGTGGTGCCGTTCTCGGCGGACGAGTTCCTCGCGAGGTGCACGAAGTTCTGTGGTTAAGTTAGTGTGTTCACTCATTGGTTGGCTTGACCCAGCACGCATGTTCCGTCTGTCCTCGACAGTGCTTGCGCTGGGTCAATAACACGCGCAGAATACTGGCGTGGGGCGAACTGCACCGAGATATGAATATTCATCGTATACTACCTAGCAGGTCATTTTAGCATTTTCGCCGATGGCTACCTCTTCGGTAGGTCTCTGGCGCAGTGGTAACACTTAGCGTTTTAGTAGCCTAACCGTCAAACAAATACTAATGGACGCCGAGAGCCCACCACTCTACGATCGCCTGGAGACGGCGGTTAGCGAGACACTCACGTCGACCGAGTGTTCACTTACAGAGACGCCAGACGGATACCAGATCTCACTCTCCGAGAGAACAATTACGATTACACCACACGAAGGGCCCACCGGCACGTCTAACTGGGTGCTCACGCTACTGGCAAAAGGAGAAACAGTGGGTAAGTTCGGTCCGTTC
>SL_4KL_010_BRINEDRAFT_10001966_pt1 | contig 11566 bp, 9 predicted proteins | sample SodLak_010_BRINE_2_FD_10664 | JGI IMG/M metagenome (IMG submission 10664) | reverse complement strand
ACGACTTCGTCGTCACGACTCGAGCTCCGCGCTCGAGTGTCGCGTCGTTGCGCCGTCGCCTTGCTCGACGACTCGAGCTCCGCGCTCGTCGTCAATCGCGACGACACCGCGACAGCACAGCAACGCAGACAGCACCGCAGACAGCACCGCAACGCACAGCAACGCAGACAGCACAGCACCGCACAGCAACGCAGACAGCACAGCACCGCAACGCACAGCAACGCAGACAACACCGCGACGAACCGTCGTCGACACTCCTCAAGCTACGCGCTCGGAGTGACGCGACGATTCTCACCGCTCACCGAGCAGATCGACACTCGTACTGAAATAAATTTCAGTACTCGAGTCTTCGAGATGATTCCACAGTGGGGTTGCACCCGAAGACAGAAAATCGACAGCAAGCGCAGAAGATGGGGTTCCATGGAATGCTAGTAGAGTTCGCTATCCCAACACTCGAGAGACGTGGATCGTGACGACGCCGAAACGGAAAACGGATTCGAGACCTCGAGAGGGTCCGACAGGGTCCGGAATCACCACCGAGTACCAGCAGGGACCAGAATCGTCGTGCAGTGACAGCAGGGCTGCGTTGCCCACGTCCTCGAGGACTCAGGGTCCACTTGCGACTCGAGGAACCAAGATCAAGAGTACGGAGTGTGCAGCAACCCTCAGTTGCCCACGAGGTAAATTCAGGACCTGAGAATAGACCACGTATTAAATGATATTTTTATTGTTTTTTAATAGAAGGTTCTCTAATCTAAGCGCCTAGATAGATCGTCAAACCGTTCTTGGAGCCGTTCTCGTCGAACTGTTGTCTCTTTACTCAGGTACTCTAAATCAATGACGGCTCCGTTCTCGAGCGTGACCGTAAGAACGCCGCCATTTTGTTGGGCTGGCGCCGGCAATTTTTCGGCATCAACTGTCACCTGTTCAAACACGTCACCGCTGTCGGGATCCTCGAGCAAGAGCACGGCAGTCTCACCGTCGACGATCCGATCGACCGTTGCGATGTAGGTTCCGTTCATGAGTTTGCAATCGGTGGCCCAGTCACGTGGCTTACGCCTGGTCCGATTATGTAAGACTCACCATCGTCCTGCTCGCGCGGTTTCTCGTCTAGGAGATCATCGGCGTCAGTCGAGAAATCGCTTGTCGTCTCGACATCGATTTCTTCACCGTCAGTTGCGAGGACGATGTCGCCGTGGACGCCAGTCCAGTAGGTCTCGATACCCCGCTCACCGAACTCTTCGAGGACCTCGTCGTGTGGGTGGCCGTACTGGCTGTCGAAGTCACTCGAGATGATCGCGATATCAGGGCTAACCGTGTCGAGAAACGCCGGCGTTGAGGACGTCGACGAGCCGTGGTGACCAGCCAGATAGACGTCGGCCTCGAGGTCACTCTCGTGGTCGTCAACGAGTCGCTGTTCAGCGGCGTCTTCAGCATCGCCCGTCGTCAGGTAGGTGGTCTCGCCGAATTCGAACACGATCGTGACGCTGTTGTAGTGTAGATCAGTTCCGGAGTCACCCTCCGGCGGGTTCAGTACTGTTGCCTCGAGGCTCTCATCCTCGAGTGGAAGTTCATCACCTTCGATAACCTCGAACAGTTCGACGTCATGCTCTTCGATAGCATCAAGGTAGTTTTCATAGGTTGCGGAGTCATGGGCCACCCCTGAATCATACGCGGCACCGATTCCCTCGCCGTTGGTCTCGAAGTGTTCGATGACACCAGCGTGGCCGCCGATGTGGTCTGCATGCGCGTGCGTCGCGACCAGGTGATCAACTCTGTCGACGCCGAGGTCCTCAAGATAGTCGATCACGTCAGCGCCGTTCTGACGCCAATCGCCGGTGTCGATAAGCACCGTCTCGCCGTCTGGGGTCACGAGAAGCGTCGAATCAGCCTGTCCGACATCTAAATGGTGAATCTCGAGGTCGCCAGCTGGATCGGGCGGTGGGGCGACGTCGTCGGAGTCATCCACTGGTTCGTCTGTCTCACTCTCATTCTGATCCTCATCTTCGTTGTGGTCGTCAGTAGCTTCATCATCGTGGTCGGTGTCTGCATTGTCAGCGCCGCCGAGGCCACCAGCGCAGCCGGCTATCGTTATCAAGAGCACCGTCACGATGAGAAGGAACGTTCGTCGCACTGGGCTCGAGTTCGGCGTGAATTGTGATGGGTGTTACGACAGGTGATACTTATCGCCGGAACCACCGGGTATCTGTACGCAATAGAGCCCACTCGTGACCTGTTCGACACAAGGATAGTCGATGACAACACCGACGACGAGGCAAGGAGAGCCGAGACTGGAGGGCTTCGTGACACAATCGATGGCTCTGGTTAATCGCATGACTGCGTAGACTTCGACCGTCAGAACTAGGGAGTTAAGGCGGAAAATTTTGGACACAGAGCATCCGCCGTTTCCCGCCTCAACTCCCTAGTTCTACCGGACTGAACCGACGCTTTCTAGTGGTTCACTAGAGCCCAACACAGCCAATTAAACTAGAACGTATGTAATAAGACGTGGAATCCGGTCATCGAATTCCTGCCGAGCGTGACGTTCGGGGCTCCAACAGAGCGTCGGACACTCGTAACGCACGGGAAGGTGGGGGTATGCACTCGCATTTTTATCACTTTGCCCACTGTATTAAAACTCGGATTCAAATGGATACTGGATATCATGCAAGGCTTTCTTAATTTTTCGCTCAACTTCCGTCGAACGGCATTCAGAGATTTCGAACGCGTGAACCTCTTCGTCGTACTCTAGATGGCAATCAGTTCCATATACGAATGCTTTCACATCCACACCTTCGGTCTTCATGTCATGGATGACTGATGACACGGTAACGTTTGACCACTCGCCTGAAAGCGTCGTAATTAGCTGGTACCTAAAATCCGAACGCAGTGTCCAATCGAGATAGACATGGTTCGCTAATATCGGTACAAAGTCAACGGGAGTGGTCGGTACGTGCGAGAGACGAGTATTGTCTGCAAAAAGTTCGACTGTATACCGGTCGTAGATTGGATCGAGGAACGCATCCTCTGGACAACCCAAGGCGTCGAACGTGATACGGTATTCCGGATCTTTGTAAAACTCATTCCAGTGGTCCACATCTGGCTGTCTGAACGGAAGCTCGCCGTATATGGGTTTGACTTTCATACCTTTTCTATCCTGCTCTCGCATATACTCATTTTGAACTCACACATTCATCTGATAAAACAGAGAGCTGGTTCGTGAGGCATCATCAGGAGCAACTTCGTATTCAGTTTCGGCCTGTATTCGTGTTCGAATCCCAGAGAACACCTGACATCAGCCATCAATAAACGACAGTGATTCTGGATCGATACCGGTCAATATCAACGTGAACCGACATTTCTCACCCATTTCGGAGTTGAATTTCCCACCGATCGTGCGGTATCCTGGCTGCTCGGTTTTAAGTGGGGCAAACCGCTCCACTACTTGACTTTCTAACGTTTCGAACTCTTGCAAACTATAGGTTTCACCGAACCGAATCAGCCCAACCCAACCATCAATAGCTGACCGATCACCGTCACAGACGCGATGGTCCTCAGCCTGATCCAGCAATGTGTCCGGACCATCGGTTCGAGATCTCTCTCCCCAGTAGAGAATACCCACGTCGCCGTCTCTGAGGATTTCTTGAGTAGTAGCGTAGTCAATCGGACTAGTCATTGGACTGTTGAATAGCTCGAATATGTCGTACATCCACTCAGTGAGCCTGGAGTCGACGGTTTGATTGACACCCCGTTTTGAATCCTCATCGGCAGTCAGTTGTGGATACGAGTGGAGAATCCAGCGATAATCGTATGGAACTGTCGTTCCAGCAGCGTGAACAATATTGAAAAAGACCTGCGTGACATCCTTACAAAGTCCATTAGATGGAATCGTAGGCGCTGCCAATATCATTGGGTTCGATTTCGTATTTTTGCCGTGTTCGCACACCGCCTTGATTGAGCGAGCGGAGACAATCGAATCCAAATGTCCCGTCACCACGATAATATCAAGATCATTGAATCGTCCACGAAGTTGTTCTTCGAATGATTCTGCGTCGAGTACTGGTGAGGTGGTTTGCTCTTCGGTGATCGGAATCCGAATAGTATCATCAGAGTCAATGGTTGCTGATTCAAGGGTCGATGCCCTGCCGACAGCAATAGTGGTAACCTCGAAATCGATCGAATCATCCGCAGCAAAACGCTCGAGTCGATGTATGCCCTTAGGTCCACACCCTACTACGGCGCACCGTGGGGGTCCAAATTCATCGGTAGGTTGGATATCTGTTTCCTCAACATCTATTGAGGCACTCCGCTCCAGCGCCTCTTCGACGATATCCTTCATTACCGAGTCTTGTGACTCAATCGAAATAAAATCTGGTTGTGATATTGCCTCTCAGTATGGGTTTGTTGATCATCTCGACCGAAGCGAACGGCTCGAATCAACTTTCGAGATTTGAGTTGTTGCTAATAGATATACTGTGCTCAGAACAGATTTAGATTGAGGAACATTGTTCAACTCCCGTCAAGCAACCGAGTCCCAGTTTTTACGGGAAGCCCTGTCTCTTCTACCTTTGAGAGTACACGATCAACATCATAGTCAACGCGGCGGGCTTCGAATTCTTGCTGGTCGGCATCAAGGATTGCGTAGGCGGCTCCCGGGCTACTGTCTCTCGGTTGGCCAACACTCCCTGGGTTGACAATAAGTCGCCCGTCAATCAATGCCTCGTGCTGGATGTGAGTGTGTCCAATTATGACACCAGCATAGTCGTCGAGGTAGGGACGAAGAGTTGGAAATTCGTGTGGGAAAACATATTTGTCTTGGTGTTTTGGGTGATCGTGGACTAGCAAATACTCCTCGGCGATGGTGACACGTCGTGGTAGGGATTCGAGCCACTCGAGTTGGCTATTGGAAAGAGCCTCGTACGCGAGTTCCAATCCCGCCTCTGCCATCGGATTGCTAGCATACTGATGCGGACGTTTGACCATCCGGTCATGGTTTCCCATTACGACAGCATCACAGACATCTTGGATTAAGTTGACGCATTCTGCTGGCCATGGATTATATCCAACGATGTCGCCAGCACAGACCACAGAGTCGACTGGTGGCAAATCCTCGAACACTGCTTCTAGCGCGGGAAGGTTTCCGTGTATATCCGAAAGTAGTGCGACCCTCATGTGACCGTAGTTCTCACTCACCATACTTGTAGTCTAACCAACCGAAGCGAAACATACTGATTAGGCATCATTTCAATTTGTAAGACGGATTTACGTAACTGACTGACTCCGACAACTATCAGGCAAACATTTTTATTTGTCAATTCAAAATACATGTATGCCCGATAAAATAGAAATATACACCAAGTTAGTTATAAAACGTGAATCGAAGAAAGTACTCTTAAAATGCGCTACCTGTGGTGGTAAGGGACTATACGGCAGTCGAACTTGTGGTGTCTGTGAAGGTGACGGAGTGGTTTGGAAGACTGTATCTGGGGGAGATCTGTATAAATGTCGGACCTGTAGTGGTGAAGGATTGTACGGCAGTCGAACCTGTGGCATCTGCAGTGGAGTTGGGGTGGTGGTAGGTAAGAGCCCTAGAATCAAGTGTGGTACCTGTGAGGGAGAGGGACTATTTGCCGGTCATACCTGTAATAATTGCAATGGATATGGAAGCATCCATACAGATTCTATAAACGAATATTGATAGGTCAGATGTGATCACTGCAGATCCAACGTCTCTCAGTAGGACTTCTCCAAGTAAACCCGGAGACAACGCAGCGATACGACGATGTAGTCGGCGACAGCATTTTAGCTAACTGAACCGCTTTGGACGTGAAGCGGGAAATCTTCGATATAGGCATCGGCGGTTTCCCGCCTCACTGCACTAGTTCTGACGGTCGAAGCCGACGCTGTCCAGCGATTCACCAGAGCCGTTCAATCTCAATCTAGCAGGCCGTCTCTTTCCATTGATCCGTCTAAACCGAATGCGGATGGACATCACAGCGTAGAGTAGATTGAACCGAACACCAAAACCAAGCCCACCCAGACGAAGATGACGGACCAACTATCATTATCAGCGTACCGGCGTGTCACGTCAACTGCAAAGAACATGCTCAGTATCATCCCGATCAAACCCATCAGGATATAAAACGAGTCAGTTGCTACCGACGAAAGACCCGATAGTCCAAGTTCGACTATTTCCTCGTACGCCTGTGCTACGCTCAGGACAAGAACGAACGAGCCAGTTTGTGCCGTCGCGGCCAGCGGAAACGCTCGACGGTCTGCTGACGGCGGCTGTGGAGGCGTTCGGGCAGTCACCCGTACACTCCAGTAGCCAGTCACAACAACACTACAGAGGGCAAGGAGTGCGGTAGTGGGAATCCAGGCCGGTACCGTCTCTTGCCCTGTAGAATGGAGCACGAGTGCCTGAAGCAGAAAGATCACAGCAGCCAGAACTGGGAGTGACATCAAGAAGATCATTCCACCGACCGGTCGGGTTACGGATGGGTCAGCACAGTTTTCACCAGCATCCATCTGGAAGAACACAGGCAGTCGACAGCTCATTCGTCGCCAGTACCATAACCCATACGCGCTGTAGGCGACAAGACAGATTCCGATCATTACGGCAATACCACCGTAGAGTGTTGAGAGCTCTGCAAGCGAGATATCTACTGCGTGCGGAACGACAATTATCGCAAGCGCCATCGGAGCCGCAGAGGCGAATACTCCAGCTACGAGTAAGAATATCGCCGGAAAGCCGCGATTCTTGTTCTCAAATGCAGCGCCGATCGCTTCGATAAACGGTCGCTCAACACGCTTGGTAGATGTTCGAGCAGGGAACAAAAGACCGACAGCCAAACCAACCACGGTCCCGAGTTCCAGGAGTGGATATGCGAAATCGAGTGCAATAAACAGTATACCGAGAAATTTCCCTATCAGTGTGAGTGCAAGCCCAAAGTAAACTGCCACCATGACACGTCGTTTTAGCATAGCATGACTCGAATGCGCCCAGGCGCTGAACGACGATTGTGCAAGGCCTGCCGCGTGCGTTCCGCCAGTGGTTGCCGTCGGCCACCACAGAGAGAATAACATTGGTCCCGTGACCGCGGCAAGCCCAATGACGGCAACCGCTATTGTTCCACTGTCAAACAGGCGTACTGCCACGAAAACGGTAACTGCCGTAACCGTCGTGAATGCACCAAATCGGGGGACAGAAACAACCGATGCAAATTTCTCGGGAAGAACGCGAGGCAAGAGCAGATACGTCCCGACGCTGTAGAACGCGAGTTGTGCCCCGAGAGCTACTAACTCAGCAGAAAGGCCAACACCACGCAGTAGAACCGAAGCTTCAGACCCTCCAAACGTCATCCCAGCAAGCAAGCTCGAAATAGCTGCGGTTCCGATTCCGAGTTTGGCTTTTTTCGATCCCCTCATGTGGTTCTGTTTGCAATTCTGGATAAAAAACTCACTAGTCTGTTAATTCCATGGAAGAGTGGAAACAAGGGTTGTGTCCTCGGGAATTCGTCGAGTCCTCGATGGGGCGATGTCTTCGGGTGGACAGTGATAAACCGAGAAAACTCATCCTGATAAGCCGTGATATCAATTTTCTTCACTACTTAAAAATGTTTTAAGGTTGACAAGAAGTCTGCAAAAGTGTTTCTTCGACCATATGAGCGATGCATCAAGCGTCTCCGTTTCGCCCGCAAATCTGTTTGATTATGCTAATTATAGGACACTATCAACACCAAATGCGGAGTAATCAGAACACGCAATCCACCTATACAAAGATAGTGTCACTCACTCGTGGTAGCCCTCTGAGACCCGCTTTCTATAGGTTCGGTCGACAAGTCCATTATTATAGGTACGATCAAATTAGATATTAATTAAAAATATTAATAATATGTGAAGTAACAATAAAAGGCTAGCAACAGAATTAGACGGAGTTGTTACGTAAAGTAGTAACTTCTTGGCGATTGAAAGAGCGTCACTCACTCGCTCTCGAGTTCGTATACGGTTTCGACTCGCTTTGAGACCGTGATCGGGCCCGTGTGGAGGTTGGTATCGTGGCTTGCCAGCGCATCCTCAACAATCATATCCATTCCCGAGTTTGTTTTGAGTGGTTGTACGTTCACCTCTTGGACCGCTCCGAGGACTGTCCCTTCGACAGCAGCGATGTGTTCAGCCTTGTCTCGTGCCCGTTTCATCGCTGACGAGAGTGCCTCGTGAGTGGATTTGTGGTAGATCGATTCTTTGAGTCGAAACTGGACGGTTTGTACCCGGCCACCACTATCTGTTACAGCCACCACAACTGACTCTGCAGCCTCCGGTGAGCACTCTATCTGCAGTTTGCTTCTCGCCTGGAATGAGGCATCTACCTTAGTGCCGTAGACATCATCCGAATCTTCAACCCGAATATCGATGGTCCGTACCTGACTACTCGAGATGTCGGCTACCGTGTCTCTAATACTCGCCGCACGATCCGTGGCCATAGCACGTGCGTCACGAGCAGAGTCTCCCTCCCCGAGTGCAGTTACCTCTACTGTTGCTCGGTCAGGGGGTATTTCACATCGTCCAGTCCCATCAGTGGTGACGGTTCGCTGTGTCATCCGTGGTGACCCAGTCGAAATCAATTCTCGAGTAATATTAATCTCTGTCAGACAATCGCCCGTTCAACTGGAGCGTACCCACACGGCGTTTATTATGGAAATTGGAATCGAACCGATACAATTATAGTTATTTGACAGTGCCATATTATGGCACGATGTTCGATACAATCCGGGAGCCTACAGAACAAGAGTTAGCACAGGTCGAAGAAGGATACAACGAGTATTACCAGTACGGAGATTATTTCTCGCTCGATGAACTTCCGGTCGTTATTATCGAGAACTTTGCAGGGGAGGATATCAGGGTCGCCTCGCAGTCGTAGTAAATGGCGGCGCGAACTCGACCACGTACGGGTTTACCGAAGCAGGTGAGGCGATTTTGATAAGCGATGCACTGAACGAGAAGCGGGGTACAGATACCTTCGGGGACTGAACTAACTAATGGAAGAGGGTGTCATAGAATATGTCTCACACGAAAGGGCAGGGTTGAGAAGCCGTGTCCAGCAGCACTCAAACCCTGCAAGATGAGCCTTGGATAGACTGCTCTGTTGAATAGCTGCTAAATGATGGTTAGAGAGACTCACAGAGCTCTTCTATGTTGATAATGGCGAACATGAGGACAATTTCACGGAATTTATGATATGCCCGAACTGAAAGTCCTCCTCCAAGCGATGGCAGTACCAGCGAGTGCGGCGAGAACCGTTCCGACAACACCAAATCCAGGGATTCCATCGTCTTTAGCCTCTTCTGTTTCGCTCGTCTCAAGCGCGACGGTAGCCGAACCGTCGCCGTCGACTTCAACGCGCTCGTCGACTGTCTCGAATCCATCGGCAGTCGCCTCGAGAGAGTACTCGCCATCCTCGAGATTGAACGTGGCGAGACCGTCATCATCGCTTGTCACCGTCTGTTCGCCAACGTCGACGGTCACGTCCCCAAGGGGAGTTCCATCGTCGTCGGTGACTGTTACTGCAAGCGTCGATGCCCCACTCTCTATGGTGAGCGTTCCCTCACTCTGGTCGTCGTCGACTGCGATAGTATACTCATAATCACCGGCCTCGAACGCCTCGAGGTCGATATCGGTGAGCTCAATGGTCTCGTTCGTGCCTTCCTCGAGTTCGACAGTCTGTGTTGCGAGCACGTCACCGTTAAGACGAACCTCGAGATCGGTTTCGCCGGAAGCGTCGCCAGTGTTTTCGATTTCGGCTGTGATCGAATCGATTGAATCACCGACCTCAAGGGTGGTCTCGCTTACGTCGATATCGACGAGTTCGAAGGTCGCAGTGTCCTGTGGGGCTGGCGCACCCTGGCCACCACCGCCGCTTCCACCACCGCCGCTACCCCCCGAGTCGTCGTCGGCTTCGTCGGTGAAGACACCGAACGTCGAAAACTCGGTCACATTTGCTTGTACGACCCCCTCGTCGGTGTCAACATTCGAATGTTCGAGTTCACTCCACTCGCTGCCGTCGTGTTTCCAGAGGCCCGTCGTTGGCTCATCGATCTCTTCGTCGGCGTCAGCGGGGTCGTACTCCACTTCGAGGTTGGTTAGTCCTGCTCCACTCTCGAGCGCTTCGGCCTCGAAGTACTGCCCGAGGCTGACATAGCCGTCGGGGCCTGCTGGTGGTGAGGCGTTCGCACCGAGCGTCACGGCTTCAGCCTCAGCACCCAGCGTGGCTGTCTCCTCCTCGAGGTCGCCAACGGTCAGGTTCTCGATAGTCGTGGTTCCTGCGACAGCTGCTCCGTTTGTCCCGTGTCCAACGGTGAGATTAGCGATCGATGCTCCCTCAACATCCTCGACTCCGACAGCAGGGTTGTCACCAGTTGTGAGGACAGTGTGGTTATTCCCGTCGATTGTGACATCATCTGCGGTGACTTCGATGGCCGTCTCATCGCTCTCAAAGCTGTCGACAACCTCGTACACTTCGGGAATCTCGAGGACGCGTTCGTCTTCGATTTCGGTATCGACCTCGAGTGTGAAGGTGTGGGTCTCGTTGACAGACTCGGTGCCATCGGCACTGGCGACGACAGTCACCGTGTACTCGTCTGGGTCATCAATCGTTCCGACGTCGACCGAAACGTTGGTTGCGTTCGCCTTGAGTGGGCCTGGGTCAACGCTTTGGGTGAGAACGACGCCTTCCTTGTCGCCCTCGAGTTCGATGTCGACGGTTGTGTTGTCGGCCTGGATGCCGGCCGTCTCCTCGACAGTGACGTTGGCAGTTCCGTACGTTTCGCTCCCCACGCCATCAGGGAACTGGTCGGCAAACGGTTCAATCTCGAGCGTTGGATCGCCGGGATCGATGACGGCGACAGAGTCAGTCTCGCTCGTATTCTCCGTCTCGACGGTGACATCGATCGCCGGGATGTCTGCCTCGCTTGTGTCGTATGTGAACGAGCCAGTTACCTCCGACTCACCCTCGAGGGTGACATCCTCCTCGAGTGCTTCCGCGCTGTCGTTGATCAGGAACGCAACATCCTGCGTGTCGGTTTCCTCGCCAGTGTTTTCGACCGCATAGTCGACCGTAACGGTCTCGCCGGCGTCGACGCTGTCGTCGATGGTATCGATTGAGACGTCGAAGAACGCCTCCTCGAGGGATTCGTCGACGGTGACCGTCTCAGTGACGGTGTCATCGTCGGTTTCGACGGCAATGTCGACCGATGGGGTGTCAGCCTCGCTCGTTTCGTAGGCGAACGTCCCGCTGATGTCGGACCCACCCTCGAGGTTGACCGCCTCGTCGGTGGCTTCGGTACTCCCGTCGACTACGAAGTCGACTGCTTGCGTGTCAGTTTCCTCGCCAGTGTTTTCGACGGTGTAATCGACCGTAACTGCCTCCCCGGGTTCGACAGTATCATCAACGCTATCGATCGAAATCGCGAAGAACGCCTCCTCGAGGGATTCGTCGACGGTGACCGTCTCGGTGGCCGTGTCATCGTCGGTCTCAAGGCTAGCCTCGAGATCCGGTCTATCGCCCTCG
>SL_4KL_010_BRINEDRAFT_10001965_pt1 | contig 11568 bp, 13 predicted proteins | sample SodLak_010_BRINE_2_FD_10664 | JGI IMG/M metagenome (IMG submission 10664) | reverse complement strand
CGTATAACTCGATTACGACTGATCTGCAGAACATTCAAGCAATTCCCATAGAGTTCTCATATCATGTCTCGTCTGTATATCGCTCCAATTGGTTCTGACTGGATGGGCGAGTTCGAACGAACCGTTGCATCTCCAATCTCTCTACCGGGTATTGAATTACCTCCTCCACTTGAGGATGAGCAAGAAGTCCGTATTTGGGGCACTACAGAGAGCCCACAGAAGCGCAATTATTACGAGAATATGGCGGTAGGGGGTCGAGACCTTCACGGACAGCGACCTTGAGATGGTTTGTGAAGTCGTGTTTGTCGGAGTAGACGCCGATTCTGAACTCGTCAGCAATGGACTCGCTGTCGACTGGAGTGGTCTGCACAACGTTTGCACGTTCGGTATCCACCGGATCGGCAAGAACGGATACCACTGATCCGAAATCGTCAAATTGGATGCTCAAAAGTGACGCTGACCACTCGCGTCGAGCAGCGAGTACAGATCGTTGGCGACGAGATCGGTAGAATTGATGTCGTTGGCAGCGATTGCATCTTCTGACGGCCTGTTTGTTGAGTTACGAGCTACAGCCATTGCAGGCCGTCACTACTGGTTCATGCTAATTTTAAATACTCAGAACACGACAGTCTTCGACCCTTTATACATCCTTAAATAGTTAGAGTATGGCCAGATAGTTGGAATCCGAAGATACTGTTCGCTGTCGCACCAATAATACAAACAATTCAATCAAGTACCCAAAATACCCTGAGAAGTCTTATACTATTCGGCGTTTTTGCCGATATTATGGAACCAGATTCGAATATGGAACGAGCACAACAGCTCCAGCAATCGATTCCCGAGCCACTGAAATCTCCGGCAACGCTACACGACCCGTTTGAGTGGTACGCCACACAACGTGCCACAGCACCGGTACAGTACGATCCACAACGGGATGTGTACGACGTGTTTTCGTACGATCTCGTTAAAACTGCATTACAAAACAGCGAGCAGCTGGTTCGAAAAGAGCTATCGCAGAGCCACGCGGACGAACCAACCCCGTTTTCCTACATCGATACCGCGATGGTCTGGTCGGATGGATCGGATCACAAGGCAGCCAAAAGCCAGCTGTTCGAGTATTTCAGACCCGCAGTACTCGAAGAGCTGACCGAGTCGATCGAAACGATTGCAGAAATGCAACTTGAGGAGGCAACCAACGACGGCCCAACGTTCGATTTCGTCGAAGCGTTTGCTGTGCCGGTTCCGTTACGAGTTGTTATGGATGTTGTTGGCGTGCCACAGGAGGACCACCAACAGTTGCTCAAGTGGCTGGAAACGTTTCGGGAGGTGATGTACAGCGAGTACAGCGCGGTCGGCGCGGCCGACGGAGAAGCGATGAGAGACGCGGTGGGCTACATGAGACAGTTGGTAGCGGATCGAAAACAGGAGCCGAAAGACGATCTGATATCACAGCTTGACACTGAGACGGAGCTCGGCCACGAAGAGATCGGTGCAAACTGTTTCGACTTTATTTTGGCCGGACAGGGGACGATGTCCGAGCTACTGTCGAACGCGCTGTACATCCTGTGGAATGAAAGACTGCTCGAAGATATCGAGGCCTACGACCTGAGTGGTGTCCTCGAAGAGGTGCTTCGGTATCGGAGCCCGCTCCAGTCGCGGGCCCGCCAGACGGTCGACGACGTCACACTCGGCGAGACATCGATTCCAAGCGGAGAGACGGTGATTCTGTGGATCGGTGCAGCCAACCGTGATCCGTCCCAGTTCGATCGCCCCAACGAGTTTGTTCCGGACAGAGAGCCGGATCATCTGGCGTTTGGAAACGGTCCACACGCCTGTATTGGCGCGCCGCTTGCCCGACTGGAGGCCCCGATTATCCTGCAGACAGTCGTCGACCGATTCGACGAGATCGACATCGATACCGAGGCGATGACGCCGAAATCGAAAGCGTCGAAACTCGGCTTCGAACAGCTGCCAGTAACAACTTCACAATGATGCTACTCCACTCGGAGGTTCCAGTTAGACCCGACTCTCGCGAGGAAGCGATCGAAATCTGCAAAGAGATGGCCGCAACCTCACGGACAGAGCCGGGTGTGATCGATTACCGCGTGACTGCGGATCTCGAAGCACCGAACGTTATCCGAATCATCGAACAGTACGAAGACAGCGAGGCCGTCGACGCCCACGAATCGAGCACGCATCTCGAAGCGTTTCAGGCCGACATGGAGCCGCATCTCGCAGCGGATGCGACGCTGTATCAGTTTACCGTCGAAGAAAAAACCGAACTTCCAGGACCGTAACTGCGACCGACAGCATGTAGCGGCACTGATTTATCCGGGTTGTGGCTCCCAGTCAGACCAAGGAATGTCGCGTCCGGGATAGGCGACAGCGTCAAACGGCCACTCGTCTGTGATCCACTCCCGAAGTCGTGTTTCGATTGCTCCCGCAAGATCTCTATCGAGGCCACTGTCGGCGATCCAAACGTAGACTGCCGCATTGTACGCCGCGTGTCGTGTCGGCTGGATGTAACAGCAGCCTAACTCGACGGTGTCTGCTGGGTCGACCACTGCATACGTAAACGCATCCCGGCGCTGGAACTCCTTGTGATGCCAGGCAACGTCGATACGGTTCTGCGCAAGCGTCAGTTCCGGCGATGGCCACTCACTGGATGGTCCGAAGACACCTCTGAGTCGCTCGCGGGACGCGTCGACGGCTGCATAATCCTGTCTGGCGTCATCGATTGTCAGCGGCCGAAACACGAACTCACCGGCATCGAGCCGTCTCGGTGGCTCGAACGACGGTGGAACCAGATCCGGCGTCTCAAACGGCATGTATGGACCGTAGCGGGACGACAGTATGGGCGTTACGCCCACCGCGATTCTTTAAACACCTAAATCACATATTAACGGTTAGTCCGTCCACCTGTCGTGGGGGATGGTGTTGTACACATTTCAGGCAACGCTTTTACTTTTCTACTGGTTTTCTACTATCGTCGCGTAAACAGACACATATCGCAATCGAACCACGCGATTCAGAACACAAATAGAAACTCTATGACAGACGAGAAATCAGGCGAAGACATCTACGGTAAAGCGTACAGCGAATCGAACGAACCGATCTTTAGTGGGATTCCAACGTTCCTCAAACTGCCAGAGGTCGACCGCGAGAACCTCGCCGAGGAGGACGTGGATATCGCAATCCTGGGCGCACCGCTGGATACGGCAACGACGATCCGTCCCGGAACGCGGTACGGACCGCGTGCGGTTCGGGCTGCCTCGACGGTTCCCTCGCCGCCCTACCAGCATTTCAACATCGAAACCGGCGTCGACCCGTTTGATACGTTCAAAGTCGTCGACACTGGCGACGCCCAAGTGTCGCCCGGCGATACCCGACAGAGCCAGCTAAACATCGAGGACGCAGTGGCCGAAATCAGCGAGCAGGCGACACCGATTATCATTGGCGGTGACCACTCGATTTCCCATCCCGATATCAAGGGATGGGCCGAAGCCAACGGCTATGAGGATATCGGCCTGATCCACATCGACTGCCATGCCGACACCGGTGAAGACGGACTGACCGGATTCAAATACGACCACGGTGCATGGGTCAAACGCGTCTACGACGAGGGGATCATGGACGGCGACAACTACACGCTGATCGGCCCGCGTGGCTTTTGGCCCGGTCCCGACACCTACGAGGAGATGCGCGAAGCGGGCATGAAGTGGTATACCTCGATGGAGGTTGGCAACATGGATATAGACGAGATTGTCGCCGATGCAGTCCAGCGTGCTACCGACGGCACCGATGCCGTCTGGCTTTCGTTCGACGTCGACGCGATGGACCCCGCCTACGCACCAGGAACCGGCGAACCCGAACCGGGTGGACTGATCCCCCGAGAGGCGATTTATATGGTCCGAGAGATCGTCAAAGCACTCGATCCCGAAGACTTCGGCTTCGACGTGGTCGAAGTCTCGCCCGCGTACGATACCAGCGATACGAACTCTTACAACGGCGGTATCACCAGCGGGTTCGCCAACCGCCTCATTATTGAAGTAATGGGAAGTATGGCACTCGCCGAAAAAGGACTTGAAAACGGATCGCCGATCAAACCGAAAGAACCGCTCGGCCCACAAGGAGACGTCGAAGCACCTGCTGACGACTGAACACACTCTTCGTCCAACGAACACCACCATCACGTCACAATGATTTTCAGAACCGTTTCGGCTATCGTCGCCGTTCGCGCCGTCCTATTTGTCCTCCTGTTTTATTTGCTGGCAAACGTGTTTGTCGTATAATTGTCTCGGCACGTGTTTGTCATATAACTGTCTCAGCACGTCTGTCGCACCACTGTTTTGTGACGTCCCGCCGAGTGACTGGGTCGACAGCCGTCAATCACGTCTGACAGTTACCAAACTACAGCTACATGTCGCCGAGCCGAGTGCACAGCAAAAAACGGCTGCAGTACCGACAACCACAGATTTTGTACGTACATGTCGTTGATTCATCGCGGACGAACGACTGGCTCGTAGATTGTTTCCCAAACCGAGCTAACAGCGAAACAGGCTACTTGACGGTCAGAAAGCGGCTCTCCAAGAACTGGACGACTGCTTTCGCACCAAGCATGGCTGTCGTCCCGCTGTCGTCGTCGAGTGGTGGCGAAACCTCCATAAGATCCATCGCACCGATCTGTGAACACTCTCCCAGTAGCTCCATTGCGGTCAGTAGCTGGGAACTCGTCAGCCCGCCGGGCTCGGGCGTCCCTGTTCCAGGGGCAAACGAGGGGTCCGCAGCATCGATGTCGACGGTCAGATAGACCACATCGGTGCTGGCAGTTGCATGCGCAATCGCCCGCTTGATGCAGGTTTCGATCCCGTCGTCCTGTACATCACGGGCATACTCGACGTGGAGGCCCGTCGACTCGACCAGTTCGGGAAAGCCTGCGGGCTCGTAGCCCCGGATGCCGACCATCGCGTGGGTTGTGTAGCTGCCGTACGTCGACTCGTCGATGCGAGCCATCGGTGAGCCATGCCAGTGGTCGCCGTACAGCTCGCTGTCGGCGATGGTGTCGCTGTGGGCGTCGAGATGAATCAGCCCGATGTCCGTCTCGACGCTGTCGGCAAACCCACAGAAGGCCGGATACGTCAGGTAGTGGTCGCCACCCAACAGCACGGGAAACGCCTGCTCGGCGACTGTGCGAGTAAAGCCACGGACCTGTTTGCGGGTTCGCTCGACGCTGTTCGGGACTGTCGGAACATCACCACAGTCACGAACCGCGAGCGAGTCGTGGGCGACCTGAGCGTCGAGATCGACGTTGTACGCGCCGCCAGGAACGCCCGCGAAATGGTCAGACCAACCGCTTTCCGCGCGGAGTGCGGCCGGACCGTAGCGCGTGCCAGGTCGGCGTGAGACAGCCCCATCGTACGGTGCGCCGAACACTGCAATGTCGACGTCGGCCGATAGCTCCTGTGGCTCGACGCGTGGAGCTTTCAAGAACGTTCCGCTGTTGGCAAACGATAGCTCGGGCAACGCAGTGTGGTGTGTGTTGTTTGTTGTCATTGATGTGGATTAAAACGTAGATTACTCCCAGAGCCCGTCTGTGAGATATTCCGCGAGTGCGAGCGCGACAATTGTGACCGTGATGAAAAACAGGCTCACGACGGCGATTGTCGGCGAGTAGTTGTACCTAAGGCTGGTGAAGATCTGAACCGGTACTGTCGGTGAGGCAAACCCAGCCAGTAGCCAGGCGATAATGTATTCGTTGAGCGAAAGAATGAACGCGAACAGAAAGCCGGCAACGATGTTTGGTCCAACTAACGGCAGCGTGATCGTTCGAACCGCTGTCAACTGGGAAGCACCCAAGTTGCGGGCTGCCTCCTCGTAGCTTCGGTCGACGTCTTTGAGCCCCTGTGAGATCATAAAGAATGGGAACGGCGTTAGGAAGATCGCGTGGGCGATCACGACGTTCCAGATCGAACCGTGAGATCCCAGCATGGCGAAGAAAGTTAAGAACATCACCGCTAGAATCACTGGGGGGATGAGTACCGGAATGATGGCAAGGCCGACTATGGCGATGCCGAACTGGTAGTCGTATCGGTACAACGCGTACGCCGCACTCCCGCCGATTGATGTCGCGATGACCGAGGCGAGAGCGGCGACAACGAAGCTGTTTCTGATCGCTTCGATCCAGCCAGGATCACTCGCAGTTTCGCTGAACCACTGAAGTGAGAACCCCTCCGGTGGGAATGCAAGAAATGACCCGGAGTTGAACGCTAGCATACTGATAACGAACAGTGGAAAAATAACAAACAACATGCTAAGCCACGCGAACAGCCGGAGACTGCCCGACAAAATCGAATCCCGGAAGCTGGGATCGATCTCGCTGATAGTACTCATGCGTTAGTCACCTCCGAGTCGTCGTCCATGAGGTAGCCACCGATTGCAAACATAATTAATACGGTAGTCAGGATCACAACACTGATCGCCGCCCCGAACGGCACGTTGCCCTCAACGCCAACCTGTTCGCCGACCAGCACCGCGATTGTCCACTGAGGAGGATTCGCCAGAATGCGTGGCAGGACGAAAATTCCCAATGAGAGTGTAAACACCAATAACACACCACTGATAATCCCGTTTTTTGACAGTGGTAGTGTCACTCTGATGAACGTCGTTATCGGTCCGGCACCGAGATCTCGCGAGGCTTCAATAAGACTTCTATCGATGTTTTTGAGTGTGACGTACAACGTAATCACCATGAACGGTAGAAACACGTACACCATCGAGACGACAAGCGCGAAGTAACTCGGCACGAGTGAGGACGCCTCGTCCATGATCCCGATCGCAGCACCGATCATTGGAACCACGCTGTCGCTTTCCAACAGCACCTGCCAAGCAAACGCCCGGATGATGAACGTCAAAAACAGCGTTGAGATGATTGTCGAGATGTAGATGCGTCTCCAGAGTCGACTCGACAGCTGGGAGATGTAGTAGGCGATCGGATAGCCAACAACGAGCGTGATCGCCGAGACGATCGCCGCAAGCCGAAGCGTATACAACACCCGGCCGCGGTACAGATCGCTCCCGAAGAACCGAGCGTAGTTTTCGAGCGTCAGGGCTGGTTCATAAAAACCGCCCTCGATGTTCTGGAAAAAGCTTACAACGAACAGAATCCCGATCGGAATCACCACAAAGATGCCGAGTATGAGCGCGGGATACGAGATCAGCAGATATTTGGTTCGCTGAAACACCGCTCCCAGACCGGTGATCCGCTCGACTGTTGTTGTATCAGTGCTCATGCATTCGGAAACAGCAGGACATCGGAGCTACGAATCTGTAGCTCGACGTGGTCCCCTGTTTTGAGTCTGGTGTGTTCGGACTGTTGGATCATTGTGATATCTTGGCCAGTCTCCGTTTCGACAAAGAACTCGGTTTGTCCGCCGCCGAACTGTGTGAACGTAATCGTGCCGTCGATCGTGGTGACCGACACTCCGCCATCAGTCGTAACCGACCTGTCGGCGAGATCGATGTTCTCGGGCCGTATCACCGCTGTCACGCTCTGGCCTGGCTGTTGGCTCTTCGATGAGATAGCTTGCAAGGAGATCCCACCACAGTTGACTGTGGTTTCGCCAGCACCGGTTGTCTCGACGACAGTACCATCGAAAAGGTTCGCGTTCCCGATAAAGTCGGCAACGAACGGTGAGCTGGGGTTCGAGTACACCTGCTCGGGTGTGTCGACCTGTTCAAACGTGCCGTCGTTCATCACGACCACACGATCAGACATAGTGAGTGCTTCCTTCTGGTTGTGGGTAACCAACAGCGTCGTAATCCCGAGTTTCTTTTGGATACGCGAGAGTTCGACCTGCATCGTCTCGCGGAGCTTCTTGTCCAAGCTCGCAAGGGGCTCGTCGAGCAGCAACACACTCGGTTTAGGTGCCACAGCGCGGGCAACGGCGATCCGTTGCTGTTGGCCACCCGACAGCTGGGTCGGCTTGCGGTCTGCCGTCTCCGGTAGCTCGACGAGTTCGAGCATCTCTTGGACCCTGGCGTCGATCGTCTCGTCGTCTTCATCCCGCACTTCGAGTCCGTAGGCGATGTTTTCGGCGACCGTCATATGTGGGAACAGCGCGAAGTCCTGAAAGACCATCCCGGTGTCTCGGCCGTCGGGCGGTGTGTTGTTGACCTCCATGCCCGCGATCCCAACCGTGCCGGCTGTCGCCTGCTCGAAGCCAGCAATTGTGCGTAAGGTCGTAGTTTTCCCACAGCCACTGGGCCCCACGAGCGTGACGAACTCACCTTCGTCAACGACCAACGAGACGTCGTCGACGGCCGTCACGCCGCCAGGATACTCTTTGGTCACTCCTTCGAGCGTGACTCCGGGCACAGCTAGAACTCCTCCGCTTCGGCATCTTCGCCTTCTTCGCCGATCATCTCATCCCACAGCGTGTTTATTAGCTCTTCTTCTTCGACGTACATCTCGAAGTTCGGATGGATGGCTGCATCGATACCAGGACCGGCAGCAGCCTCGAATTCCTCGTCGGTGAGCTCGGTGTACTGTTCTTCCGTGATCGGCGTCGTGAACAGTTCTCGTGCGACGTGATCCTGCACGTCCGGGTCTAACGAGTAGTCGATGAACTCTCTGACCTCGTCGATCTTCTCAGTCGTCCGCGGCACAACCCACTCGCCGGTCTCAAAGATTGATCCTTCTTCGGCGAATGTACTCTCTACAGGGAAATCGTCCTCAAGCCGAAGGACGCGCGTGATATCGTGGTACAACATGCCTGCCGGGATCTCTCCTTGGGCAAGTCTCGACTGGAAGTTCGCTTCGTTGGTATACCAGAGTGCTCCCTGTGGCGTGATATCGCTGAGTTCCTCGAAGACCTCTCTGATACCCTCTTCTGTATCGAGTATATCTTGGCCCTCGTCGAACCGGGTTGCCGCAGCAACATCAGGAAGGTAGCCGGTTACAGCCGGCGTCATAATGCCGAGTTGGTCTTCCCACTGGGAGTCCCACAGCGAGTTCCACGAGGTCGGCCCCTCGTCGACCTCCTCGGTGTTGTGGACGAGATTGATAAACCACCCCAACCCCGGCATCGTAAACAGCTCGCCGTCGTCGTTGGTGTTGAACAGATCATCTTGGATATACTGCATATTATCGAACTCGTCTTCGTCCCATCGGTGCCACAGGTTGGAGTTCTCACCCCGGAACACGCCAGGAAGCGTGAGGATCATCACGTCGACGGGAGCCTCACCAGCTTCGACACCAGCCTCGATCGTCGGAAGTACTTCCGCAGTACCACCTTGGGCCTGAGACTGGAACTCGATGCCGGTTTCTTCGGAAAACGGCTCGAACAGTTCACGGTCAAGAATCTCTTTGAACGCGCCACCAAACACCGAAATCGTCAGCGGCTCGTCGCCACCGCCGCCGAGACAGCCGGCAACAGCAGTCGTTCCGACACCCGCAGCAACCGTCGAGAGCATCTGGCGACGAGACTGCGACATCAATTTACTTCCACTAATTGAATGAGGCGATTCGTCTGTATTATTTTCACTATTTCTATTTTGACTGCTCATGCGTCAACAGTAGTATATCGAAAGGTTTGGATGTAAATAACTTAGCCATAAAGAGAAACGTATACTGTAGTAGACGACAGGGAGACAGAAACTATATTATCACATTTCCATACCCTTATATTGATCGCATAATATCACCAATACCAGTAGTTCAATCGTCGTCTGTTGGATAGTCTGGGTTCAAACCCGTTGGATTGTTCTACGAGTCGGATGGCCCTGCAGCGCATAGAGCAGTAGTTTCGGTCGAAAATATCGGGCGAACACACGAGTTTAAGTGAATAAAGCTTGTGATAACAGTAGTGAAACGAAATATTTGCACCGGTTTGTTGAACAGCCTACGACAAACGAGGCACCACGACAAAATAGATGAGAACAGATGACGACTGACGAACTCCGGATGCGACGCAAGATTCAGCAGCTCGGCTCTTCGACGCTGGCAGTAACGCTGCCCGCAGAATGGGCCCGCTCCCAGGGCATTCAAAAAGGCGAGAAGATCACGATCCAGCGCGATGAGATTACTGGTTCGCTGCTGCTTGTACCGGACGCCCCCACGGCGACCGACGACAGTGTCACAGTCGACACGACGCCGCTCACCCCTGAAGCACTCGAACGAGTGATCCTGGCCCATTACATACTTGGAAAAAACCAGATACGGATCGAACACGACGAGATACTCCCAACGGAACTGCTCGAGACGATCGAACAGACAGAAAAACAGGTCATGGGGCTCGGAACGATCGAACAGTCGAACTCCCACGTCGACATTCGGTGCTCGGTCGCACCGAGTGATTTCGAGCTTCCCGAACTGCTAGAACGACTCTGGCGAACGGAGGCAATGATCAGGACAGATATCGTGTCGGCGTTTCTCGACGGTGAGGGTAGTGACGCCGACCGCGCTCACCACTACAAGCCACAGGCCGAAAAACTGTTTACACTGTTTCTTCGGCTGCTGTTTACTACCTACCGGAACCCGCAGCTGAACCAGACGATGGGGCTCGACACAGGGTTTCCGCTCATTGGCTACCGATCGATTGCGCAAGACATCATGCTGATAATCGACTGTTCGTTCCAAGTTGTGGAGCTACTCGACGGAGACGAACAGCTCGACGAAGAAACTGCATCCAGATACGAATCGCTGGCAGAAACCGTCGACACGGTAGTCCGCGAAACACGGACCGCAGTCATCGAACCGTCGATTGAGGCCAGTGAAACAGCCAGTGAGGCGATACAACGGCTCGAAACTGAAAAAACGGAAATACAGCAGTATCTCCAAGACGAACGTCCTTCACCAATACTGAAGTTACAGCGTATATTATCAGAATTTGAGAGTATAGGGCGGCACGCCGATGACAGTATTGAAGTGACAATGCATATTGCCGCGAGAGAAGTCTCAGATTCGGATGGTCACATGGAAACTGTTAGTGACAAATGATAATTTACTTTTACGTTAGAACAGTCACGCTCCAATAAGAGGCGTTGCCAAGACGCAGCCGGCAGAGGCGGTGAGCTGATGTGTATAACTCAGCCCGGATTTGAGCCGGAGCGACTTCGTTCTGCTCGCCACACAGTTCAAACCGTACGACATCAGCTAGTCACATACGTTCACAGCAGAAAGCCTCGGTATAGACAGTCAACGACTCCTGGTGGTAATCAGCCAGCAGGAGTCGGATTGTCGATTCATCGGCGGCTTTCGCTGGGATTACGTACCCGTCACCGGTGCCGCTATCTGCGAATAAACACAGGTAGTTTGTCCTTCGTGGGTTCCGATAGGTGATGAACAACAGAGGTAAAGTGAAATCACACGACTGCGGTGTTATGTCAACGCATTGTTTTGGTTATGATCAATATAAGATCTAAACAGAGGCACTGTCTAGTTGAGCACCTCCTCGGCAGGCGTCCGATTATCTAACGCTTGGTTCGGCCGATCATGGTTGTAGTAGTGTCTGAACCGACGTAACCAGCGGCGGGCACTGGACTGACTGCCCCGCCAGAACGAATGAAAGC
>SL_4KL_010_BRINEDRAFT_10001961_pt1 | contig 11574 bp, 11 predicted proteins | sample SodLak_010_BRINE_2_FD_10664 | JGI IMG/M metagenome (IMG submission 10664) | reverse complement strand
AGACTCACCGAGTTCCGGGTAATATCGGCGCTTCTGTGCGCGTCCCCGTCCGATCCGGAGTGCCTTCGATCGGAGGGCATCCCAGGAGTTCCGTGCCGGGTGATACGCGGTCACGTCCTCGGCGTAGCCCTGCTTGAAACCCGCCTCGTGGACGCGCTGACCGAACTCCTTGTCGCCGCCGGATTCGAGACGGTGGTCAAAGAGGCCGACTTCGTCGAACACCTCGCGTCTGACTGCGAGGGCGCACGTCGGGGCGAACTGCTTGTCCTCGAGATACGTTTCGACGGGGAACGAGAACGACTGTTCGTAGCGCTCCCAGAAGTTGGGCTGGTCGTCGGCGACGACCTCGACGTTACAGCCGAGGTAGTCGTGGTCGTTGGATTCGAGAGTAGAGACCATGTCCGCGATCCACGTTTCGGGAACCCACATGTCCGCGTCGAGGAAGAGTAGAGCGTCACCTGTGGCGTTTTTAATACCGGTGTTACGAGCGGCATAAGACGATTGAATATCCGTCTCTTGACACGGCTGAACGATATCGGGTTCTTCAGCGGCTATATCGCTGATGATCTCCTCTGTGCGATCGGTTGAATTGTTATCTACCGGAATGACTCGGAAGTTGCCATGGTTGTTGTTGATGAGAGACTCAAGAGTCGTTTCGACTCCTTCAGGATCGTTGTAGACTGGTACGATAATTGAAACGTGAGAAGAGATAGAACGAGTTTTTCCCATGTTAATTACAGTGTTGTATTAGCAGTATCGTACGAGCTCACGCGTTGGTACCAGAACAGCGTCGTTCCTTTTTATGTAGAGTTATAACTCCTTATTATATCAAGCGGTTTCTTTTCCGAGTAGGGGACCATACCCTCTTCGTCGGGATACCCCACCGCAATAAACAGTATCGCCTCTTCATCCGGATCAAGGCTAAGCAGCTCCTCCAGCTGCTTTTCTCTTCGGCGAATTGCCGGCCAGTTGATAGAACACGATGCGAGTCCGAGTGTTTCAATGGCGAGTTCGAAGGACATCGCTGCGAGGCTTGCATCGATGTACACCGTGTGTTTGTCCCGATCGTGAAAGTATGCCCGTTGTTTACCGACCAACACTACGAGACAGGGAATGTTCTCAGCGTATCCTCGAACACCGATCGGGAGTTCTCGAAGCTTTTCGAGGATTTCAGGGTTATCATACACCCGAAACTCGTACGATTGCCTGTTACAAGCGCTGGGAGATTGAGCCGCAACGGATATCGCTTGATCAAGTAGCTCATGCGGAACTTGTTCCTGTTTAAACCACCGCGTACTGCTTCGTTGTCGGGCCAGATCGAGAACGTCACCTGATGCGTGTTCGATTCCGGTGTTTCGGGCGGCATAGGAGGATTGCATTTCGACTTCTTGTTTAGGTGAAATGAGATCCGGATACTTCCTCGTCAGATTCTCAAGTACATCTGGAGTATTATCATTTGAGTCGTTATCAACAGGAATGACATCATATTTTTCATACGTCTGATTGCAGACCGTGTCGAGTGTCTCTTTGACCCCCTCTGGATCATTGTATACTGGAATAACAATAGAGACGTTACGAGCCATTGGAAGTCACGATATTATTATATTGACAATTTGGAACGACACGGAGGAACCAAACCGACTATTACTGGTCCGGGGCAAGGGTCTTCTAATGCCACTTTGGAGACAAGCGTATAGAATCCTCCGAAAGGAGGGTCCTATTGTTCTTTTAAATAGGTCCCTTGAGTTTTTACATCAGAAGGGGATCAAGTGGATTTTTGCCCAAATAATATGGAAACTTCTTCCAGAGTCGAAGGTCAAATACGCGATCTCAAAGTCAAAGTTATTGACCACTATTTTCTTTTATTTTCGTGGAACATTTTATCCAGAGCAGAGGGCGATCCTACGAGGGAAAATCAAATATAATAGTCTTGAAAGAGGGGATAGCCCAAATAACAGGTTAATTAAAAGCACTCATCAAATTGAAAAGGGGCTCTCAATGGACGATCGGCGGGATATATTTGCAGAAGGATACATTAATGATCTCGTTAGAGATGTTGAGGTAGCATGGAATACGGAAAATCAGAATATAAGCCCGGAGCAGTTACAGTGGTCCGTTGACGTATTAAACCAGTACTTCTCAGTAGTAGATGATACCGAGATAATATCCGAAGCAAGAGATACCTTTGAGAACCTTCTCCAGAACATCGACTACGAACCAGACGATCAAGTCCCTCGAAAGCGAAAGCATGTCCAAAACTCTCCCGTCTCATATAATGAATTTAAACAGCTTGCCGAGCAGCGATCCAGCACTCGATGGTTCCAACAAGAACCAGTACCCCGTGAGCTAATTGATGATGCCATTCGGGCTGCGGCCCAGTCTCCCAGTGCCTGCAACCGACAGTCGTTCGAATATCGGGTCTACGATGATCAAGAAATACTCGATGAAATTCTGCAACCCCCTTTGGGTGTTTCTGGGTTCAGGGATAATATTCCCTGTCTAGTTGTGTTAACTGGGAAGCAGCGAGCATATCGTCGAGACCAAGAAAAAAACGTCGTATTTATCGATGCGAGCCTCTCGGCAATGACGTTCCAATATGCACTCGAATCGATGGGGCTAGCCTCCTGCACCATCAACTGGCCTGCAATACCTTCAGAGTATAAGCGTATGCAACGGATTATTGACTTGGACGATGACGAGATAATTATCACCCTGATGGCAGTAGGATATCCCGCTGCAGATGGAATGGTTCCGTATTCGAAAAAGCGCGATCTCAACCAACTTCGGAGTTATAATCGACAATAGTTCAACTCCGTTCTAAATTGAGATCTATTTCGATGTCCGGTAACCGAATTGCCTCGTAAATGCGAGCGGCGAGTGTCGTCGGATCGTGTGGGGAGCGATCCATCAAACCTGTTTCAAGATTGTAACATTGTCTGAACTGTCGTGATGCCCATTCACGTACTCTTTTTGGCTCTGACCACACTTCATGTTCCCAATAAGCGACTTCGATGCCAGTGCAGTTATATGTATAACAGAATTTATTATTTAGTGTAGCTTGTAAGAAATGCTCCGAGCGTGTGTAATCTCGAATCTCGCGGACAGTATCGCTCGTCCAGAACTCATGAGACGGATACTCCTTGTGGAGCATAGCCAAGCCATACAATATAAATGAATGGTATCCTATAGATCTCCTTCTGATTTTAGTTCTGTATTCGGATCGAAATCGGTGTAGGAGTGGGTCTGGGATACGTTTACGCCGTATATTTTTTACAACATACTTAACATATTTCCTGAAGTCAGAATTAGGCACGACGGAGTGATATATGGGTCCATTTGGGAGGCGAGCCATCAACGAAGGGAGTGCGTGAAGAAATCTCTGAACCTGTTCCTTAATATGATAATTATTACGAATAGAAGCAATTTTTGCGCCGACAGCAGCGAACCATATCTGCTGATTTAATGTAAAATGATATCCTAATTGTTGGCGGTCAATGTCTACTGCATGCCAACCACAGAATGTAGGCTCGAATGTATGAAGCTCAAATATTTGCTCAGCTAAATCTAATAGTCGTTGGTCATCTATTTGCACTCCAAGCTGGACGAGTGCTTCAATCGTCCATGCTTGTCCAATGAGACCGTTACATGAATCTTTGCTATAAGAACGACGATGATGAAATGTATGCCCGTATGGTCGGACTGGCTCCGAGATCAAATATGAAGAGCAACGTTCAGCAGCTTTCAAGAACTTATCTTCATTAGTAACATCGGCTGCGTGTGCTAATGTAACTCCCCAATGTGAAGTGTTACGAACTGGTGTTTCATCATCATTCCAAGGACCATTATTGCCAGAGGGCATGCATTCGGCTGACCGAATTATGTTTTCTCCAACTCTAGCACTCTCCAAAACAACCTCTTGAATATTGCAAGACATAATATGGGTTTATTGATTGTATACAAGTACTATAAGGGTATGTCCGAGTCAGGGAGATCGACTAGGTGAGAAATAATGGACGTTTTATCTATATTCTGAACGTTCTTAGATTTAAGAAAATAGGTATCACGATCCAAATTACTCTCCAGATCTTGCTTCACCAATGATTTCACACACTCTGTATCGTTTCTGAAAGCGAAATTTGCCAATGCGAGACAAATACCGGGAATAACACTCCCATATTCTTCAGGACTATTCTCTACTGCATTGAGCGTTTTTAAAACAGATTGTATCCTAGTGTGCGACCACGTATGGTGTTCTGGGAACTGTAGTCGAAGTTTGGATAGTCCTCTTAGATTTGTAGGTTGGTATGCAATTTCTTTCCGTTTCCTCTCACTAGAGAGTGAGTAGTAATAGAATGCGGCTTCGTTTACGATCAAACGCCAGTGTCGTGGTTCACGAATAACTGAGTTTATTGTTTTTAACACAGGTGGCTTGACATAATGCTTGATTATTCCATCCGGATGTAATCGGATATTGTGTGGAAGGTGATCAAGAAACATCTTGATCCGGTCGGCGACGACATTCGACTCCACAGATAGTTTACTACTATCGGCCGCAAACAGAATCTGGTGGTTCAACGTCCTGTCGAATGAGAGCTTTTTGCCATCAATCTCCACACGTTCCCAGAGTCCGAGTTCTTCGTCAAAGGGATGGATCATAAACACTTCTTCCGCCGTATCAATCGCATCTTGGCGGCCAAGTATCGGTCCTGCGTGCGCGAGCGCTCTTATCGGTCCGGCCTGACCGACCAGNCCGTTACAGCTGTCTTTCCCGGGGGCATCCCGGCAATAGTACGTGTATCCGTGCGGTCGGATCTCTTGGCTAAGCAGGTAATCCACAGCCGCGTCAGCTCCCTTTCGGAACTTCTCTTTGCCCGTGATGTCGTACACCTCGGAGAGCGTCACTGTCCAATGCGATGTCGTCCGAACCGGCGTCTCCGGCTCGTCGTAGGTGTAGTTCCGACCCGGCGGAAATGACCCGTCCTCACGCTGTAGTTCGAGTGCGGACTCCGCGCTCCGTTCCAGCAGCTCGTGGATCGTGATCGTCTCCCCTTCGGTCTCCGATTCGGGTTCCGACATCCGTTAAACGACACTCGTCCCGAAGCCGATATAAGTCGTCCGGGTGATATGGCGAGTATTTCCAGATCATAATTTTCCCACATTATTAGATGATGCCTGATGATCAACAGCAACCTGCATCGGAACTATCTTCAGTTCAGTTAATTTGACGATGAAGCTCAAGATATCACAAGTGAATAGATCAGAACAGAGATTCTCTTTCGATTCGATATCACTAAGTTCAGCTAAAATCACTATACATATATATGAGTAAAATCCGCGAAATCGATAGTCTGAATTACTCTGCAGATCTACACGACTTTATTCGGAGCGTTATTTCTGAATATAGAGAAAGATCAGAATACGACATCAAAAATCAATTTCTTGAGTGATTGAACACCTATTCGTTTAATAATGTTTGGAAAGTTCAAAAGCGCTGTGCAAATCTATACCGACCGAGGGCTAAGAGAATTATGTAGTATAACTAAGCATTTCCTTCGGTCACGTGCAGTTCCTTTTCGCTTCGAGATCTGGCTTCGAGAAATGTTCAATTCGATGCGGTATGGTACAGTTCCGCATCCACTCACCGTCCTTTGGATAGATCCTGACCTTGTTGATAACTTCATTCGCGACATTAGTCTCAACCGTCGATTTGATATCGGAAAAATAAGAGGAGGCGACTGGGACAAAAATCAGATTCCGCTTTCTCAATGGCGTGTTTATAAAGGGTTAAAAAAGCGGTTTGAGGACGGGATGGAGTGGAAAGATACGGAGTATTATCAGATGGGCTGTGACAGGATCCGAGAAAACGGAAGCGCATGGCAATGTACGTCGCCAGCGGAATTTCTTGCACAGCGGTGCCACTACGTCGATGAGCTATACGAGTCAATCAGACAACATGGATACCAACGCCAGACGGAGCTACTCAAAAATCAAAGTGAGGACACTAGCCGTAGCACCGATGTTACGACCCGCCACATCAACACGCATGAGGTTCGCATTGCAATTGGACGAGATGGTGAAATGATGGTGGAAGCTGGCATTCATCGCCTGTGTATTGCACGACTTCTAGATATCGATGAGATACCTGTCCAAATACTTGTCCGCCATCGAAAGTGGCAACAGACCCGGGACAGAGTGCACAACTCTGGGACCGTCCCTCCCGAAATAGACCCGTCTCATCCAGATCTACAAGACGTATTAGACTAAATGAAGAATTTACTATATCGGGCAAAGCAAGTTTATCAGTCTGAGGGTCTTTCATTTGTAGTAATCAAGTCTGTCAAGTTCGTTCCTCGCTATCTCAAACACCAAGTGGGCGCTAGAGGTTTGTACACCAGCTCTAAATATCGGAAGCTACTGAGGTGGTGGAACTCCCGACCACATTCTATCGGAGATCCATTCAAAATCATCTGGATCGATCCACACCACATAATCTACGTTACCGGTCGGGGACCGAACCCTGGACAATTCCAATGGCAAGATATTGGGAAAATCCAAGGTGGAGAATGGGATCAGTGTGAGGAACGTGTCGAAGATCTCCCAGTGGTGTTTGCCTTGCGACAGAGGTTCAATGACAACAAGGATTGGGAAGAAATCGATTTTATACGCCATATACTCGACCAAATCGAACAAGGCAATATAATCTGGCGCGGCTGTAGCTCGGAGGGGGACGTGTGGGAGGCCTGCGAGCGTGTCGACGAGCTGTACGAGAGTATTCGGGATCAAGGCTATCTATGTCAACGCGAACTCGTCGAGCGGAACGAGATCTCGCCTGATAAGTACGTCACCGGCGATGGCTTCAACCGATACGACGAGGTCGTCGTCGACATCGGCCGTGACGGTGAGTTTCTCTTCGTCGATGGTCGTCATCGACTCGCGATCGCTCGGGTCCTCGGAATCGATCGGATTCCAGTTCGGATCTCAGCGAGACATACGCAATGGCAAAGTACTCGAGAATCCATCGGTAACATGCCTCAGTCAGAATTACCAGCAGAGGTTCGCCGGTATCTCGATCATCCGGATGTTACACAGCTAAGCGAACAAGGACCCGAAACCGATTGAAGATCCTACCTATCGAACACGTTTTCCAGCGTTCGCTGAAGATGACCCACGTTGACACGAATATCAGTCGACTCCGGTTGACACTGTATCGGGTGATATTCGACCCCAACAGTGTCAGCTAATCGCTCATAAGGATCCTTCACTTTCGAGCCGAACAACTCGATGACCATCGTGTCGTCACAGTAGATCAGATCGGTTAACCCAGCACCGTGTGCTCCAACCACGGCGTCAGCCTCGTGGAACAGTGCCACGTTATCCGCGACACTCTGTTCTTCGAGACGATACGGTTCGAATCCGTACCGCGAGAGCATGTCGATCACCTCGGAATCGTTGACGATCCGTCGCTCGATAGCATCCGCACGGGAGACGAACACGTTGCTTCCGACATCGATCGAGGCACTATTGGGGTCAACGCTTTCGAGAACCCTGTCTCGGATCCACCGAAAATCCGCCGCAGTCTTTTGTGGGAACGAGGGAACGATGACGTTCGATCCCCGATACACCGGAGCAGTCGCCCGTTCGACTTTACGCTCAGGGACTCCGATCAACTCGAGGGTTTCGTCGACGTACGGCGGAGCATTTCCCCATATGAGATACGTGACCTCTTTTCCGGTTTTTTCCTCATACGCTCGTACATGCCGGATCCGCGGCAGAGTCTCGGTTGTCCAGTGGTAGTAGTTCTTATATCGATAGGAAAGCGGACAGATTGTATCTAGAGCAGCTGATTTCCGTTCAAGTGAATCAACTTTTCCTGTAAGAACATCACTTGCTAGATCAGTCCCGTCAACGAATGCGTGTCGAACGAGAGATTTGATCAGACCGTTTTCACCGTCGCCCGTAGGGCCAACCGACTCATCGATCGGAACTCCGTCACGATTCAACACGAGCCCGGTCGTCGGGAGAACGTATCCATCACCGATATCTGCAGCAAAGTCCGAAGGTTCGTCTACGGATGACCTCCTTTTGACATAGACTACGTCTGCGATACGGAGAAGCTCCTGATCGGAGATAGTGCGTATCTGCCCTGTATCTAATAGCTTATTGAAAACCGGAGGCGCAACGATCCGTCTCACCACGAGTTCGAGAGATGCCTTGAGACTTACAGCATAACCATCTTGAATAGCCTTGCGATACAGTTTTCGATAAGAAAAATCACGAGGATCCCACATGTATTTATGATTCACTCTGTCTTTCAGACTGCTTAAGAACGTGGATCGTACTATGAAGGTAGTGGATCGACAATGGATATTGAAATCGATGGTTCCACATAGCCTACTGCACTATTCTGAAACAATACTCTGAATGACAAAGATCGATATGGAGGGAGTTGGTGACTTAATCAGGCGATCGTTGAGTGTTCACGATCGCGAAGGGGCAGATAGACTCTTCTTCTATGGGATTCGATATTTGAGTTGGAAACTACGGTTTCACTACTTGACTCGTTCACTTCCGGACCCAGTGAGAACTAGTGTTTTCGAGTTTATCAGGTACCTTCTTCGGGAACTCGTCTGGGTTCTCCATAAACAGTATCCAGACAAATACACTGACGCCGATCCGTACAAATACATCTACGTCGATCCATCGGAAATCGAATACACGACCGGTGAAATATTCTCAAAGAGACGCGGATGGGTCGTCGATGGAGAGTGGGACCTGGACGGCGACCGTTACATGGACCGAACGTTTGCATCGGCTATCGAGCAACGGTTCATTGAAGGGTTAGATTGGGAAGAAACGGTTCTAGCTGATAAATATGAAGGACAGAAGTTCGAGGAGAGATGTGCTGCGATCGAGCGTCTTTATCGAAGCATTCGAGAAAACGGGTATAAATCACAGCGGCAACTGCTTGAGGAGGATCCCGAAGCCGCGTGGGACGGTCTCAACGACGCAATGCATCCGTTAGCTAATGAGGTTGCAGTCGATATCGGACGGAATGGTGAGTTACTGTGGAATATATGCGGGCAACACCGACTCGCGATCGCTAAAATACTCGACATTGACCGGATACCTGTTCAAGTATTTCGTCGACACGCTACATGGCAGGACCGTCGCAATGCTACGAAAGGAGAAGAACAACTACCGGAATCAGTTCGTGATCACCCGGATTTGCAGGACGTGCTGAACGACTAACTCTCGATCCGAGGTGAGCAAAACTCAAAGATGTCGGATAAAGTCGTCATCTTCAAGTAATTTTTTGAGGAGTTCCGAAAGTACCTCATCAGGAGGATTCGTTGCATCAAGTCGCTCGAACTCCAGATATTCGTATCGCTGGATCAATTCGGTAATCGATTCGAGGGTGTATTCGGATCACTCAACGAGGACTTCAGGGTCGCCAGTGAGGAGAAACGGATAGACGTGGTCCGATTCGAACCATTTGAAAGTGGCACGTAACGGTCCCGAGCGATCGTAGATATCGACGTCATGGATGTAGCGATCTGCAACGATAACGTCGGCATCCGACCGATTCTCCTGCACGTACCGAAGGATGATATCGACGTAGTGAACTATCGCCTTATGAAAGCCGTCGCGTTCGCCGAGCTCTTTTTCACCGCGTGATTCGAGCTCTTTTGCTTTATCTACATCGTAGCTGGTAAATTGGTTGTACAGACGCTTTGCGACGTCCATAACGATCGCGGAATCATTCGTGAGTCCGAGTTTTGCAAGGTGAACGTCATACCCCATTGACTCGAGTTCTTTGACGGCGTTCTCAGTAAGCGTCGATTTACCGGAGCCATCCGGTCCTGTAACAACGATAATAGGTTTGGGAGAGGGCCTGAGTTTCTTTCGTATGGGTTTCAACCAGTTCCTGATGTTGTTTTCATAGGCCAGAATGTATCCGAACTCCGGAACGACAAGCGGTCGTTGACGACAGTTTGCTGCAATGAGGCGCCACTTCATTGCTGGAATGCGCTCGTGTTCCCCTTCCAGTGCTCGATCAATAGCTTCCACACCGAGGTTCCCGAACAGCTCCGAGGCGTGTTCTCTGACCGCTACACGGTCCACCGTCTGCCGCAGATCAAGTAAGTCCTGTTCGTATGAGTCTCGGTATCCGTTCTTCTTGAGTGCTCCATGGAAAACGATCTGAACGAAATAATCCTCGTCGGAAGGGATCCAGCATCCGTTCAGTCTGTGGCGATTGGATAACAATCGGTCGATATCTACGGTCGGCAATCCGTTGTACTCGGAGCCACCCCACGCGACATCCAGTTTTACCATGCGTCCATCGACATAACCCTTAAAAAACGAGTGTTTGCGCTTAGAATGGTTCTTCGGCCGATGAAAACCAACTCGAGAGAGAACGTCTCTCGTTCGTTGTCTGTCCTCTTGTCTAATGGCTATATCAATGTCGGAACCGATCTCGCCGCCGAGGAGAAACTGATAATTCCTGAGGAGACAATATGGAACGTCAGCCTGATCAAGCTCTTGTAAAACCTCGACTATTCGATCCATCCGTAACCAACGCAAACCGAGACAAGTGCATATTCGTTTTGATCCATAGTGTTGACTTCAGAACTCCGAACGGCTTTTAAAAAAGAGAAAAAGAAGTAGAGGACGGAGTGTAGAAAAGATGCGTATCGGCCAAACCTCCATCGTCTACCTTCTCTCAAAGTTCGGCGGGTCGATCCTCGGCTTTTTCGCGACGATCTACTTCACGCGAACGCTCGGCGAGGATATCTACGGCTTCTACGCGATCACGCTCGCGCTCGTCTCGTGGCTCGGGATCGTCAAGAGCGTCGGCTTCGGGCAGGCGATCGTCAAGCGGATGAGCGAGGAGGAAGAGGCTGACGCGTTTCTCGCCGCCGGAACCGCGGTCAAAGGCGCGCTCACGCTTCTCGTCGTGGTTGGCGTCCTACTGTTCCGCGATCAGGTGAACGCGTACGTCGGCCAGCCGGTCGCCGAGTTCGTCGTGCTTCTACTCGTGGTTTCCATCTTCAGCGGACTCGTCAACTCCGCACTCAAAGGCACCCATCGCGTCCACGTATACGCGCCACTCACCACCGCCAGGCAAGGCGTTCAAAGCGCGATCATGATCGCACTTGTCTACATCGGCTGGGAGCTCACCGGAATGCTCCTCGGCCATGCACTCGGCACCGCACTGATCGCCGCCGTTGGGCTATGGTTCGTGAAACCCTCGCTTGCTATCCCCCGATGGCGCCACGTCGTTCGCCTGTTCGACTTCGCGAAGTTCTCTTGGCTCGGCAGCATGCGCAAGAAGACGTTCAGCGATATGGACATCCTCGTTCTCGGCCTGTTCGTTTCGTCGGGACTCACCGGGATATACGCGGTCGCGTACACCCTCTCGAAGTTCCTCGACATCTTCGGATCCGCGATCCGGACTACCCTCTTCCCCGAGCTCAGCAAGCGCTCGGCGGCCGACGACGACCACATGATCCGCACGCTCACCAACGACGCCGTCACCTACGCCGGCCTCTTTCTCATCCCCGGCATCGTCGG
>SL_4KL_010_BRINEDRAFT_10001959_pt1 | contig 11577 bp, 10 predicted proteins | sample SodLak_010_BRINE_2_FD_10664 | JGI IMG/M metagenome (IMG submission 10664) | reverse complement strand
ATTCTACTGTTCCTTCTTCTTCCGCTATTACTCCATTGAACTCTTCTAGATCATCGCTGGAATGTTCAGAGCCGTTTTCAACTATTAGAATTTCATCGTTACTTGGGTTTATTTCATCAGGTTCGATTTGTGCGTATCCATGTGCTGTCTCTCCTGAACTTTCTGAACCAATGCCTAGTTGCCTTGCTGGCGTATCGAAACCGCAGTAGTTGTATTCTGGGGTGAACTCTCCTTCGCTAGCATTTTTCAGCAAAGGGTCTGGGCCTCTGATACTGTCCAAACCTTCTACAGTTTGATCGAAAGTATAGCTTGTATCTGGGTTACTGTAATTTAGTTCATATTGAAGATTTGCTTGTCCTCTTATTTGAGCTCCTTCTTGACCTAGTTCTAGACTGCTGTATTCGTGTTGTTGGTTGTGGCCTCGATCTTCATACCTTTCGGAGATAGTTGAACTCCAGTCATCAATATCAATATATTGTAACTGTTGGCCATCGAATTCTCCTGATTGAAAGTCTATGGCTGTTTCTGTATCGTCTACAAATCCTTCGTCTACTACGTATTGATTGGCGGATTCTATGTAGTTAGAAGCTGTAACCCCTAATCCCTGTTTTAATGTGTTTTCTAGGTTGTGAGCCGTGTTTTGTGCTGACTCAGTTCCTGTGACCGGTTGGTCTGTGTTTTCTGGTACCGAATCTATCGGCGTTATATACAGTACAAATAGCAGAGTTACTGCTAGTAGTGCATAGGGGGTTTGTGCTACTCCTTTCATTCTCCTACCACCACAGTAAATCTTTTAGGTTCTTCTTCACCAGCTACTAGAAAACTTTCAACGGCCTGGTCTGAGGCTTCTAGATTTACTACTTGTTCTTCTTCTATGTATAGGCCTGTTGGGTATCTGTAGGTTTGGAAGTAGTTTTCTGCTAGTTCTTCAGCTTCTGGCTCATCGTTTTGATATAGTTTCATAATTGCCTGTGCGATATCAGTTGTGTCTTCATGTTCTAAGCTAGTTTCCGTTATTAATTCTTCTCTGTAGGAGGTATTTAATGTTTGAAAGTCCTCCTTAACTATTAGTTGAGATATGTCTATGGCTTGGCTATTGTACCTGTCGAATGTGACGGTTTCCTGTGATACTCCATCCGATATCTCGGCTGTTGACATTATCAGTACTGATACTACGCTGATTAGTAGTAGGCCTGTTATTGCGTCCATTGAGAAATAGAGTCCTTTTATCTCCATGTGGCATATCTCACCTCGACACGTCTAAACTCATCATCTTGTTCTATAGCCATGTTTCTGTTGAACACGTAAACTTGGCTGCCTTCTACAGTTTCAGCCCCTGCTTCATGAATAAGTTCATTGTTTTTTACTACTTCGATCCTGAAGCCTTCTGCCTTCAACAAAGATCTCTGACGAGTGTAATCAAGATCTTGAAACTCCTCTAATTTGGTTTCATTCAGTACTTGTGGCTCATCAGCGAAACCCCCCCCCCCCGGACTTGATACCAGTGTTTTCATAGTTCTTTGACCTTCTTCATACATTTCACGGTCTTGACTGTCTGAAATTTGGGCTGCTATAAGACTGTTCCAAGATATGAAGAATATTGAGAGCATGAACAGCAGCATTACTATACTGACCATGAAATCTGGTGTGAATACCTGTCCCTTACGCGGTGTTTTATTTTGGTGTGACATGGACTGATCCATTGTTGACCACCTCGAAAGGCCCGTTTTCTGAGTTTATTTCGAATGTCCTGCCGCTGTATCTTGCCGGGGCGGTGAGTTCATCTTCGCCTGATTGTATTATTACTCGTTCGTCTTCTATCAATAGATCGTATTGATTACCGTTTACGTCTTCAGGCAGTTCTACTGTTTTTTCATAGCCTTCTCCATAGTTGTGGGCTGTTTCTACTTCGAAAGCGGCTTTTGAGGCCACTGCTTCTAAACTGGTACTGTCTCTGTAGTCGAACACCTGAGATTGTCTTTCAACTGTTGCCGTGAAAAGGATGGCCAGGACTATTATTGAGATGCTGAAGTATGCGAAAAATTCTAAGGAGAATTGGCCTTTCATACAAAGTAAGTTTATGTATATGTTTGAATAAAAAAACAGTCCTTTCCGTGTTTGGCCAAGTTCTAATTTTTTATCAGCTGAGAAACGAGAATTTCCCTAGTTGGTTGAAATATTTACTTGAGTGTTCCATGCTTCAACCTCTACTTGATGATGGCCTTCTTCTACTGGTAGGTCGTTTTCTGCGTGTATGTCAAAGTCGTATATCCGGGTGTAGTTAGCTGTGTTGCCTGCTCTTTCTTGTGTGTAGACTAGTGAGTTTTGATTGTAGATTTGTGCTGATTCTATTCCTTGTGGTACTTCTAGGTCTATGGTTTGTTTGGCGGGTTCTCCCATTGCGTGGACTGTTTGGATTGATTCATCTAGTTTGTTCATCGAGGATTCGAACTCTGCTGCTTCTGAGCTTAGAATAACGTCGATCATTGAATCTTGTGCTTGGATGATGAAGGGTGCTGCGAGGACCATTCCTATTCCGATTACTGTGAGGAATTCTAGTGATGACTGGCCTTTGAAATCCATATGTTTACACTTTGTTTTTCTGGTTTAAAATGGGTTTTCCGGATACTACTTGGTGATTGCAACGCCTTGATTTAAATTCCGGGACTACGGTTAAAATATTATATGAGTAGCGGCAATGTCCTCTGGTTGGATGAAATAAATTTGGAAGATGAAAAAATAGTTGGTAATAAAGCCTCAAAGTTAGGAGAGCTCCACAATAGTGTGGATGTACCGATCCTTCCAGGGTTTGTAACAACCAAGGAAGCTTACCAGAATTATATTGAAGATACCGGTCTGAACGAAAAAATTGAGATAATTCTTGAGGATTTAGAGGTTGATAACGTTAAAGATTTGCAGATGAGAGGCCGTCAAATCCGCGCACATATTAAAGAGGCTAATATGCCTAGAGATCTTAAAAACGGTTTAGCTGAAACTTATGAAGATTTGGAAGCAAAGCTAGGTGAAAGCAATCCTCGCGTTGTAGTAAGGTCTAGTCTTATCGCTGGAGAGAAAGTCGATGACGACAGATTTATTGGAGATCAACAGAGCTTCTTGAATATTTCAGGGAAGCACGAATTAATCAATGCTGTTAAAAGGTGTTATGCTTCTTTGTTTAGTAACGAGGCAATTTCTTACAGGGAAAAGAATGGTGTTTCTTACTCTGATTTGAATCTTTCAGTAGTTGTTCAGAAAATGGGTAGAAGCGATATTGGTAAGGCCGGTACAGCTTCAACTTTTGATCCTGATACAGGATTTGAAGAAGCAATAACAATCAAAGGCAGTTATGGATTAGGCGAGTACGTGACAGAGGGAGAGGTAGATCCAGATAACTTCCTGCTTCAAAAAAGAACAATGGGGATTATAGAGAAGGATAAAGGCTCCAAGAAGCATAAATTAGTTTCAACAGAAGAGGATGACAAGTATGGTACGGAAATGGAAAAAGTGCCTAAAAGCAGCAGAGAAAAGTTCTGTATAACCAATAACCAGGCTAAAGAGATAGGTAAATATTCAACTCGTATTGAACAACATTATAACAGCCCAATAAAGTTAGAATGGGTTTTAGATGGAGAAACCAAGAGCCTGTACATAATAAACATAGAAAAGCAAAATACATCCTCCAACCAAGATACTGTTGAAATCCATAAGATGAAACATCAGTCAGAATTACTTTTGGAAGGCGATTCTTCAGGTTCACAGACTGGATCGGGTAAGGCTAAAGTTCTGAACTCTCCTAGACAGATAGATAAGTTTGATGAAGGAGATATTCTTGTGACCGATGTGACAGGGCCTAGTTGGAGGCCTATCTTGGAAAAAGCAGACGGTGTAATAACAAATAAAGGAGGACACAATAGTCATACTTCTGTAGTTGCTAGAGAGTTAGATATTCCTGCAGTTACGGGTTCAGAGACTGCTACTTCTAAAATACCTAATAACCGGCCTGTGACAGTCGACTGTACTGGTTCAGTGGGTAAAGTTTGGAGAGGAGATGGAGTATTTAATGTGGAAGAGTATGATTTGGAGAGTCTTCCTGACAATAGTACTCGGATAAATGTAGATATTAACAAGGCTAGTGATGCTTTTAGGTATGCTCAGTTGCCTGTGGACGGTGCTGGCAGGGTTGAGTTAGGCCGTATAGCGGAAAGCAGTTTAGGAGTACATCCTTTGAAGCTTGTTGAGGATAGCAGAGAGGAAGAGGTTGTTAGAAATGTTCGATCGGCAGTCGGTAAAATTGGTTCGGCTTTCTATCCTAGAGAAGTTGTTGTTCAGTTTAGCGATTTCACTGCTAAGGACTACAGAGAGTTGGATTTGGGAGAGAAGTTTGAAGAGAGTGAAGAGAATCCTATGGTTGGTTTTAGAGGCGCTTCAAGATATTATGACTCTCAGTTCTCAAAAGTTTTTGAACTGGAGTGTAGAGGTTTGAGAAGAGCTATTGATGAGTTGAAACTGGATAATATCAAAGTGGCTGTTCCTTTCTGTAGAACGGTTCAAGAGGCTAAAGATGTGGGAGCGAAGATGAAGGAATTTGGTTTGGACAAAGGCGATATTGATGTTTATTTGACTGCTGATACTCCTGTTAATCTCTTAATGGCTGATGAGTTCATGGAGATATTTGATGGATTCTCCATAGATGGTGAGGACTTGGCACAAACAGTTCTGGGAATTGACAAGGAGAACAGAAATGTAGAACAGTTATTTGATGTAGATAATAAAGGGGTTAGAAGGCTAATTTCAGATCTTGATGATAGAGTTAATACAGATGTTGCTTTTTGTAGCGATAGTATTTCAGAAGAATACCTTGAATTCTTGATAAGGAATGGTGTTAATAGCGTTTGTGTTGATCCTGATGAGGCTTTAGATACTTCTTTGAAAACAAGTAGAGCGGAAGAAAAAGCCTCCAAAGATGAGAAATTCGAAGATAACAGTTATGGAAGTATTAATAGAGAGACGATAGGACAGGCTGCCGGAGAAGTTTATGATGCTTTAAATCAGCATGGTGAAGCTAAAGCTTCAGCCTTGAAGGAGAAAACTTCAAGCCTCAGCGATAATGTTAGAGATCAGGCTTTGGGCTGGCTTGCTAAAGAAGAAAAAGTAGAAGTTAATGAAGAGGAGGGAGAAATAAAGTACAAGCTGAACTAGATTAGTCTATAAGCCTAAATTTTTTCCTCTTCTTTTCTTATTATTGGAAGTTGATCACTCTTCTTTCGATTGTTTCCCCGTTTATCTGTGTTACTACAGTGTATTGGCCCTGGTATGTTATAGTTTCTGCTTCATAGACGCCTGAAGCCAAGCATTCTCTTTGGAAGTCTTCTGGTTGTTCCGAATCCCGAGAGATTATATTCAGTATTATTCTGTCTCCTGATCTTCTATAGTTGTAATCTAGATCGGCTTTGGTCGAATTAAGTTCGAAATTACCTTCGAATTTTACAGTGTTGTCTTCTGTTAGGCTTATTTGATGATTGGTTTGTCGGTCTTCTCTACATTCGGTTTCTAATTCTGTGAAAGTGATTTCGTTTTGATCATCTAGCACTGTTACTGCTAATATCCCTATTATGATTATTGTGAGTACGAATCCCCAGAATTTTGACATAATAATTATTTTTTGTTAGGGCAAATGTTTAATTAGTATGTGCTAAAGCCGAGTAGTAACGGTTAAATCTTCGGGATTTATTAACAACCAGCCCCAAAAACACAAATATAATGTCTGACGGAAGAGTAATAGGATTAATCTCAGGGAAAGGAGGAGTAGGAAAAACAACCCTGACCGTAAACCTAGGAATAGCACTGAAACAGATGGGTAAAGACGTGACTCTCGTAGACGCAGACTTCTCAGCAAGCAACTTAGGAGTATACTTAGGACAATATGACCACCCCGTAAAAATACAAAAAGTACTCCGAGGTGAAGCTAGTATAGAACAAGCCAGATTCCGCCACCCTACAGGAATCAAAGCAGTTACATCATCTAAATCAATTAACCAGGCAGAACCCAACACCGACAAACTCGCAGACATACTACATAAGGCCTCCAGAGACTCAGACTTTGTGTTGGTAGACTGCCCCCCCGGTATAGGAACTCTTGTAGAAGGATCATAGAAGCATGCGATGAATTAATGGTGGTGACCATGCCTACACAGACAGCAAGTGTAAATGCAGCACAAATAATGGAAGAATGCCGAGTACTAGAAAAACCGGTGCTAGGAACAGTACTAAACAAAGTGGAAGGCCAACCAGAAAAAGAGCTGGTAGAGCGTGAAGTCGAAATGATGACAGACAGTAACATGCTAGCTAAAGTACCATACGACAAGAAAATGAAAGAATCTCTCTTCGAAAACACTTCTCTCATAGCTTACGATGATATCTCCCCAGCATCAATAGAAATCCAACATCTGGCATCCGATCTATCTGGAGAACAGTTTGAAGAACCAAGATTCTTAGAATTAAAAAGGAAGATAAAAAGAGTTAAAAATATCTTAAACAGAGATTGAAAAGAATAATAGGCTGTTTAGTAGATTTTGAACAAAATAAAAACTTCTGATACAATTAGCAATTCTAAAGAATTATTAAATATTACTAAAAGAAAGCTAAAATCTCTTTGATTTCCCCCTATTGGTAAATTTTTATAAACGAGTTAAACAAAATGTGGAATAGAACAAGAGACCGTAAAGGTGTAACAAATTAAATTATGATAAAAAATTATCGAAACCCGATCAGAAAAATCAGTGATAAAACAGACAGATCAACTCACCAGAGTCTCTTGATTGAAAGATTTTCTTTTTTGTTTAGTACCGGAGAATATCTAAGCAATTCTTATTCTCCCAAAAAACCCATTTACAACTCACATGGAGGTGACAATTTAAACAATGAATAAAGCAGTAGTAGCACTAATGGTAGCAGCACTTACACTAGGACTCACAGCAACAGTTTCAGCACAAACAGAAGAAGACGTTGACGCAAATGCTGGAGACGTGAACTCCCAAGACCTAACTGAAGAGAGAGAAACTGTCAACTGGGCTATGATTTACGGATCAGTCGAGGAAACAGTATCTCTAACAGATGACGATGAAGATGTATTCTCATGGGACGAAGCAGAAAGTGCAGCTGATGGTTCAGCAGTACTAGCAGTAGAAAACGGCCAAGAACTTGACACAGATAACCTTGAAGGTGTAGATGACAACAACTTTGAAGAAGTGGACGGAGTTCCTGAAGATGGAGCAGACAGCTTTGAAAACACTTTCGACTTCGAAACTCAGGATAATCCAGAAGCTTTAGAAGAAGACACAGCTGTAACAAGTTCTGAAACATTTACGGACGGAGACAACCTATTTGTCTACACAGAACAGGACGCAGATGATCCTGTATGGGCTGGTTTAGTAGAAACCGAAGAAGCTCATGAAGATGAAGATTATGAAGTCCTAGTCGGTCAAGATGAAAATCAGTTCGAGTCAAGCTACGATCTATACGTAGAACTTGAAGAAAACTAACTGATTTATCTAGTCAGAACTGACACAGTTCAAATCCCAAAAAAACACACCCCCCTTTTTTCTTTCTTATTTATTCAACTACCTGTTATTTAAGCAGAAATTTAAATTCTATCAAATCAAATGATGTTATACAATGAATCTATATGACCAAAGTTTAAGCAATTTTGGCAAATTAAATTTGCTAATTATCTTAGTTTTATTGAGTTCAGGTTTGGCTTCTAGCACACTTGTGATTAACAGCGATGATTGGACCGATGTTACTGCAGGAATGCAGTTAGCAGATCATAATAACCAAACTCCTTATTTTGTACAGACAGATGACGGTAGCGCCGTGATGACCGAGACTCCTGAGGCTGCAACTATAGATCTGTATGAAAGCAGTACTCAGCCTTATTTAGATATGGAGAACAGATTTGATAATAGAGGATTTAATGTAAACAGCACTAGTTCTTTCGATGAACAACTTGATCTAATCCCCGATGACGTAGACGATTTTGTGGTTATCTCAAGAAGTTACTCGACTTCAATTGTCCCAGCTTTGACTTATTCAAACCATATAGATGGCTGGACTGTTGTTGTTGATAATCAGAATGTAGATGATGTAGAAGAATTGTTGCAAGATTCTAATGGAGAAGTAGTTCAAGTAGGAGAGTTAACTAGTTCGGAAAATGATAGGCTTGAAGAACATTTCACTGATTCTATTGAAGGAGTTAATCGTTTTGATCTATCAGTAAATGCTTTAGAGAAAATTGAAGAAGATACTGAAGTAGAGAGAATGTTATTAAGTGATGGAACCGGACTTGAGAGAGATATGTTTACTTCAGATCAGCCTATTCTATTATCTGGTACTAACCATCTTCCTGAAGAATCTGAAGAGTATATTGAAGGTAATGAGGATCTAAGTAGTGTTGTTGTCTTGGGAGCTAACCTTGCTTCAATTGGAGAAGATATCACTGATATAACAGGAGATGAACAAGAGGTAAGAGTGTTGTTGAAATTCGGTCAAGCCAGCCCCGGAGGTGCTGAAGAAGAAGCTGTTGCGATTTCATTTTATCCTTTGCCTTTAGCCTCGATTGACTTGGATATATTAACCGCAGAATACATCCCTGGTTCTGACGAGTTTGTTGTAACTTTTGAGAATCCTGGACAATTGAACGTACATAAGACAAGCAGTATTACCCTAGTAGATGAAGGAGGCTCTACAATAGAGACACTGGACGACGACTCACCAGAGTTTATTCCTTCAGAATCGACACAAGTAGTAACTTACGACGTTGAAGAACTAGATGAAGAGACAGCAGAGAATAGTGAAGCCGAATTCGTCACTTCTTACGGAAGCAACCCTTCTGACTTAGATTCATTTGTTGAAAGCCGTGAAGAAGGGGTTTTCGAACCGCCAAGAATAGAGCCTGTATCGGTTCTAGATATTGAAGATCAATCAAATATAGAAATTGAAGAAGTAGCGTACAATGTAGACCAAGAAGGTTTTGAGGTTGAAGCTTCAAATACAGGGCCTGTAGATAGTTATACTCGATTACGAGTCGACGACCTTGATGTAGATGGAGTTTCTCAAAGCTTTTCGAGCGAAGTTACTAGTTTATCTCCTGAGAGCTCCCAAAGTGTTTTCATTCCGGCAGAGTTATCTGAGCAAGACTTGGAGTCTAATGAGGATGTGAATATTGCTGCCCAGTTTGGTGAAAGAGAATCATTCCTAATTAAATCTACTTCATCGGTCGCTGATCTAGAAGCTATAGAAGATAGATTAACTGATTCAACNACGGTAGTTGTTGTCTTAATTCTGCTAGTAGTGGCTGTATTATACGCAGTCTACAGAAGTTTGTAGAATTTGAGACTTTAGGGGTAGGAAAAATTTTTTACTCTTTCTTCTTTTTTTCGTTTTTTTCGCCGTGCTCGATAGTCCTATGAATTTCTAATGCTGCTTCAGTATCAAATTCTTCTGAACAACTATCACATTTGATTTTAGATTTATTAGATGTTTTATTGACTTTCTGCTTTAACTTATGTAATACCTCTTCCTTGTCTTTATTTTTTGGAGAATTACCATATCTTAATTGGAAGTAGTGTGACTTATCCCCTCTTTCTACACTAGTTTCTAGTATCTTTCCTTTGATTCCCTGAGTTCTAGAGTAATTTCGTAACTTGCTTCTGCCCTCTATATTTTTATCCTGTTTCCTACCTATTACTACTGCCAATCCTCCTCCTAGGATTGCTACAGCCAGTATTGCCGCAGCAACCTCCTCGTTATCTTCTAGTTCAATATCTTCCATACTTGAAGTCAAACTACCAACATCAATGTTAGAGTCTAAAGGCCATATTACATATTCAACTGAATCCTCTCCACCTGTTTGAGTGTCTGTTTCGTTTACATCAGGTTCTTCGGTATCTTGATCTAGGCCCATTTCTTCTTTTTGAGCATCCGTAAGTTGAATTTCAACAGAAGCATCAGAAATTATATCTTGTCCTTGGTATTCTGTTTCAGCAAATACATCAATTTCAGGGGTTTCGCCTTCTTCACAGTTAGTTTCACAGTAATCGCTTGGCAAAATATAGCTNACTGTGAGAGACTCTGTTTCACCAGGACTTAAGCTATCTAGATNAGAATTGCTGCTTGTGAGATGTCTCTCACCCACATTTTCATGTTGTAATGTTATATTTTCAAGTTTGGCTTGACCGGTATTCTCTACTTCATAAGCCACCGTGCTTCTTTCACCCAGCTCTATTTCAGGATTACTAGGAGATTCAAGTTGAAGTTCTGCGTCTTTGTATATTTCTATTTCCCTATCTAAAGTCTTTTTCAAGCTGTTGTGATTTTCTTTCTCTGCTTGAAAATCTACTACATAGTCTCCAGAATTTTCAGGAAGTTCTTCCATCTCAAATGTGAATTCTCCTTCTTCATTTGTATTGTTTATTTCGTCATCTCCTAATGTGTAGCTATCTGTTCTAGATTCAGAATTGTATAGTGTTATTTCAATATCGCTGTTTTCTACAGGGTTTAAATCTTCTTCATCTATCAAGGTTCCTGTAATTGTTAAGCTATCATCAACATTTAGTCTTTCATCACTAAACGATATTGGCTCCTCTAATGTAAGATTGGTTCTTTCTTCTTCCACAGCTACCACGTATCCTGAAGATATCCCTTGATCTCCATCTCTAACTGTACTTAAATCATTTGTGGTTAGTTCTCCCCAAACCTCTTGATTTTCTGAAATTTCAATCAGCTCCCATTCATTACGGCAGTTCTCTCCGAAAAAGTCCCAATCGGTACACTCATATAATTCGACTTCATTAGCATCTATACCTGAAGTATCATAATCAATATCTAACTCAGCGCCTTCCACATTTGTAGGATAATTAGTTTGTAAACCTAACAAATTTATCGCGGTCAAATCATCTCCTAGATTGATATCTGTACTACTGTCAGGAGAATCATAGAACTCGTAATAGATATTTTCTTTTTCTCTAAAACCTATTTCTTTTTCCTCAAAACTTAGTGTTGCTTTAGGGAACTGGGCCTCTAGAACATCATCTAAAATTATTTGATCAAAGTCCTGTACAAATAATCCGTCTTGATCAGTTTGAAATAGTTTGTCTGGATCTTCCATCCTAAAAGTTGTATCAACGGGTTCATCATCTGTATCATATACGTGGCCCTCAAAATCTGTGCCAGTGAATACCGTAAAGTTTACCTCGGAGCTGAGTTCATCTTCTAAAGATATCTTAAACTCTTCTCTTTCATCCAGCATGGAGGGTTTAGCTGATATAGTAACAATATAGGGATTTTTACCGTCATTACTAGATCCATCTTCCTCTCTTAACTCTACTTCTCCTTCTCCTGTTTCAGATTCCACTTTGAAATCTTCATCTATTAGCCCTGTGACTTCTTGGTCATTTTCTTTAGATTTATCGAAGATGCTTACTGATATTTCAAGCGAATCTAGCTGATCTCGACTAAAACGAGTAAATTCCACTTCATTATCATCTAAGTAATAACCATTAAGTTGTATATCAAAGTCAG
>SL_4KL_010_BRINEDRAFT_10001957_pt1 | contig 11579 bp, 9 predicted proteins | sample SodLak_010_BRINE_2_FD_10664 | JGI IMG/M metagenome (IMG submission 10664) | reverse complement strand
CGATGAAATACAGCAGCCCGGTCGCCGTGATGGTGAGCAGATAGCTGCCGAAGAGAAACTGCTTGCGGCGGGCGGAGTAGTCCATGGCGGCGCCAAATACCGGCCCGCTGAGCACCACCAGCAGGTTGCTGATGGCCAGTGCCAGGCTCCAGAGGAAGTTGCCCAGTCGGTAGTCGGGCCCGTCACCGACGATCACCCGGGTGAACAGGTCCCCGAAGACCACCGTAATGATCAGCAGGGTGTAGGCCTGGTTGGCGAAGTCGAACATCGCCCAGCCAAAAATTTCGCGCTTCGGCGCCAGTGGCCGACTCATGATTCATTCTCCCCGTGCAGGCCCTGCCAGCTCGGTGACCAGAGACCATGGTATACACGCCACGATCGCCGCACTGTCCCAGCCTCCGCTGGGTCTAATCAAGGGAGAATAGTCAGGCTTCCGGGGCCGTGACCCCGGAAGCGGGGCCTCCTAATCGGCGTAATCCAGTCCCCGAGTGCTTGCCACTTCCCGCGCGTTGGGATTCACCGACGGCCGGAAAGGCACACTGACGACCTGGGCTGCCACTTTGTTGGAGGGCAGACCCTGGGTGTACTCATCCGGCAACCACACTTCATGGGCCGTCCCCACTGCGGTTTTGTCTACCGGCACCCAGGCCAGCGCGATATTGGTCTCAAGTTCTGGAGAGTACCAGGGCGAGGTGACATAGCCCCATGCCTGGTCGGCTCCCGGTTCGGCCACCAGCCAGAAGTCCGGTGCATAGTCTGTGACCGGCAACCCACCGAAAGTCAGACCCACCATTTTCAAACGGAACGGGGGGTCCCCCGCCTCGATGGCATCCCGCTGCGATTCCAGGGCCTGTTTTCCAATGTAATCAGCCGACTTGTTCCGAGGTACCTGATAAGCCAGGTTGCATTGGAACGGCGAGGTTTCCATATCGATATCCTGCCCCCAGGACAGAATGCCCGCCGCAATTCGGCGATGGTGTGCCGGCGCAATGATCATGAGGTTATGCCGTTCACCGGCGGCAAGCACCGCATTCCACATGGCCTCGGCATGCAACGTGGCGTCCCGCAGGTAAATTTCATACCCCTTCTCGCCGGTAAAACCGGTCTGGGAAATGATGACGTCGTGGCCGGCCACCTGCCCGCTCATGAGTCCGTAATACGGTATCCCGCGAACCTCCTCGCCGAAGAGGTCCGCCATCAGCGCCTCGGACTTCGGACCCTGGATCTGCACCGGGGCGACATCGATTTCGCCAATGCTCACGTTAAAACGCTGGCTGACATTGACGCCCCGCAGCCAGAGTTCAAGATCACTGTCGGAGAGGGAGAACCAGAATTCATCTGCGCTGATCCGAAGTAATACCGGGTCATTCAGAATCCCACCGTCCTCATTGCAGAGAATCACGTACTTGCCGTGCATGGGCTTGATCTGGGTGGCATCCCGAGTGATGACATAGTTGACGAACGCCTCGGCATCAGGGCCTTTGACCTGAATCTGCCGCTCGACGGCAACATTCCACATGGTGACGTGATTGACCAGCGCGTCGTACTCCACCATCGCCCCGCCATCCTCGGGGCGCACATAGCCCCTCGGGTGGTACATGCGGTTATAGACCGTGGCTCGCCAGCAGCCCGCCTGGTGGGCGAGATGCCAGTAGGGCGACTTTCGAACCCGAGTTGAAATCAGCATTTCCACCGGCGTGCGACCGGACTGACGCAGATTGATCGGCACTCGTCGGTCGGACTGATCAACGCCGCTGATCTGCCCCACGGAGCTGTTGTTGACGCCGTCGTGTTGATGCCTGCTGCTCATGATCATCTCTCCCGAATTGTGGGGTCATTTCACCGCGAACGCCCGGATCATGCCCCGGTTTCTGCGCGACGATTTTTCCACCTGCGACTTCGGTAATTCCCTGCCCACCGTCTCCGAATCACCCGTGACGCTGGCGTGCAAGGCGCAGTCGCATACAGGCCAGTTGCGCTGGCCGCGGGACGGTTAGTCTCGATTCGACGGCTCTCGGGAGGTCTCACCATGAAAGTAGTGGTCGGCGTGAAGCGGGTGGTGGACGCCTACGTCAAGATTCGGGTTCGCAGCGATGGACAGGGAGTGGAGACGGCGAACACCAAAATGTCCATGAACCCATTTGACGAGATCGCCACGGAGGCGGCGGTGCGCCTGCTGGAATCCGGCATCGTGGATGAGGTGCTGGCGGTAAGCGTCGGCCCGGACAGTGTCCAGGAACAACTGCGAACCTGCCTGGCCATGGGCGCCAACCGCGCCCTCCAGATCAGTGCCGAACCCGACCTTGAGCCCTTGGTAATCGCCCGGGCGCTGCAGGCGGTCTGCCAGCGTGAGTCGCCGGATCTGGTGCTGCTGGGTAAACAGGCCATTGATGATGACTGCAACCAGACCGGGCAAATGCTGGCAGCCCTGCAAGGCTGGGCCCAGGCCACCTCGGTCTCCGGGCTTGAGGTCAGTCAGGATCATGTTCGGGCCACCCGCGAGATAGACACAGGGCTCGAGCAACTGCGGCTGACACTCCCCGCGGTGATCAGCGTCGACCTCCGCCTCAACGATCCCCGCTATCCGAGATTGCCCGACATCATGAAGGCGAAGCGCGCCACTCTGGAAACGCTCACGCTGGAGTCATTGGGAGTGGATTCCACCCCCAGGCTGGAGACCCTGGAGGTGACTGAACCGCCACGTCGAAAACCCGGGGTGCGGGTGGCGACGGTGGCGGAACTGGTGGATCGCTTGCGCAACGAAGCAGGAGTCATCCCGTGACAGTTCTTATCTTTGGGATCCACGACGGCGACCAACTCACCCCGGCAAGCCGCTCAGCGATTACATGTGGCCTTCAGCTGGCGGACCGCGTGGACGTTTTGCTCATGGGTGCTGAGTGCCAGTCCGTCGCCAACGAGGCCGCCTCGCTGGATGGCGTGGCGCGGGTGCTGGTGGCCCAGGCAGAGCATTTGTCGGAGCCTCTCGCCGAGAACATGGCGCCGGTGATTCAGGGTCTGGCGTCGGAATATATCTGGGTGCTGGCGGCGGCCGACAGCGCGGGAAAAAATGTCATGCCCCGCGTGGCGGCCGCCCTGGGTGTCCAACAGATTTCCGACATTGTCGCCGTGATTGATGGGGAGACTTTCGTGCGTCCCATCTATGCGGGCAATGCCCTCGCCCGGGTTCGAACCCGCGATGCTCAACGGGTTATCACCGTTCGCTCCACCGCCTTCGCGCCCGTGGCGCCCGGCGATCAGGTTGCGTCCATCGAGTTCGTTGAGGCTGCCGGAGATTCCGGCCTGGTTGAACATCACGGCTACCGACTCAGTGGCGGTGACGGCCCGGATCTGGGCAGCGCGGATATTGTTGTATCCGGTGGTCGTGGCGTTGGATCCGCCGAGAATTTTGCCCTGATCAACCGGTTAGCGGAACGACTGAACGCCGCCGTGGGCGCCAGCCGGGCAGCGGTGGATGCCGGCTACGTCCCCAACGATCATCAGGTGGGGCAGACCGGTCGAGTGGTCGCACCCGCCCTATATCTCGCCGTGGGCATCTCCGGCGCCATTCAGCACCTGGCCGGCATGAAAGAGTCCCGGGTGATCGCCGCCATCAACAGCGATCCGGAAGCGCCGATTTTCGATCTTGCTGACTATGGTTTGGTCCAGGATCTGATGAGTGCCCTTGAGGAACTTGAGCACACCCTGGCGGAGACGCCGTCACCCCTGGGCAAAAGCGCCTGAACGCCGGGAGTATCGTCATGGCAGAGTTTCCAGCCCGTGCCAACGTGGTCATCATCGGCCTGGGCGGTATCGTCGGGTCCTCTGTGGCCCACCACCTCATCGAGCGGGGTTGGCGCAACATCGTCGGGATCGATAAGAGCGCCATTCCCACCGACATTGGCTCAACTTCCCATGCATCGGACTTCTGCTACGCCACGGCGCATGACCCGATGACCTGCTACACCACCCTGTACAGTATCGACTTCTTCGCGCGTCGAGGCCGCTATGAAAAGATCGGTGGCCTGGAGGTCGCGCGAATCGACGATGATGAGCGCATGGCGGAACTCCGGCGCAAGGTGAGCTCAGGCCGGGCATTTGGCACTCGGGCCCGAATGATCAGCGCCGCCGAGGCCAAGGCGCGGTTCCCGCTGCTGGAGGAGGACTGCATCCAGGGAGCCCTGTGGGATCCCGATGCCGGTCTGGTCAAGCCGCGCTCTCAGGTGGTCTCGGGGGAGCTGGTGGACGAGGCGGTGGCCACTGGCGAACTGCAGGCCTGGCCGAACACCAGTTGCACCGGACTACAAGTTGAGGACGGACGAATTCGGGGGGTGGAGACCTCCCGCGGCCCGATTGCGGCGGACCATGTGGTGGTCTGCGCCGGGCTCTGGGGCCGATTGATTGCGAACATGGCGGGGGAAGACCTCCCCATCATGCCGGTGGATCATCCTCTGACTTACTTCGGGCCGTATGACGCCTTCGCCGGCACCGGCAAGGATATCGGCTATCCACTGCTCCGGGACCAGGGGAACTCGGCCTATCTGCGGGACACCGGCGATCCGGTGACCACGGAAGGGGGCCAGATCGAGTGGGGCTATTACGAAGAGCGCGCGCCACGACTGGTGCACCCCAGAGACATCCTGGAGAAGGAAGAAGCCCGGCTGTCGCCCTCCCAGCGTGATCTGGACATGGAGGACATCATCGGTCCGCTGGAGCGCGCCATCGAGTTAACACCCGATCCTGGCGGAGCTGGGATACGACGACAAGCGCTCGTTCAATGGGCTTTTGCAGGTGACCGCCGATGGTGGTCCATCCATTGGCGAATCGGCGGACGTCCGTGGGCTCTGGTACGCCGAATCGGTCTGGGTCAAAGATGGACCCGGCACCGGAAAAGTGCTGGCCGACTGGATGACCGACGGCCTCACCGAACGCGACCATCACAGCATTGATGTGGCGCGTCATTATCCCTTCCAGCGGACCGAGTCCTACATCGCGGAGCGCTGCTACGAGACCGCGTTCAAGATCTATAACCCGCCGGTCCACAATCGGGAACCCTACACGGCGGCCCGCAACCTCCGGCAAAGCCCGTTCTATGAGCGAGAGCGCGATCTCGGCGCTCATTTCATGGAAGCGGCCGGTTGGGAGCGGGCTCATGGCTATGCCAGCAATGAGCCACTCCTGGAAATCTATGGCGACCGCATCCCGGTCCGGGAAAACGAATGGGACAACCGCCATTTCTGGCGCGTTTCCAACGCCGAGCAACTCAAGCTGTCCGATGACGTGGGCATGATCAATCTGTCCCACTTCTGCGTTATCGAGGTGAAGGGCTCGGATGCCGAGGCATTGATGGAATACGCCTGTGTGGCGCGCGTCGGCGGCGAAACGCCGGTGGGCAAGGGCATCTACACGCATTTTCTCGACCACGCGGGCGGTGTCGCGGCGGACCTCACGGTGCTGCGCCTTGGCTCCGACCATTACCGCATTGTCGACGGCGGCGACACGGGGCATCGCGACCTGGTATGGCTTCGCCGACTGGCGGAATCCCGGAACGCCAAGGTCGCCATTGAGGATCGCAGCGAAGATTTCGGCTGCCTGGGCGTATGGGGCCCCTATTCCCGTCAGCGCTTACAGTCCCTGGTGACTGATCCGTCCCGCCTTGAACCCGATGCCTTCCCTTTCGCCAGTTTTCGGGAACTCACCGTTGCGGGTATTTCAGTGCTGGCCTTTCGCATCTCCTATGTTGGCGAGCAGGGGTGGGAACTCCACTTCGCATATGACGACGGGCTGGCTCTCTGGGACGCGCTGTATTCCGCCAGCATCACCCCGGTGGGCATTGAAACCTACGCCAATAGCCGCCGGCTTGAAAAAAGCCTGCGGTTGCAGAATGCGGATTTATTGACCGAGTACAACCTGCTTGAAGCCGGGCTGGCCCGCCCTCGGGTCAAGCCCTGTGACTTTCACGGGCGTGACGCCTATCTCGGCCAGCGGCAACGCGAACAACAGCCCGCCTACCTTTGTACCCTTTCGATGACGGATAACCGGGACCAGCAGCGCGTCCCACGGTATCCGCTGGGCCATTGCCCGATCGTCGACCCGGACACCGGGCAAGTGCTGGTGGACAGCGTTGGTCGCCGCTCATACACCACCAGCATCGCCTACGGGCCCTCCGTTGGCCTGAATCTCATGCTGGCTTATCTGCCGGCCGCTTATTGCGAGGCCGGACGACCCCTGAGAATGGAGTACTTCGACGAGACGTATCCGGTTCGGGTGGAGGCGGTGGGCCATGTCCCCGTCTATGACGTCGACAACGCCCGACCCCGGTCCTGACCACCGGGCGCGAGTCGGTCACTACATGTTGGGGTAGTTGGGCCCGCTGCCGCCCTCCGGTGTGACCCAGGTGATGTTCTGAGTCGGATCCTTGATATCGCAGGTTTTGCAGTGGATACAGTTCTGGGCATTGATCTGGAGACGCTGGATGCCCTCGTCATCCGTGACAATCTCGTAAACCCCCGCCGGGCAGTACCGCTGAGCGGGTTCATCGTAGTGGATCAGATTGTGGGTGACGGGGATTGCCGGATCCGCCAGCCGCAAATGGCCCGGCTGATCTTCTTCGTGATGAATGTTTGTCAGATAAATGCTGCTGTTGCGGTCAAAGGTCAGGACGCCGTCCGGCGCCGGATAGTCGGGTTTCGGTGCATCGGCGGCGGATAACAGGGTCTGGTGATCGCTGTGTTGATGACGCAGCGTCCAGGGCAGCCGGCCGCGGAAGAGTTTCAAATCGATACCCGCATAGAGGCTGCCCAGCAGCATGCCCCAGCGTGCCGTCGCCGGGCGAAGGTTGCGCGCGGCTTTCAGCTCGTCATGCACCCAGGACGCCTCGTATCGGCGGGGGTAGCTGGTCAGTGTCTCCGGGGCCAGGTCCCCTTCCGCCAGGGCTTCCGCCGCCGCCTCCGCGGCAAGCATCCCGGTCTTCATGGCGGTGTGATTGCCCTTGATTTTGGGCACATTGAGAAAGCCGGCGGCACAGCCAATGAGGGCGCCGCCGGGAAATGTCAGGTCCGGGACCGACTGAAGACCGCCCTCATTAAGCGCCCGCGCCCCATAACTCAGCCGGCGCCCGCCGGAGAGCATCGGCCGAATGGCCGGATGCGTTTTGAATCGCTGGAACTCCTTGAAGGGGTCGAGATGGGGGTTGCGGTAATCGAGACCCACCACATACCCCACATACGCCTGATTATCCTCCAGGTGATAGACGAAGGATCCTCCCCAGGTTCGGTTATCCATGGGCCATCCAGCCGTGTGCAGGACCCATCCCGGCCGATGCTGCGACGACTCCAGCTCCCAGAGCTCCTTGAAGCCAATACCGTAGGTCTGCGGACCGACTCCTGCCCGCAGCCCGAAACGAGCTTCCAGTTGCCCGGAGAGATGACCGCGACATCCCTCGGCGAACAACGTGTAGGTGGCGTGCAATTCAATGCCGGGGGCGTGTCCTGGCTTGGCCCGGCCCTGCTGATCGACTCCCATGTCACCGGTGGCGACCCCCTGAACCCGCCCCTGATCATCGAACAGTACTTCCGCCGCTGCGAATCCGGGGTAAATTTCGACGCCAAGGGCCTCGGCCCGCTCGGCAAGCCAGCGGCAGACGTTGCCCATGGAAACGATGTAATTGCCTTCATTGCGTAACTGCCGGGGTAACAGCGGCAAAGGCACCCGCAAGGAGCGATGCTGACCAAGTAGCAGGAACGATTCCTCCGTGACCGGAGTGTTCAGTGGCGCTCCCTCCGTGGACCAGTCAGGCAGGAGCTCATCAAGCGCTCTGGGCTCAAGCACCGCGCCGGAGAGAACGTGAGCACCCACTTCGGAGCCCTTCTCAAGCACACACACTTGTATTTCCCGGCCATCGGCAAGCGCGAGCTGCCGCAGCCGGATGGCCGCCGACAGGCCGGCAGGACCCGCCCCCACGATCACGACATCGTATTGCATCGAATCCCGGGTCATGGCGCTCGTCTCCGCGGCCGCCGAATGCGCTACCACCGCCGGATGCAGTCGCGCTGGTAGCCTGAATGAGCCAGAGTATGGAAATGACGGGATTGAAGCGGTTTCCCTGAAACGCCGCTCAACATAGCGGCAGCGACACGGATCGATATCCCTGTGGCAGGCTGACGCTTAATGGAAGCAGCAAGTCGCCGTCGGGCAAGTCAAGGTGACGGACTCAGCGGACGATCACGACGGGTGCATCGGGAATCGAACTGGAGCGACAATGGCCGATACCGCCTTCCCTTACCGTTGCGTCTTCGTTTTGCTGCCGGATTATTCCCAGCTACCCTTCGCGGCGGCNATCGAACCGTTGCGCATGGCTAACCACATCAGTGAGCGCAATCTTTTCGACGTGAGTGTGGCGTCTGTGGATGGGCAACCAGTCCGTGCCAGTAACGGGGTATGCACGGCCGTGGATCACGCCATCGGGTCTGACCCGCCGGCGGATCTGGTCATGATTTGTGGCGGTCTGAATATCGAAACCCTGAACGATCGTGAGCTCAGTGCCTGGCTGCGACGTCTGGCCCGCCGTCAGGTGAACCTGGGGGCCGTGTGCACTGGCAGCTTCGTGCTGGCTCAGTCCGGCGTCATGGATGGTTATCGCTGCACGCTGCATTGGGAACATATCTCGGGGGTTCGCGAGACGATGCGATTCCCCCGCACGGAATTCACCCCGGAGTTATTCGTCATCGACCGCGATCGCCTGACCGCCTCCGGGGGGGTGGCTCCGCTGGACATGATGCTGCATTTGATCACCCGTCAGCACGGCATCGAGCTGGCGGAGGCCGTCTCGGAGGAAGCCATCCATGAACGGATTCGCGAACTCAGTGATTTGCAACGGGTGCCTCTGCGCGTGCGACTGGGCACCAGTCAGCCCAAGCTCGTCGAAGTGGTTACGCTGATGGAATCCAATATTCATGAACCGTTGTCCCTGGACGAGCTGGCCACCTATGCCAACACGTCCCGCCGGCAATTGGAGCGGCTCTTCCGCCGCTACCTGGGCTGCACGCCAACCCGTTACTACCTGGAATTGAGACTGACACAGGCCCGCCAACTCCTGTTGCAAACCAACCTCCCGATCACGGAAATTGCCATGGCCTGCGGGTTTGTCTCGCCCCCCCACTTCACCAAGTGCTATCACGACCGGCATGGGCACTCCCCCAGCGCCGAACGACGAGCACGGCGCGACCGGCTCTCCACCGTCTCCGTCAGTTTGGGACCGGAGTCCGTGCCCGCGGTTCTTCCCGATCCACCAGAAGAAGCCGAAGACTCAACCCTTTAATGCCCTTCCAGTCGCGTCACTGCTGTTTCCAGCCAGGTCCAGAGGTAACGCGCCATGCTGCGACGAACGTAGACCAGCAATCGCTCCGCTGACTCCGGGACGATAATGACCGAAGCATGCGCCAATCGGGTCTGTGCACAGCCGCCTTCACCCAGAGCGGGGCTCGATGGATCCAGCGGACAGCCTGCCGCCAGCAGCCAGCGACCCGCACCGCCCTCAACGGCGACCCTCGCCAGGCCATCGCCAACAGCACACAATCGTGCCTCCTCTGGCAGCAAACCCCGCAGGTTGGTCTCGGTTGCTGAATCCGCCGGGTCGGGCATGACGACGAGCCATTCATCCGGGCCAAGCCACAGAATTCGTCCCCGGGCACCGTTCGATTGGGTATTTGGCACCAGTGGCCGAGGCGCTCCCAACCAGTCCTTCAGTGCGGCATCGATGGCATCGGCTGCGGGATCGGCGCGCAGGTTGAAAGCCGCCGCGCTGGGCAGCCCGGTCAGACAAACCCCCGGCCCATCCAGCACTCGCCCATCCAGCGGGCCCTGACGGGTCAGTGGCCGGCCATTGGTCAGTTCAGACATGCTGCCGCCTTCCCTGCGGATCGTACTGCCCCGGGGAGGTCACCGTGAGCGGTATCGCACCGGCTTCGAGATCCCAGGCATAGAGCCGCTCCCCGTGGCGATCCCGCCCGCCATTCACAAAACCGAGGGCAAAAGCATGGCCCAGACGGGGGGCGTGATAGCTCGAGGTCACCCAGCCTTCCATCGCCGTTCGCCCTGACGTCGCCGCCCGGGAAGCGGCAATAATCTGCGCCCCCTCGGGAATGACCTGACGGGAGTCCTCGGGCCGCAACCCGACCCACTGCGGTCGGTCGTACTGCTGCAATTCGCGACGGGCCAGGGAGCGTTTGCCAAGGCAGTCCTTGCGATGGCTCACCATGGCGGCCATGCCCAGATCAATCGGGCTAATGGAGCCATCGGTGTCCTGGCCCACAATAATGAAACCCTTTTCGGCCCGCATGACGTGCATCGCCTCCGTGCCATAAGGCGTGGCCCCATAGGCGGCACCGGTTTCGAAGACGGCCTCCCATAGCGACTGGCCGTAGTCGGCCGGAACACTGATTTCGAAACCCAGTTCGCCGGTAAAACTCACCCGCTGAACCCGGGCCGGCACTCCGGCGACCCGCCCGGTCCGAAAGCTCATGAAGCCGAAGGCGGCGGGATCCAGATGGATATCGGTGCCCAAGCCCCGGAGCAGCGCGCGACTGTTGGGGCCGGCCAGGGAGACACGGTGGCCCACTGGTCAGTGACCGACGTCAAATGGACATCCAGATCCGGCCATTCAGTCTGTAACCACTGCTCAAGCCAGGCCATGACGCGGGCAGCGCCGCCTGTGCTGGTGGACATCAGATAATGCGATTCGCCCAATCGGGCGGTGACGCCATCGTCCAGTACCATGCCGTTCTCATCCAGCATCAGGCCATACCGGCAGCGGCCGATGGCCAGCTTCTGCCAGTTGTTGATGTACACCCGCTCCAGCAAGGTCACCGCATCCGGGCCCTGAATTTCGATCTTGCCCAGCGTGGAATAATCGAGCACCCCGACTCCATCCCGAGTGGCCAGACACTCCCGCGCCACGGCGGCTTCCATGTCCTCCCGGTCGACGGGGTAGTAACGGGCCCGCTTCCACTGGCCCACATCCTCAAAGACTGCGCCCTGATCGACATGGCATTCGTGCATCGGCGTGACCCGAATCGGGTCGAAGAGCGCGCCGGTGTCTCCGCCCACGAGCGCCCCGAAGGTAGCTGGCGTCCAGGCCGGTCGATAGGTGGTGGTGCCAACTTCCGCCGGATGGCTGCCCAGCATGTCGCTCACGACACCCAGCCCGAGGATGTTGCCCAGCTTGCCCTGATCGGTACCAAATCCCAGCACGCTGTAGCGCTTGACGTGTTCGATGGACCGATACCCTTCGCGCAGAGCCAGACCCAGGTCGCTGACCTTGACGTCGTTCTGCAGATCAACAAATGCCGGTCCTTTGCCAGGAACCGCCCAGAGAGGTTCCAGGGAGGCGGGCCCCGGTTCGGCGCCTTCAATGACCGGCGGCTCGATGTCGATGGGATCATGCCCCAGTTTCCGGCTGACCTGACGGGCTTTGGCGAGAGCTTCCGAGAGGGCGGTTGGCGGATCGAATGTGCCCGCCATTGCACCCAGGGTGACAACGCCAGGAAGGTCATCGGCGGGGACGAATGATGCCAGATCATCCC